>CDZD01042255.1_pt1 | contig 309486 bp, 299 predicted proteins | sample 554771 | NCBI WGS metagenome assembly CDZD01 (sample SAMEA3182069, study PRJEB8094) | gut metagenome | biome: human; feature: gut; material: Stool; isolation source: human stools | place: Canada | collected 2011-11-08
TCTCTGTTTCCGTAAGGTCTGTCGCCGCCCTGACCGTTTCTGTTATCTCTGTTTCCGTAAGGTCTGTCGCCGCCCTGGCCGTTTCTGTTGTCTCTGTTTCCGTAAGGTCTGTCGCCGCTCTGACCGTTTCTGTTATCTCTGTTTCCGTAAGGTCTGTCGCTGCCCTGGCCGTTACGATTGTCACGGTTTCCATAGGAAGGTCTGTCTGCCGCATTTGCCTGTACGGGTCTGTCTGCCTGACGCTCTGCAGCCGTTCTATCCGTTGCGGGTCTTTCTACAGCAGGCTTAGGAGCAGCAGTGCCTGCTGCAGCCGTATTGTCTGTCTGGCTCTGAAGCTTCTCTTCCCTTGCGGGTTCTGCCTTGGGAGCTGCCTTCTGAGGCTGACGGGACGGTACCATCTGCACACTGGGTGTGGGAGAAGGAGGTGTCAGCGGTTTAATGGGACGGACCGGTGCCGGCTGTCCGGAGCGGACATTCTGGTTGTTTCTCTGGTTCTGACCCTGGTTACCGTTCATGCCGCCGCGGTTTCCCTGACCCTGGTTGTTTCTGCCGGAGGGCTGACCGGGTACACGGGAATTCTGTGGATTGCTGACAAAGATAATCGTCTTTTTCTTCTTGGGCGCTTCCGCATTTTCCTTTCCTGCTTCTTTGTTCTCCGCTGCCTTTACGGTTTCTTTGTTTTCCACGGGTTTACCTGCTTCCTTTGTATCTGTTTTGACTACTTCTTTCGTTTCTGCCGTTTTGGTGCTTTCCTTTGCTTTGGGCGCCGCCTTGCTTTCTTTTTCCTCTGCTGCGGGCTTGGGAGCTCCACTGCCGAAGTGCTTTCTTACAAGGCCGGCTGCATCATCCTCTACCGCACTCTGTGCCGCTTTGGCTTCGATGCCCTTACTCTGCAGAAAGGCAATGACCTCTTTGCTTTGTACACCAAATTCCTTTGCAAGTTCATGTATCTTAATTTTTGCCATGCAATTATTACCTCCTAATTTTCGGATGCGTTCAGATATTGAATCATTTTTTCTGCAAGACCTTCGTCCACGACGGCAAGGGCGGCTCTTTCGTCCTTTCCGATACAATGTCCTAATTCCGCTTTCATGCCGTAATCAAAAACAGGCACTTCATAGAACGAACATTTGTCATGGAATAGTTTCCGGGTATTGTCTGATGCATCCTTCGCTACAATAACCAGCACAGCAGAACCGTTTTTCACTGCATTTTCCGTTGCAAACTCGCCGCTTACCACATTTCTTCCACGCGCTGCGAGCCCCAGCAGTCCATATATTTTATTCTGCATTTGTCTCACTAAACTCCTTCTCCAGTTCCTCATATACCGCATCCGGTATGCTCATTTTGAACGAACGCTCGATGCCTTTGTTTTTGCGTGCTTTCTTTAAGCATTCGCCACTCTTACAAAGGTATGCGCCTCTTCCGTTCTTTTTACCTGTTAAATCCAGTACGATGGTATCCTCCGGTGTCTTTAAGACTCTCATCATTTCTTTTTTATTCTTCATTTCACCGCAGCCCACGCACTGTCTTAAGGGAATTTTTTTATTCATTGTCGGTATCAGCACCTTCCTCTTCGGCCTCTCTTACCTCTTCCTCGTACTCCTCAGCATCGTAGCCGTCATCTTCGTACTCATCCATATAGTCTTCGTAACGGAAGCCCGGTGCATCCTTTGCCTGAGTTTCGGACTTGATGTCAATCTTGTAGCCTGTCAGTCTTGCTGCCAGTCTTGCGTTCTGGCCTTCCTTACCGATGGCAAGAGATAACTGGTAATCGGGTACGACTACCTTAGCGGTCTTTTCATCCGGGTCTGCAAATACGGCTACAATCTTGGCGGGAGAAAGAGCATTCTGAATCAGATTGCCGGGGTTCTCATCCCAGTTTACAATGTCAATCTTTTCTCCGCGGAGCTCTTCCACAATGGCGTTTACTCTGGCACCATTCATGCCGACGCAGGCACCCACGGCATCCACGTTGGGGTTGTTGCTCCATACGGCAATCTTGGTACGGCTTCCGGCTTCACGGGCAATGCTCTTGATTTCTACGGTGCCGTCCTTGATTTCCATAACTTCGGACTCAAACAGTCTCTTTACTAATTCCGGATGCGTTCTGCTGACATTGATGCGGGGTCCCTTCGGGGTGTTCTTCACTTCCAGAATGTAAACCTTAATTCTCTCGGTGGGCTTGAATACTTCACCCTTTACCTGTTCGCTCTCATTTAACATGGCATCGGCTTTTCCTAAATTGATGCTGATGTTTTTTCCTACATAACGCTGTACCACACCGGTAACTACGTCATGTTCTTTTTCATAATACTGGTTGAAGATAACGCTTCTTTCCTCTTCGCGGATTTTCTGTAAAATCACGTTCTTGGCATTCATGGTGGCAATACGTCCGAATTCCTTGGACTTGATCTCCACATGCAGGATGTCTCCCACCTTTGCCTTCTTGGAAATTTCCTTTGCGTCATCCAGTGCAATCTGCAGGCAGTCGTCTTCCACATCTTCCTTTGTGGGTACGACTTCCTTTTCCGCATAGCAGAGGAAATCGCAGGTATCCCTGTCAATTTCCACCTTAATATTATCTGCTTTTCCGAAGTGATTCTTGCATGCTGTCATAAGGGAATTTTCAATCGCATCGAACAGAGTTTCCTTGCTGATTTCTTTCTCCTTCTCCAGTATGTCAAGTGCCTCCATTAATTCTTTATTCATCTTCCCAAATCCTCCTTGTTTTTGCGGAGCAAAAATCCGAGTCTCCATGACGAGGAGAGGATTTATACTCCTGTGTTCTATATTCTATATATCCGCTAAAAATCCAGTGCCAGCCTGATGAGCGCCACATCGCTTCTTTCAAAGGTCTGCTCACCGTTTTCTGTTTCAATGGTAATGCTCTTGTCATCGAAACTCTTTAAGATGCCTGCAAATTCCTTACATTTTTCAATGGGCTTGTAGGTCTTTATTTCCACTTCTTTCCCTATGCTTTTCTGAAGGTGCTTATCTTTTTTCAAGGTTCTGCCCAGTCCCGGACTGGATACCTCCAGGATGTACGCATCTTCGATAAAGTCCTCTTTGTCCAGTGCATCCGACAATGCCCTGCTCACTGTTTCGCAGTCATTGATGTTTACACCTTCCGGTTTGTCAATGTAGGCGCGCAGATAATAATCCGCTCCCTCTTTGACGTATTCCACATCATAGATTTCCACCCCGCAGCCTTCTGCAATGGGTAAAAGCAGCTTTTCCGTTCTGCTTTCGTAGTCTTTTCTTGACATGTCTTTTTCCTTTCTCAATATGAAGTTGTAAGTGATTGGAACATATGCCCCGGGCATTAAGAAAGAGTGGTACGCGACCACTCTTACCTTATGTTCCATATTTAACTGTATTCAGTGTAAACCTTTAAGATTGAAAAGTCAATGGTGAAAATGTAAAAATGTACTATTTCTCACATTTTTCTTCCTCATCGGTCAGAACCAGTTTCTGTTCTACCGTAACTTTTTCTTCATAACATTCAAAGATTTCGTTTACCTTATCGCCGGAAAGCTTCGGAGTGATAAGGCTTACCACCGGCACTACGATTAATCCTGCCACCATGGCTATGGCTCCTGCGTTGATGGGAGAAGCAATAAAATGGAAGAACATGTTGGACACGGTAATGCCCACGCCACAGATAAAGCTTGCCCAGACAGCGGATTTCGTCACGCCCTTCCAGTACAGTCCGTACATGAAAGGCGCTAAAAACGCACCGGCCAGAGCGCCCCAGGAAATACCCATGAGCTGTGCGATAAAGGTGGGCGGGTCAAGGGCGATCACAACGGAAATTACCACAAAGAACACTAAGAAAATTCTCATGGTGAGAAGCTGCTTCTTCTCGTCCATCTTCTTGATGATATTTCCCTTTAAGAAGTCCAGTGTCAGGGTGGAGCTGGATGTCAGCACCAGGGAGGACAGCGTGGACATGGATGCGGAAAGCACCAGCACAATCACGATACCGATCAGGATATCGGAAAGGGAATTTAACATAGTAGGGATAATTGCATCGTATACAATACCGCCCTGTCCGTTCCGGATGGCATCGGAGTCAAACAGTCTTGCAAAACCGCCCAGGAAATAGCATCCGCCGGATACCACAATGGCAAACAACGTGGAAATCACCGTACCGGTCTTGACTGCTTTTTCATCCCGGATGGCATAGAATTTGCTTACCATCTGCGGCAGGCCCCAGGTGCCTAAGGAGGTCAGAATGACAACCCCCAGCAAGTTAAGCGGGTCGGGTCCGAAAAAGGAAGTAAAGGCTCCCTGTTGTCCCATGGTTACGGGAATATCGCTGGGAATTTCAGACAGCTTAAAAACTGCCTGCATAAAACCGCCCTGCCCGTTTAATACGGAAGCAATGACTGCCACAATGCCGACCAGCATAACGATACCCTGTACAAAATCGTTAATGGCCGTTGCCATGTAACCGCCTAAAATCACGTAAACGCATGTAAGGGCTGCCATAACCACAACACACACCGTGTAGGGCACATCGAACGCCATTTCAAACAGACGGGAAAGTCCGTTGTATACGGATGCGGTATAAGGAATCAGAAAAACAAAGGAGATGACGGCTGCCGTGACACGAAGGGCATTGCTGTCAAAACGCTTCCCAAAATAGTCCGGCATGGTCTTTGCCTTTAAGTGCTTGCTCATAATTCTTGTTCTTCTGCCCAGCACAATCCAGGCAAGCAGGGAACCGATCAGGGCATTGCCGATACCGATCCAAGTGGCGGAAATTCCGTATTTGTAGCCGAACTGTCCTGCATATCCTACAAAAACCACAGCACTGAAATAGGACGTACCGTAGGCAAAAGCCGTCAGCCACGGACCGACACTTCTGCCTCCGAGTACAAAGCCGTCCACGTTGGTGGCATGTTTACGGGAATAAAAACCGATTCCTACCATTACGGCAAAAAACAGTATTAGAAGTAATACCTTCACTATCATCTCTTTACCCTCATTTTCCTATGTTTTTATTTCCTGTATTTCTTTTTTTCACACCGTTGTCCGGTGTATTAAACCGTCTTCCGGATTTCATCCTGTGTGACAAATTCCACATCGGTTTCTTTTAAGAGCTCTGTTGCTTTTTCCAGATCGGAAGTCTTCATGACGATGGAAGCATCATCGTTTCCGGTCTCAAGCGCATACATGTACTCAATGTTGATATGGGATTTGCAGATTACCTCCAAAAGCTCCTGCAGGCAGCCCACCTTGTGGCGGAGCTTTACCCCCAAAACATCCGTAAGCATGGCGGAAAAACCATTTTCGTTCAAAGCTTTCCTGCCTGCTTCCGGTTCGGTAACCAGAAGCCGTAAAAGCCCATAATCACTGGTATCTGCCAGACTTAAGGAAACGATATTGATGTTGTTTTTCTTTAAGACATCCAGGACCTCTTCCAGTCTGCCTTCCCTGTTTTCGATAAAAACGGATAACTGTTTCAAATACATACAGCCGTTCTCCTTCCTTAATAAAGCCATGCGGGCACCGGACGTACCCGCACATTTTCCTGTTCTTAAATCAGCTTTCGGTTGTCGATTACATGCACGGATTTGCCCATGCTGCGCTCAATGGTCTTGGGCTCTACCAGTTTTACCTTTACGGCAAGACCGATGGCGTGCTGGATGACCGTTGCAATCTTCTTTGTCAGCTTTTCTAATTCCTTGATTTCATCGGAGAAGAAACGCTCCTCTACCTCCACCTGTACCTCCAGGGTATCCAGGTTGTTCACACGGTCCACAATCATCAGGTAGTGAGGCGCCACTTCGCCCATTTCCAGCAGTGCAGACTCAATCTGGCTGGGGAATACATTGACGCCGCGGATAATCAGCATATCATCGGAGCGACCTTTGAAACGGCTGATACGCGCCGTGGTTCTGCCACATTCGCAGGGTGCATAATCGATGCTTGTCAGATCCCTGGTGCGGTATCTTAAAATAGGAAGTCCCTCTTTGGTAATAGTGGTAAATACCAGTTCTCCCGTCTCTCCTGCCGGCAGGGGCTGCAACGTATCCGGGTCAATAATTTCCGGAATAAAGTGGTCCTCCTGCACATGCAGTCCTCTGTGATATTCACAGTCGCATGCCACACCGGGTCCCAGTACTTCGCTTAAGCCGTAAATATCATGGGCATGGATGTGCAGCTTGTTTTCAATCTGCTTACGCATGTTTTCCGTCCAGGGCTCTGCACCGCAGATGGCGGTTTTTAACTTAACCTTGTCAAGGTCTCCCATTTCCTCCAGGGTCTCCGCAATATGTAACAGATAGGAAGGGGTGCAGGCAATCGCCGTTACATCGAAATCCTTCATCATGGTAGTTAATTTTTTCGTATTGCCGGTGGACATGGGCACAACCGTGGCTCCCAGTCTTTCCGCACCCGCATGGGCGCCTAAGCCGCCGGTAAACAGACCATAGCCGTATGCAATCTGGATGGTGTCCTCTCTGGTAACACCTGCCATGGTAAAGGCTCTTGCCACACATTCGCTCCAGAGATCCAGATCCTTTCTGGTGTATGCCACTACCGTTGCTTTTCCGGTGGTACCGCTGGAGGCATGCACGCGCACAATTTCAGAACGGGGGACTGCCAGCAAGCCGAAGGGATAGTTGTCTCTTAAATCGCTTTTGGTGGTAAAGGGAAGCTTGGTAATGTCTTCAATACCCTTGACATCTCCTAATTCCAACCCCATTTCCTGCATTTTTTTCCGGTAAAAAGGCACATTGTAATACACACGCTCCACCATTTTTACCAGTCTTGCACTCTGCAGGGCGTGCATTTCATCCCTGCTCATACATTCTTTCGACTCATTCCAGATCATGCGTTTTCTCCTCCGTCAAATCCTAACAGGAAAGCCTTCTTATTGATATCCACGGTCTTGGGCGGAACTGTTTTTTCGATTACGGAAAGCCATGTCTCTTTATCGAAATCCATGTGCTTTGCCGCAAGTCCCAGTACAATGACGTTGAATGCTTTCACATTGCCGATTTTTTCTGCCTCTTCCATTGCATTAATGGAATAGACCTTATGTTTTTTTGCCAGATTTTCAATGATATCGTCCGGATAGGATGCCGCACCCGTCACAACGGTAATCGGGTCAATTCTCCAGTCATTGACAATAATAACGCCGTCTTTTTTTAAGAAATGGGCATAGCGCAGGGCTTCCAGTCTTTCAAATGCAATCAGCACATCTGCCTGTCCTTCTTCCACGATGGGCTCTGCCACTTCACTGCCGTAGCGTACAAAGGTGACCACGCTGCCGCCACGCTGCGCCATTCCGTGCACCTCCGATAATTTTACATCATAGCCGGCAGCCTTTGTCATTCCGCCCAGTATACGGCTGGTAAGAAGGGTTCCCTGTCCTCCCACGCCTACAATCATAATATTCTTCGTCTTCACTGTTTCGCCCTCCTATTACTTTGCGCAGGTCTCAATGGCCTGGAACATACAAAGATTTTTACAAAGTCCGCATCCGTTACACATGGTAGTGTCAATGGCAATCGTGCCGTCTTCCTTCTTTGTCAGGGCAGGACAGCCGGGACGCAGGCAGGCGCCGCACTTCTTGCATTTTTCGGGAATGGGCTTGCATACGTTGGGGAATACATTTCCTTTTAAAAGTACGCAGGGAGACTTGGTAATGATAACGGAAACTTCATCCCTTGCCACTTCTTCCTTAATAACTCTTTCCAGTTCCTTTAAGTCAAAGGCATTTACTTCCACTACATGCTCAATGCCCATGGATTTGCACAGATAATAAATGCTTATAGCCGGAACGATTTCTCCCTTTAAGGTCTTGCCGGTTGCCGCATGGTCCTGATGACCGGTCATACCGGTGGTGGAGTTGTCCAGAATCATAACGGTACCTGTTCCCTGGTTGTAAACCATGTTCATCAGGGAATTGACACCGGTATGCATAAAGGTGGAATCGCCGATTACGGCTACCCAGTTTTTAATGTAATCCTTGCCCTTCGCCTTTTCCATGCCGTGCAGGGTGGAAATGCTGGCGCCCATGCAGACGGTGGTATCAATGACGTTCAAAGGCGCTACGGCGCCTAAGGTATAACAGCCGATATCGCCTGCGGCGTGGATTTTCAGTTTATTCAATACGGAAAATACGCTTCTGTGAGGGCATCCCGGGCACAGAATAGGAGGTCTTGCCGGAACCTGTGCCGGCGTTTCTACGGAAAATTCTTCCGGCTTCAGGGCTTTTCTTAACATATTGGCGCTGTATTCGCCCTGAATGGTAAAAATTTCTTTGCCGATTGCCTTGATACCCCAGGATTTTACCTGTTCTTCAATGACCGGCTCCAGCTCCTCGAATATGTACAGCTTATCTACCTTGGAAGCAAATTCCTCGATTAATTTTCTCGGCAGCGGATGTACCAGACCGAGCTTTAATACGGAAGCATCGGGACAGGCTTCTCTTACATACTGGTAAGGAATGCCGCTGGTGATAAAACCGATGGAGGTATCTCTGTATTCCACACGGTTAACAGGAAAATCACAGCCGTCCTCCGCCATTTTTTTCATTCTTTCTTCTACATATAAATGACGCTGCTTGGCATTGCCGGGCATCATGACAAATTTCGCCGGGTTACGGGTATAGGGCTTGTCTTCGATTTCCTGTCTGTCGCTGAGCTCCACCGTTCCCTGGGAATGGGAAAGTCTTGTGGTGGTGCGCACCATAACCGGAGTATCGTATTTTTCACTGAGTTCAAAGGCATACTTGGTAAATTCCTTCGCTTCCTCGCTGTCGGAGGGCTCTAATACCGGCACAATGGCGGCTCTTGCCACGGCACGGGAATCCTGCTCGTTCTGGGAGCTGTAAAGTCCCGGATCATCCGCTGCCACCAGCACCAGACCGCCGTTTACACCCGCATAAGAAATGGTGTAAAGAGGGTCGCTTGCCACATTGACGCCTACATGCTTCATGGAAACAATGGCTCTTACACCACTGATGGAGGCGCCGATTGCCACCTCTGTTGCCACCTTTTCATTGGGAGACCATTCTGCATAAATCTCCGGGTATTTTACAATGTTTTCACTGATTTCTGTGCTGGGAGTACCGGGATATGCCGCGGATACTTTCACACCTGCTTCGTAGGCGCCTCTGGCAATAGCCTCGTTGCCCAACATGATTTTCTTTTCTGACACGATTACTCTTCCTTTCTCCTATGGTTCATTTTACATTCTCTCTTTTCTCCGATTGCATCTGCAATTTTGCGCAGAAACAGATATAATAATCATACCACGCATTTTTAGTACTGTAAAGCGTTACTGATACAAAGCATCCAACAGCTGTTTCATGGTCTTCTGCAAAACAGGGTGGCGGAAATTCGGTGCGATTTCTGCCATGGGTTTCAGTACAAAATCCCTGTTCTCCATATCCACATGGGGAATGATGAGATTTTCATCCTCATAGATTTCCCTGCCGTAAAAAATAATATCCAGATCAAGAGTTCTCGGCCCCCAATGGATTTTGCGCTCCCTGCCCGCTTCCTGTTCGATTTCGTGCAGCCTGTCCAGAAGCTCCGTTGGCGTATAAAGTGTTTCGGCAAGAAGGACACCGTTTAAGAAGTCCGGCTGTTCCACTCCACCGTAAGGTTTGGTGGAAATAATGCTGCTCACCTTTTTTATCCGGATATATTTTTCTTCCAGTTTTTTTATGGCATCCTCTATTAACTTCCTGCTGTCACCTAAATTGGAGCCGAATGCTATATACACATCCGTCCGGCCTCTGTGGATTTTCACGGAAACCGATTCAAAAGGCAGAGGGATGGGGGCTTCCGGTTTTCTCAGCTCCAGATCCAGCGCCTTTACATTCGGAAACGAAAGCAGTACCGCTTCCGCCGTTTTTTCCGCTGCCGTTTCTATCAGATCATAGCTCTGTTCCGTCAAAACCTTTTCCATCAAAAGGCATACCTCTCCGTAATGCGTGGATGCCGTCAGATCATCGGATTGTCCTGCCTTTCTTAAATCCGTGTAGAGGACGGCATTTACATAAAAATGCTGTCCTTTCTCCTTTTCTTTTGCAAACACACCGTGGTGTGCATATATTTCAAGATTGTCGATTCTGATTTCATCCTGTATCATAGTAAACCTCATTTCTGAGTCATTCCGCATCAGCTGTTCAAAATAGCCTCCGTCATCCGGATGGCACGCACATTTTCCTTAATGTCATGCACCCGCACAAACATGCAGCCCTTCATCACGCCCATGACCGTCGTAACAAGTGTGCCCTCCACCCGTTCGGTAACCGGCACATCCAGTGTCAGACCGATGACGGACTTGCGGCTGGTTGCCAGAAAAATCGGGCATCCCAGCACCTTAAGGCTTTCCACGTTGTTGATAATCTGTAAATTCTGCTCGTAGGTTTTGCCGAAGCCCACACCGGGGTCTAACAAAATTTTATCCGGTGCGATGCCCGCCTTGTCCGCAATGTGCAGTGTTTCCGCCAGGTCTGCTGCCACATCCTGCATGAAGCTCTCGTACACAGGCTCCTTCCGGTTGTGCATCAGGCAGCAGGGCAGACCGCTTTTCGCAATAACATCCGCCATTCTTTTGTCCCACTTTAAGCCCCAGATATCGTTAATAAAGTCGATGCCCGCCTTCACACCTTCTTCCGCCACCTCCGGCTTATAGGTATCAAGGGAAACAGGCACATCAAATCTTTTTTTGACCGCCTCAATAACCGGCAGCACTCTTCCCAGCTCTTCCTCGCAGGAAAGCAGTCGGTAACCGGGTCTGGTAGACTCGCCGCCGATGTCCAAAAGATCCATGCCGTCCTTAATCATTTCTTCCACATGGAACAGCGCCTTATCCTGCTCCACCCATTTTCCGCCGTCGGAGAAGGAATCCGGTGTGACATTTAAAATGCCACACACATACGTTTTCCCTGTTTCCTGAAATTCCCTGTTTCCTATCTTCATATCCACATTCTCCTTTTTCTGCCAGTGTATGCCTGTCCTGCCATATCCGAGGCTTACGTCTGTTTTCCGCAAACTCCCTATACCTTAAGCTGCAGATTTTTCTTTTCCCCGCTCCAGTTGCAGGCTTCCTTTGCTTCACAGGCAAAACATGCCCTGCTTTTCTTGTCCGCCCGGTACAAAACACCGCTTAACGTGGGTTCTTCCGCTACGGACTTTGTGCGGTGCTGTAAAACAGCCTCCGTAATCTCCGCTATTTCCGCCTCCGTGTACCCGCATTTTTCCAAAATAAGCGGGGCAATCCTTGCGCTTGCCTCTTCATGGGGCGTCCCGTTTTCATACTGTTCATGTTTGCCGATATCATGCAGAAGCGCCGCCGCATAGAGCAAATCTTCCGGAATTTGCAAATTTTCCCGAAGATTAAAAATCATGCCGATACGCGCCACATCCAGAAAATGTACCATATCATGCCGGCAGAAAATACGATCCTTTTCCGCTTCTTTGTTTTTCCCAAGGTGTTCCCGAAAAACTTCATTTTCCAAAATCCGGTTTACTCTGTCCGTTTCCACTGTCCGTCCCCGCTTGTTTTTACTGTCGTTTTCTGCTGCCATTATCCCGCTATCTGTGAAGCATCATAAAAAACTGCTTCTGCAGTTCTGTATTTTCCTTAAACTCGCCGCGGACCGCCATGGTTTCGGTGAGGCTTCCCGGCTTTTTCACACCGCGCATGGTCATGCACATGTGCTCTGCCTCAATCACCACCATAACCCCTTTGGGGGACAAATGCTCCATAATGGCATCCGCTATCTGTGCCGTCATCTGTTCCTGAATCTGCAGTCTTTTTGCAAATACCTCCACTGTCCGCGCCAGCTTGCTTAAGCCCACCACCTTGCCGTCCGGGATGTATGCAATATGCGCTTTTCCGTAAAAAGGCAGCATGTGATGCTCGCACATGGAGTAAAATACGATATCCTTTTCCATCACAATCCCGCTGTCCGAAACGGAAAACGTCTTCTGAAGGTGCGTGCCCGCATCCTCCGTCATGCCTCCGCAGATTTCCTCGTACATTCTGGCAATGCGCTCCGGGGTTTCCCGTAACCCCTCTCTGTTCAAATCCTCTCCGATGCCCTCCAAAATCAGACGGACACCGTCCTGTATTTTTTGCTGATTCATATCTGTATCCTCCGGGCAGTTTCGCTGCCGTATCACTGCTTACCTAAAATATCCCTGACCCTTCCCAAAAAGGAAAGGGAGCCGAAACACAAAATCACATCTTCCTTACCGGCTAAAAGATATGCCATTTCCACCGCTTCCTCCACACTGCCAGCCGTGGTCACCCGCGGATGATATGCACTGACCGCCGCTGCCAGATCCATGGCGGAAAGCGCCCGCTTGTTTTCCGGCGGTGTCACCGTGATAATCTGGTCGGCATAAGGATATGTGATTTCCGCTACTTTTTCATATTCCTTGTCTTTCAACATTCCCATTATATAGATAATTCTTTTATTTGAAAAGTAGGCAGACACAGATTGCACAAGTTTTTTGGCAGCCGGCTCGTTGTGGGCGCCGTCAATGACAAAATACGGTTTTTCCCGCAAAACCTCAAACCTTCCGGGCCACGAGGTTTCTAAAAGTCCGCGTCTTAAATTTTCATCCGATACATAAAAACTCTTCTGCCGGTTCAGTGCTTCCACCACTTCTATGGCAACTGCAGCATTTTCCGCCTGACAGACTCCGGGAATGGTTATTTCCATATCCTTGTGCAGAGTGCCGAACGCATCCCGGTAATTAAACCTCTGCTTTTTCAGACCGTATTTTTTCTTTTCGGGCACAGTTGCAAAAAATAAGGAACAGCCTTGTTTTTCCGCTTCCTTCCTTATTTCTGCTGCCGCCTCTTCCTGTTGTGCGGCGCTGACTGCCACACAGCCTTTCTTAATGATACCCGCTTTCTGATATGCAATTTTGTCTAACGTCCCGCCTAAAAACTGCATATGGTCCATACCGATGGGCATAAGCACCGCAGCAAGTGTCCGGGTAATCAGATTGGTGGCATCCTCCCTGCCTCCCATTCCGGCTTCCAGTATCACAATATCGCACTTTTTATCCGCAAAATAAAGGAATGCCAACGCCACCTCTGCTTCAAATGCCGTAGGAGTGGGCAGGCCATCCGCCTTTATCTCCTCCACTGCCTCCTTTATTTTTTCCAGGCCTTCCGTGTATGCCTTCTTTGTCATATTTTTCCCGTCCACCCGAATAGTTTCCCGGGACTCAAACACCGCCGGTGAAGAAAAAGCTCCCACGCGGTAGCCGGCCGTTTTATAAACGGTAGAAAGATATGCCAGCACGGAGCCCTTGCCGTTTGTACCCGCAATGTGAATGCAGGGGAAGGCATCCTGCGGATTTCCAAGCCGTCTGCATAGCTCCTTTATGCTGCCGAGTCCCGGCACGATGCCGCTTTTCTTTAATTCATCCATAAAATCCAAACATTCTTTTTCCGTCATCATTTTCTACCCGCTTTGCATATTTTTTGCTTTCCCGGAAACACTTTTCATAATAGAAAAAAGGAGTTCCGTTATCTTGAAAAAACTACTGCACAATTTTCTCCATTGCGGTATCTTAGGCTGGTGCATGGAGATTATTTTTACAGCCCTGTCTTCCTACCGCAGGCGGCAGTTTTCCTTAAAAGGCAATACCTCAGTCTGGATGTTTCCCATATACGGCAGTGCCTGCCTGATTGCCCCGCTTTGCAGACGTCTGCGGGGAAAACCGCTGCTTCTGCGCGGCTTTCTGTATGCCACCCTTATCTTTTCCGTAGAATTTCTAAGCGGAAAGCTCTTGCAGAAACGGCACATCTGCCCCTGGGATTACAGTCATTCCAGGTGGAATATCGGAAAAATCATCCGGCTTGATTACCTGCCCTGCTGGTTTCTGGCCGGCTTACTGTTTGAGCGCCTGCTTTTGGAGAACGAACCGGCTTCCGCATCCCGCCGTCTTACCGAAGAAAAGGACGGAGACATCTCTCCGCCCTTTTGAAGTCATATCCTTAATCGTTATCCATATCGTCCATGGTTTCCGTGCCGATGTTTAACGTATTTAAGGTACGTCTTCTCATGCGGGCTGCTTCGGAAGCCTCTAAAATATAGTTTTTAATTTCCCTGGACCTTTTCACATGCTCAATAATAAGCTTGGGATGGGTGGTATCACCGGTAAAGCAGGTAATGGTGCCGAGTCCCACCAGTCTTTCAAAAAAAGTCTGTGTATGCTCTACATCCTGTACTTTATACATATAACAGTCATTTTCAATTTTTTTGAAAAATCCCTGATCTATCGTAAGTACATCATCCTTGATATTGTAAACCGTGAATGTAAACGGCAGTCCCAAAAACACCCATCTTTTTCTTTCCCTGTACTTGATATTCTCATCCGTTTCTTTAGCCATATCCGCAATACCTTCCCTTTCCTTTTGTACACAAATATCAATATTATAAAGAAGATTATACGTGAAAAGAAGATATTATGCAAGGCTATTACGGGATGGAAAATTATTTTCAAAATATTTTTTGAAATCCCCCAAAGACTAATTGCATCACCCCTCCCTTTGTGTTACAATGTTAAAAATCTGAAAAGGAGGATGATATCGTGACAGCTAAGGAATGTATTAAAGGACGCAGAAGTATTCGTAAATTTGCAGATACTCCCGTTTCCAGGGATGTGATTGCAGATATTGTAGAAACCGCTTCTTATGCTCCCAGTTGGAAGCATACACAGATTACCCGTTATATTGCAGTGGAAGGCGAACTGAAGGACAAAATCGCCGATGAATGTACCAGCGCTTATGCAAAAAATGGTGAGATTATCAAAAATGCTCCCATGCTGATTGCTGTTACTTTCATTAAAAACCGCAGCGGATTTGAACGTGACGGTTCCTATTCCACTCCCAAGGAAGGCGGCTGGCAGATGTTTGATGCCGGTGTTGCTTCCGAAGCTTTTTGTTTAGCAGCTTACGAGCAGGGACTCGGTACCGTAATTATGGGGATTTTTGATGAAGCCAAAGCCGCTTCCCTTTTAGAAGTTCCCGAAGAAAGAGAATTGGTTGCTTTAATTCCTATCGGCTATCCCGCTGAAAGTCCTGCCGCTCCCAAACGCAAGAGCGTGGAGGAATTATTATCATTCAAATAAATACATTAAAATCGAAGAGTTTTTTCTCTTCGATTTTTTTTGGGTCTTTCGCAATGTTCCATGCCGTATCTGCGGCAGAATAAATACAATGCGCCGCAGTTGCGGCAGAATGTGAGGAAATAGAATGAGACATTTAATGAGCCCACTGGATTTTTCCGTGGAAGAATTGGACAAGCTTTTTGACTTGGCGGAGGACATTGAAGCCTCTCCCGAAAAATATGCCCATGCCTGTGACGGCAAGGTACTTGCTACCTGTTTCTACGAACCCAGCACCCGTACCCGTTTAAGCTTTGAGTCCGCCATGATTCATCTGGGTGGAAAGGTACTCGGCTTCTCCGATGCCGCCAACTCATCCGCTTCCAAGGGTGAAAGCGTATCCGACACCATCCGCGTTATCTCCTGCTTTGCCGATATCTGTGCCATGCGTCATCCCAAAGAAGGCGCGCCCATGGTAGCTGCCGAGAAATCAGGTATTCCGGTTATCAATGCTGGCGACGGCGGTCACCAGCATCCCACCCAGACCCTGACGGATCTGCTTACCATCCGCAGTCTGAAGCACCGTCTGGACAACATGACCATCGGTCTTTGCGGCGACTTAAAATTCGGCCGTACCGTACACTCCTTAATCCGTGCCCTGGTGCGCTATGAAAATGTCCGGTTTATCTTCATCTCCCCCGAAGAGCTCCGTGTGCCCGACTACATCACGGATATGTTAAAAGAAAAAAATATCCCCTACGAAGAAGTCATCCGTCTGGAAAACGTAATGCCTTCCCTGGATATTTTGTACATGACCCGTGTACAGAAGGAACGTTTCTTCAACGAAGAAGATTATGTCCGTCTGAAGGATTTCTACATTCTGGACAAGACCAAAATGGAATATGCCAGACCGGATATGCTGATTTTACATCCCCTGCCCCGTGTCAATGAAATTTCCGTAGAAATTGATGATGACCCCAGAGCCGCTTATTTCAAGCAGGTGCAATACGGTGTCTATGTAAGAATGGCGCTGATTTTAACACTCTTAGGAAAGGATTGAAGATTATCATGTTAAACGTAGGAAAGATTGAAGAAGGATTTGTACTGGACCATATCGAAGCCGGCAAGAGCATGGATATTTACAAAAACCTGCAGCTCGGCAAATTAGACTGCACCGTTGCCATTATCAAAAATGCCCGCAGTAACAAAATGGGGAAAAAGGATATTCTTAAAGTGGAATGCGACATCAACCAGCTTGACTTGGACGTCCTGGCATTCATTGACCACAACATCACCGTAAACGTCATCAAGGATGGTGAAATCGTGGACAAAAAGGAACTGGTTCTTCCCAAGACCATTACCAATGTCATCCACTGCAGAAATCCCCGTTGCATTACCTCCATTGAGCAGGGCCTGCCCCACATCTTTGTTCTGGCAGACGAGGAAAAAGAAATTTACCGCTGCAAATACTGCGAAGAAAAAGCCGACAGAAAGAAGCTGTAAATTAAAAAGCAGTAAATTAAAAGGAGAGACCCATCCGGGTATCTCCTTTTTGTTTGTTATCTTTTTTTCTTACTTTACTTATCTCTGTCTTTTTTCTTACCCAGCCAGCCTTCTTTTTGCAGCTCCTGTAAATCCTCGTCATATAACCTGGACTTCATGGTCGGGTTGTTCTTGAATATCTTCGCTAATACCTTGTTGTTGCGCATGCTTTCATGCTTGGCGGCATTAATCCTGTACTGCGCCTGCAGATCCATAATTTCCTCTCTGTCGTCCTGGGAATACTGCTCGGATTTCTGACGCAGGCTTTCCTTGATGGCAGCAAAGCTCTTTTCGATGCCTGCCATACTTTCGGCAAATGCCTCTTTTTTCTGACCCATGCTCTCGGCAAATGCCTGTTTCTTCTGGTCAACCGTTTCCGCAAAGGCCACTTTTCTGCGCTCCGCATTTTCCGCCATAGCTTCCCTGCGTTCCGCCCAGTCCTCTCCCGCTACTGCGGCAATAACCTCGGCTCTCTTCTGGATACGCTGCATTTCGCCCTTAAGCTTCTCCATAGAAACCAGCACATCCCGCAAATCGAGAGCTGCCTTGAAGGAAAGAGCAAAATCCCACACAATATAACAGGTCAGAAGAAGTGTCGCTATGGTCAGGATATTGTCCGGAATAGCCAGCACCAGTTTTTCCACCGGTTTGTGGATAACATAATTCATAAGCAGGGTAAGACCGCCCCAGGCGAGTGAACATCCAAGACAGATATGTCCCTGAAAGTTAAAGGGCTGATTGGAATAATCCCAGTACCTTACCTTGAACAGAGCTTCCATTGCCACACCGGTAAAATACTCTAAGATGGTGGCGCCGATGCAGCCGGCAATATAGACCGCCCACCAGTGTCCGATAAAAGGCTTCGAAACCACTAAAAGAAGAATGGCGCCGCTGCCGTACAGCGGCAGGAACGGTCCCTTCATAAAGCCTCTGTTTACCCAGCGTTTTGACTTTAAGGACACGTAACATGACTCAAAGCACCAGCCGAAAAAACAGTAAAAATAAAAGAAAAACAGCCATTGAATGATCGTGTAAGAATACATAAAATCTCTCCCATCAGGTAAAAGTCTCAAATCGCAGACAGAGCTTACCTTTTTTCGTTGTGTATTTTTCTTCCGCAAAAATAAATTTGCCGAAGCCTCTGACGTTGACCACATCTCCCACGGCAAGAGGTCTGCTGTTGTTTTCCGTCAGCCTGCCATTCACAAAGACCCTGCCTGCCGCAAACATCTGCAGGCTTTCGCTTCTGGACAAATTACACAGCCTGGAAATACAACCATCCAGGCGCAGGGAGCTGACAAGTACCTCCTGCTCACCCGGCTTTTCAAAGGAAAAGCTCACCGCCGGGTCTGTTTTTTCACATTTTACATGGGTATGCTTAATCTGCAGAAGATTTTCGCAGATAAAGTCCGCCATGGAACGGATGCAGAAAATATAACCTTCTTTTTCTCCGGTCCGGATGTCTCCGATGCAGCTTCTCTCCATTCCCAGATTCATCAGGGCACCGAGAAAATCCCGGTGGGAAAGTTCATCCGCAAACTTTGCCAGAAGCGGCGTCACATGAATGCAGGTAATGGGAAACTCTTCCTCATAGCCGAATTCCTGCGGGGAACCAAACCGCACCATCTGTCTTTCCGCCATCTCATAACCGCCGAAAAGCATCGGATGGGCAAAGGAAATCTCTTTTTTCATCTGCTCATAAACCGATATTTCCGAGAGTCCCAGAAACGCACTGAAGGTGTAAATATTCTGCTGATAGGATTTATTTGCAAGGTCCCGCAGCCTGTTGCAAAACTGCTGCTCCTCTTTGTCTGAACTAAATGCCATAGTGTTTTTTATTCCTTCTCCGGTATGCTGCCCCGGATCCGGTATGCAGCACATGCCGGGTAAATCTTATTCCGCTCAGCCTAATGCCACATCCAGAATCATCATTAAAAGAAATCCCACCAGTACGCCCAGCGTACCCGCATGGGAATGTTCGCCCAGATGCGCTTCGGGAATCAGTTCTTCCACCACCACATACATCATGGCGCCTGCCGCAAAGGACAAAAGCCATGGCATGAAGGGAACCAGTATGCCTGCCAGAAATACCGTCAGAATACCGAAAATCGGTTCTACAATGCCGGAAAGGCATCCGTACAGAAATGCCCGGAAAGAAGAAGTTCCTTCCTTCTTCAGGGGCAGGGAAATGGCTGCGCCCTCCGGAAAGTTCTGGATACCGATACCGATAGCCAGTGCAAACGCCGCCGCATAATCCGCAGCCGTGCCTCCGTTAATGCCCGCATTGGCAAACGCAAGCCCCATCGCCATTCCCTCCGGAATGTTGTGCAGGGTTACTGCAAACACCATAAGCGTTGTCCGTCCCAGGGACGTATGGGGTCCCTCCGCCTTCGTTTCTCCTATATGAAGATGTGGAATGAGTATATCCATCAGAAGTAGGAAAACAGCTCCCAGCACGAAACCTCCCGCTGCCGGAATCCATCCGATACTACCGTTTTCTTCTGCCTGTTCAATAGACGGAATCAGAAGTGACCATACCCCTGCCGCTATCATGACTCCCGCCGCAAATCCTAAAAAAGCCTTGTGAACGGACTCTTTCATGGACTTTGTAAAAAAGAAAACCACTGCTGCTCCCAATGTCGTCATAAGCCACGCAAAACCGGTACCTTCCAGTGCCAGTATAAAAGTATTCATTTTTCCTCCTAACCTTAATTAAAACTGATGACCTCTTTTTTCGGTGCCTTGGCTTTTTCCACACTGACAGCCGTAAGCACCGGTCCTTCTCCCTGGTAATCAGCCCAGTATTTTCTGTGTACCACCGCTTTTACCTTTACCCATTCCTTCTGCTTCAGGGCATCCGCTCCTTCGTATTCACAGGCATAGCCTAAGAAGGAAATGTCCTCTGCGCAACAGGTCATTGCCATACGGCCGGGTACAAAATAATTCTTGGGAAAATCCTTGGGTTTCAGAACCATGGCAAGGAACTCGACGGTCTTTCCTTCGTATCGTTCCGGATGGTCCATAATATCCAGAAACCAGATACCGTATCCGTTATCGTCCAGCTTCAGCACATCAGCGGATAAATCGTAAGGAAGGTCATCCTCTAAGATATCCGTAATTTCTCCGTTGGCATCTTCAAAAATAACGTCTGCCCTGGGATTTACCGCTTTAATGTTTCTCTTATACGTATTTAAGTCCTGCACTCCGTCACAGCGGTTCATGATAATCATTTCGGAATTCTTTACCATTTCCGCAAGCTGGGAACGCATATTTGTATAATACATGGGGAATGTGGAGCCGTCAATGGTGGTGATCTGCTGCTCGATACGCCATGACCTGGGCAGCTTCATGCTGCGGATATTCCACATACCATTATATTCTATGATAATCCTGCCCGGTTTGTGCTTTTTCTCCAGCTCCGTCAGATATTCCGGAGTAAAATCTTCTTCGTTTTCAATAACTTCCATTACCGTGTGGCTCTTTTTCAAAAGCTTTTCGTCATATTCTTCCACACCTTCCTCACAAAGAACCAAAAGGGTTGTTTCCCTGCTCTGGAAGTAGGGCTGTCCCAGTGTATAGGAAATGAACTGTGTTTTGCCGCTTTCCAAAAAGCCGTTAATCATATATACGGGTTTCATACTATTCAGGTCTCCTTATCTCAAGATACCTGCCGGCTTTCACCGGCAGGTATCCCCTACTTGTCACGTTTACTCATTTATTTCAGGAAAAGGTCTGCCAGCTTGTCCTCGTCAATCTTGGAACCGATGACACAGAGCTTACCGGTTACCTGTGCGGCACCGCTGCGGATATCGCTTTCTCCGGGTACATAATCGAAATAAATCCAGGTACCGTCCTCTGCGGGCACCATGCCCTTGGCACGGAGAATCATGCCGTAAGAACCGTCCTCCAGGGCATGAAGCTTCTCTTTGATTTCATCGGTTGTAAACTTCTTTGCGGTTTCTTCGCCCCAGCTTGTAAACACCTCATCTGCATGGTGATGATGATGGTGGTCATGGTCGTGGCAGCCGCATGTGCAGTCCGGACCGTGGTCATGGTGATGCTCATGCTCGTCGTCATGATGATGGTGCTCGTGGTGGCAGCATTCGTCCTCATCGTCATCATCATGGTGGTGATGCTCGTGGTGACAGCATTCGTCCTCATCGTCATCATCATGGTGGTGATGCTCGTGGTGGCAGCATTCGTCCTCATCATCATGATGATGATGCTCATGTTCATGATCATGCTCTTCTGCCAGCAATGCCTGAATCATATCCTCCAGCTTGTCCGCTCCTTCGATGGTCTTTAAGATATCTTCGCCCTGTAATGCCTCCCAGGGAGTCGTAATAATGGTTGCTTCCTTGTTGTACTCCCTTATCATATCGATGCAGGTCTTAAGCTTATCTTCACTCATATTCTGGGTTCTGCTTAAGATAATGGTTCCGGCGCAGGCAATCTGGTTACAGAAAAATTCGCCGAAATTCTTGATATACATTTTGCACTTGGTGGCATCCACAACGGCAACGGCGCTGTTGACCTGGACATCCATATCCTTTGCCACATCGTCAACTGCCTTTACCACATCGGAAAGCTTGCCAACGCCTGACGGCTCGATTAAAATCCGTTCCGGCGCATAGGTGGAAAGAACTTCCTTTAAAGAAGTACCGAAGTCACCTACTAAGGAACAACAGATACAGCCGGAATTCATTTCCTTGATTTCAATACCGGATTCCTTTAAGAAACCGCCGTCGATACCGATTTCACCGAACTCGTTTTCAATTAAAACCACCTTGGTATCATGTAAAGCTTCTTTTAAGAGCTTTTTAATCAGGGTTGTTTTGCCGGCACCTAAGAAACCGGAAAAAATGTCTATTTTTGTCATGATAAAAAACCTTCTTTCTGTATGCATTTTACACTGTCTTCCGCACATTGCTGCCAGAAGCATATAAAACAAAAAACCCTTGAATAAAATCAAGGGTCTCTTAGAGCTGCTGACGGGAATCGGACCCGTGACCTCCGCACTACCAATGCGACGCTCTACCGACTGAGCCACAGCAGCGGATTTCTGGAAGTTTGTCTCCCGCAATCACCGAAAGTTAATATACCATACGGGTATGCAGATTGTCAATCACTTTTTTTATTTTTTTTGACTTTCTGCATACCCTTGCCAAAAGCCTATGCCTTCGTCTCATCTCCCGGATATTTGGAGTACAGAAGCTTCAGCAGAATAGGTGTGGAAATACTGGATACAATAATCAGCAGGATAACCGCTGTAAAATAAACGTCGGTCAGAAGTCCTACGGAAAGTCCCTTCTGGGCAACAATCAGCGCCACTTCTCCACGGGTCATCATGCCGATACCGATTTTTAAGCAGTCATGATTCTTAAACCGGCACATCTTCGCCATCAGTCCACAGCCGATAATCTTGGCAACCAGACCTACAATCACAAAGCATATGGAAAACAGAAGGATTTCACCGGTCACACCGCTGATATTGGTCTTCAGACCGATGCTGGCAAAAAATACGGGACCGAACAGCATATAGGAGTTGATATCCATCTTCTCCGCAATATAACCGGAGTCCTGAATGGAGCAAAGGATAATACCTGCCACATACGCGCCGGTGATGTCGGCAATACCGAAATATTTTTCCGCAATATAGGCAAAAGCCAGACACAATGCCAGACCGATAATGGGAATACGTCTCGTATGCGGATATTTTTTATCCACAATCTTAAATACCTTATAAATAATATAACCCACCACAACGGCAAAAGCAAAAAACAGAACCGTACTTAAGATAACCTTTCCCGGATTGGAATCCGGGTTTTTGAAGCCGATAACAAAGGTCAGTACCACGATACCGATTACATCATCAATAATGGCGGCGCTTAAAATGGTAGTGCCTACCGTACCCTTTAATTTTCCCATTTCCTTTAAGGTCTGTACGGTAATACTTACAGATGTGGCCGTCAGAATAGTACCGATAAAGACTGCCTCGTAAAACTCATTATCTCCCCACGGTGCAAATCCGTAAAATCCCATGTAAAGCAGGGCTCCGCATACAAGGGGCACAAATACACCGGCCGTTGCAATCAGAAATGCTTTCGGTCCGGTTTTTAACAGCTCTTTCAAATCGGTTCCGAGACCTGCGGAAAACATCAGAAGCACAACTCCGATTTCCGCCATCTGTACAATAAAGTCCGTCTGCTGTACCAGTCCCAGTATGCTGGGTCCGATCAGTAAGCCCGCGACAATTTCTCCTACTACCTGCGGTGCCTTCAGCTTTCTTGCAAGCAGCCCGAAAAACTTCGCAAAAACAATAATAATTGCCAAATCCTTAAAAATACTGTACGCTTCCATAATTCTTCCCATTCTCCTTCATTAATCAGAAAAAGCAATCCTTGGATTTGCTCATCAGGAACCGGATTTTGTCCCCGTTCTCCCCGGCAAGTCCGTTAATCAGCTCTTCCGCTTCATCCTTGGAATTCTCGTTTACGCAAAATACACAGACATTTTTGCTGTTCCAGAAAAAGCCCTGTTTATACCATTTTATGTAATAAGAAATCCTGTTTTCCAGAAGTGTCTTTTCAATCCGGCTTTTGACATCCATATCCGCCGTCTCGCAAAGCTCCACTTCATTATGAACCTTTACCTTTGTGTAAATCGTCTGCATACCCGTTCACCTCTTTCCAATTTTACTATGAGTTCTAAAAAAATCAACTGCAAATAATTCTCTTTATTTTGGATTTTATCCGCTGCAGCGCATTGTCCGTGGATTTTTCATCCTTTCCCAGAACATGTGCTATCTGTACATACGTCATACCGGTTATATACAGATCCAGCACTTCCTTTTCAAATGAACTCAGCTCGTCCTCAATTTTTTTCTCCAGATTTTCCAGGTTCTCCCGGTCAATCACAAGCTGCTCCGGATTCTGCCCGTCATCCACAAGCTGGGCAAGCCACTTCTGCTGTTCCTCTTCTTCCCCTTCTTTGCTTTCTGCCGAAAGAGAAATATAGGAATTGAGCGGAATATGTTTTTTCCTTCCCGCCGCCTGTATTGCCGCATACATCTGCCTGCTCACGCACAAATCTGCGAAAGTATAAAATCCGGCATCCCTGCCGCTATCGTAATCCCGGACCGCCTTAAACAGGCCAATCATGCCTTCCTGAATCAAATCCTCTCTGTCAGCTCCCAGTATATACATGGATGCCGCCTTGTTACGCACCAGATTTTTATACTTTTCCATAATATAGTCCGTAACCGGTACTTCGCCCTCCCGGAGTCTGACAATCAGTTCTTCATCCGTAAACTGCCGATAATCCTGCATCGTAATACCTTCTCCTGCCGCAGATTATTACCCCCGCAGACGCTGTCTTACAATCTCATAAGCCAGTACGCCTGCTGCCACTGAAGCATTCAGGGAGTCAATATCCCCCTTCATGGGAATGGATGCCACCATGTCGCATTTTTCCTTCACCAGTCTGCCTACGCCTTCCCCTTCGTTGCCGATTACCACACCGATGGGACCTTTCAGGTTCAAATCATACATCACCGTACCGTCCATATCCGCACATACAAACCAAAGACCTTCTTTTTTCAGATCTTCGATGGTCTGCGCCAGATTGGTAACCTTTGCCACGGGTGTATAATTTAACGCACCTGCGGATGTTCTGGCAACGGTGGCCGTAAGACCTGCCGCCCGGTTCTTGGGAATAATCACACCGTGTGCTCCCGATAAATTTGCGGTACGGATAATGGCGCCCAGATTATGCGGGTCCTCTATGTTGTCTAAAAGGAAAATGAAAGGAGGCTCTCCCTTCTTTCTGGCATTTTCTAAAATATCCTCTACCTCCGCATAGGAATAGGCTGCCGCATAGGCAATAACCCCCTGATGCTTGCCGGTTTCCGACATCTGGTCGAGTCTTTCCTTCGTTACAAACTTAACGAGGGTTCCCGCTTTTTTTGCTTCCCGTTTGATGGTCATGACCGGTCCGTCCGTGCAGCCGTCCAGGATAAAAAGCTTATCTATGGTTTTGCCGGCACGGTAGGCTTCAATGACAGCGTTCCGTCCTTCTATGGTAAATTCTTCGTATCCCAATTCAATCTCCTTTGAAAACAATGTCTATTCCGTGGACATTGTTATTCTCCCTGTTATTTTCATTCAGTTCCGTTAATGTCCTTCGCGTACCGTAAGCTCCAGCCGGGTAAAGCCCTCCTTCATAAGCTCTAACACCCTGTCCATTCTGTCGGACAGATACAGATAACCCATAAGAGCTTCCAGTCCCGTTGCTTTCCGGTAGTCCGCCACGCTGGCATTCTTTGCCGTGGTGTAGGCCTTGGCGTTCCGTCCTCTTTTGTAAACCGCTTCTTCCTCTTCCGTAAGCAGCTCCTCCAGCGCCTCTATCATGGCGGCCTGGGTCTGTGCCTTTACAAAATGGCTGGAAATTTTATGCAGATCGTGTGCGGAGCGGTTGGCATGCTCCACCACAAAGGTACGCACCACCACGTCGTACACATCATCCCCGATATAAGCAAGCGCCAGCGGAGAATAACTCCTTACGTCCACCCCGGGCAGTGCAAATGTCTTCCTTATTTCCGAAACAAGACTTAAGCCTTCTTCCATTTTACGCCCTCTCTGGTATCTTCAATCACAATGCCCTTTTCCAAAAGCTCTGCACGGATGGCATCCGCCTTTGCAAAATCCTTTTCCTTCTTGGCTGCTTTTCTTTCTTCAATCTTGGAAAGCACATAAGCCTTTAATTCTTCATCCACGGACTCCTCCGTGCTGTCTGTAGCCTTGCCGGACAGTAAATCCAGGGAAAGTACTTCGTCAAAGCTCTTTACCAGTTCTCTCTTGGTCTTGTCGTTCATGTCTGCCTTTAGCATCTCATACAGAACGGTAATCGCCATGGAGGAATTTAAGTCATCGCAGAGGGCATCTTCAAAACGGGTTTTGTACTCTGCAAATTTCTCTTTGTCCACTTCTCCTTCCTCGGATAAATCGGCAATTCTCTTTAAGAGCTTATTGTAAGCGGTCGTCATGTTGTCCAGCACTTCATAGGAAAACTCAAGCGGCTTGCGGTAATGGGACTGTAAGCAGAACAGTCTGTATACAAGGGGATTGTAGCCCTTTTCTTCCAGTAAGGAAACGGTCAGGAAATCGCCCTTGGATTTGCTCATCTTGCCGCTCTTGTCGTTTAAGTGATGCACATGGAACCAGTAATTGCACCATTTATGTCCGAGATAGGACTCACTCTGCGCAATTTCATTGGTATGGTGCGGGAAAATATTGTCCACGCCGCCGCAGTGGATATCCATGTATTCGCCCAGATGTTTCATGCTGATGCAGGAGCATTCAATGTGCCAGCCGGGATATCCCAGTCCCCAGGGGCTTTCCCATTTTAATTCCTGGTCATCAAATTTGGACTTGGTAAACCAGAGCACGAAATCACTCTTGTTCTTCTTGTTGGTATCCTCTTCCACGTCGTCCCTGACGCCTACCAAAAGTTCATCCTCGGTCTGTCCGGAGAATACGTGGTAATTCTGCAATTTGGAAGTATCAAAATAAATGTTGCCGCCCATTTCATAGGCGAAGCCTTTTTCCAGCAGCACCTCAATCATATGGATAAATTCGGGAATGCAGTTGGTCGCCGGTTCTACCACATCCGGACGCTTGATGTTTAACTTTCTGCAGTCTGAAAAGAACGCATCCGTATAGAACTTTGCCACCTCCATAACGGTCTTGTGCTCTCTCTTGGCACCCTTTAACATCTTGTCCTCGCCGGTATCCGCATCGCTGGAAAGATGCCCTACATCCGTAATATTCATGACACGCTTTACATCATAGCCTAAGTAGCGGAGTGTTTTCTCCAACAGGTCCTCCATGATGTAGCTTCTTAAGTTGCCGATATGGGCAAAATGATATACGGTAGGTCCGCAGGTATACATTGCCACCTTGCCGTCCGTATTGGGCACAAACAATTCTTCCTTCTTGGTAAGGGTATTGTAAATGTGTAATTTATTTTCCATTTTTACATTGCCTCCGATTGTCGTTTTCCTATATTGTTTTTGATAAGAAACCGTTTTTCCATGGGTACACTACCACATGTATAGTATACATTTAGTAGAATAAGCAAAAAAATGCCGTTTGTCAAGAAACAAAGCGCTTCCGAGCCCTCTTTATTCCTGCATTACGGCAAAAAACGCATCCCGCTGTGAGCTGCGCCTTGTCTTATAAATTTTTCGTACATCCCGTGCATCCCGCACATCCGGATGCAGTTCTGCTCTTTTCCAAAAGCTCCACATCCTGGGCGTACAGTTCTCTCGGGCTGTTTAACATGCAGACAGCCTGAGCGGATATTCCTTCCTTGTTGCCGGTAAAGCCAAGCCCCTCTTCCGTAGTGGCTTTTACGTTTACCTGGGAAAGGGTAATTCCCAGCCGTCCTGCGATATTTTTCCGCATTTCATCAATATAGGGACGCATTTTGGGCGCCTGCGCTATAATGGTGGCATCAATATTTTCCACGAAGAAACAGTTTTCCTCCAGCAAATCCCTCACTTTTTCCAAAAGCACCAGCGAAGAAATGCCTTCGTAAGCGGCATCCGTATCCGGAAAATGTTTGCCGATATCGCCCAGTGCCGCCGCTCCCAGCAGCGCATCCATAACGGCATGCAGCAGTACGTCCGCATCCGAATGCCCTAAAAGACCTTTTTCATACGGGATTTCCACCCCGCCGATAATCATCTTTCTGTTTTCCGCCAGTCTGTGTACATCATATCCCATTCCGATTCTCATATGTTACCTCCGTTGGTATCTCCACCGGTATTACCGTTTCTGTTTCGTTTTTCCGCTTCTGTTTTCCCTGTCTGTTCCGATTTTTTTAGTCTGCCGTGTGGCTATGCGGTTTTTAAGTCCGCCACATGCTGTGCAATCAAATCTTTCGCCTCTTCCATGCTGATACCCGCTTCAGCAAGCATCCTGGTAATGGCCTCCGCTTCCTTGTTTCTTTTTTCCGTAATCAGGTCATTCAGTTCTCTTTCCTCCGACTGGATACGCACCTTTAATGCCCCAATCAGTTCTTCCTTTTCCCTGATTTTTTCGTCTATGGATTTTCTCTGTCCTCTTGCCATATGCTGACCTCACATTCCGCCCCTCGGGGCTTTTTTACCAGTATATGGACAAGATGGGGAAATTATACCTCGGAATCCATTTTTTTGTAAATCCAGCCTCGGTCCGCGTAGCAGGCATTGCAAACCCGGAATTCATAGCCGAAGGGCAATGTCTTTCCGCAATATTTACAGGTGTTGATATATTCTTTTTTATTCTTGGCAAGAGCCTGCATGATGCTTAACTCCGTCTTTTCCCTTGCCGCATCCAGACGCCTTACGTCGATTTCCTTGCCCAGTCTGTTGGAAAACTGGTGGTATAAATCCAGCATCTTATAGTATGTTTCGTACCGCATCAGACCCTTGTCGTTGCAAATGCCGAGCGTTGGGAAAAACAACGTCACATCCGCCGTATAGGTCTTGCAGTATTCCAGCCACAGGGACACAATATCCCTGTTTTTGACATCGATGGAGCAGGTTAACATCCGGTAAAGAACATGCTTGTCCTCAAAGCCGTCGATGTCCTTCCGCTCCCGGTAAGCCTTTTCATAGAGGAAAAGCATATCCTCAATGCTGATTTTTTCAAAGGGCTCGTCCGGCTCCACGCTTTTCCACACCGTTAAAATCCTGTCAAGGGGCTCGTCCATGTTAAGAAGCACCGTCGGAAAGCCCAGACTTACCTTTTCAATCGGAAGTTCTTCCTTATTATAGCGATCTTTGATATACTCCCATTCCTCGTCACCGCAGGCATTCACATAGCCGGTATCATACATGCCGAATCTTCCCGCTCTTCCCGCTATCTGACGGATTTCCGGTACGGTAAGCTTTCTTTTTTCCTTGCCGTCAAATTTTTCCGCCTGTAAAAATACAATTCGTCGTACCGGCAGATTCAAGCCCATACCGATGGCGTCCGTGGAAACCACCACTTTCGTTTCCTTTCCGGCAAACAGATGAATCTGTCTGCGGCGGATTTCCGGCGGCAGGCTGCCGTAAACCACACTGGTCTTAATGCCTTCCCGCTCAAGACGTCCGGCAATATCCAAAACCGCCCTCTTGGTAAATACGATCAGGGCATCGCCGTCCCTTACATCATCCGGGAACACAAAGGGCCTTTCCTCATAAACAAGCGGCGTCTTTCTTTCATAGTGATGCTCCTCATAGGTATCGCCGCACATGTTGATTAAGTGCTTGATAACCTTTTCCCCGGCAGGACTCATGCAGATGTGGATTTCCTTTGCCTGTACGCCCAAAACGGCTCTCGTCCAGGAGTGCCCTCTGTCGGAGTCCACTATCATCTGCGCCTCGTCAATGACCGCAATATCATAGACCTGTTCCGTATCCATCATTTCTATAGTGGAAGAAATGACCCGGCTGTTTTCCTGATAAATGCATTCCTCACCGGTCAGCATGGTGCAGGTTACCCCTTCGTCCGTCATCTTTTCATACACTTCCAGCGCCAGCAGACGCAAAGGACCTAAGTACGCTCCGTTTTCCGCTTCCTTTAAGCGGGTCAGGGCATGGTAGGTCTTTCCGCAGTTAGTCGGACCGATGTGCAGGATAAAATGTCTCTGCATGGCACGCGCTTTGGGAAATTCCGTTTCCGGCTTCAAGGGTACCAGATCAATAATCTGTTCCCGGATGCCGTATTCCGCATAGGAAACCGTAAGCTCTTTTAAGGTTCTGACACAGAGTTCCCCGTTCATCTCATTCCTAAGATAGTCCAGAAATCTCTCCGTGACAATTTCCTGTTCCGAAGGCTTCATGGCAGCCAGATCCAGCCGTACCAGCTCCGGCAGAAGGAAATCCCGGATTTGCATAATGGCTACCTGATTGTTCTGCTTAAAGGCAAAGTAGCAAAGATTTCTCACCTGTCTGTGATAGTCCTCCAGCTTTGCTTCCTTCACATGACCGGACCTTATCCTCTGCAGCTCTATGGACAGGCTTTTGGCTCTTTTGGCATAACCCACCTTGCCGTCCTGATTCTTTTTTCGGTACCGGGCTGTACCCTCCCGGTATTGTGTAAAATAAAATTGTGACAGTTTTTCCTTCTTTACCATGCTCCTGTTTCTCTCCAATCTTTTCCAGTATACACTAACCGCCACAATTACACCACAAAAAAATGCAGAAAAATCCGGCACTTTATGCCCTCGTACAAATTTCTTCAAAAATTTTCAAAAAATCTATTGACAAAATGCCCTTATATAGGCTACAATAGCCAAGTCGGTTGCGACAAGGGGTCTTAGCTCAGCTGGGAGAGCATCTGCCTTACAAGCAGAGGGTCATAGGTTCGAGCCCTATAGGCCCCACTCCGAAAGAACTTTCGGAACAAAATTTTATATGTTTTTATTCCTTATGGCGAGATAGCTCAGTTGGCTAGAGCATACGGTTCATACCCGTAGTGTCGAGGGTTCGAATCCCCCTCTCGCTATTTTTTATTGTTTAAAATTTCTTTCAGCTATAAAAGTATAAAAGAGCAGGTGCCTACGCCCTGCTCTTTTACTTATGGTATCACAACGTCAAATCTTCTACACTTACACCCATGGATGACAATTTTGCAGTGGTTGTCTTAATCTGATACTCCAGTTCTTCATTGAAAGTATCACCATTTGCCTTTTTAATCCGTTGCAAATTTGTGTACTGTTCTATCAGCACCGTTTTCAATTCATTATCCGTCATTCCTTCCATCCTTTCCACCGCCTTTCCTTATATGTTTCAGTATAGCGGTTTTGTTTTGCGTTTACAAGTTTCTTTTTATACATTTAATATTTGAGAATAAAGCAGGAATTTCCGACCTGTGCGGAACCATTGGGAGTTCCCTCACAAAAAGATTTGAAATTAGATTGTTATTTTGATAAAAGAAAATCTGCTTTACAGTCATAATAACACAGACTGCAAAGCAGATGCAAGAATTTTTAAGTTTCCGTTTCTACATTCTGTCCGGTGCGGAAAATCCCAGCACATCGATACAGGTTTCCATAATTTCCTTGGTCAGTACCAGAAGGGCAATCAGACCTTCTTTTCTCTTCTCATCCTCTTCCGCCAGAATTCTGGTTTCGTGGTAGAAACGGTTGAAGGCGTTTGCCAGGTCGTAGATGTAAGCGCAAATCTTGTGGGGTGCCAGTTCGGCTCCCGCACTCTCCATGGTGCTCTTGAAGCCCGCAAGCTGCATCATCAGATCCTTTTCGGAAGCGCTTACGGCATCCATAAGCTCTGCCGTATCCGGGCTGCCACCCTGTTCCTTATACTTGTTCAGGATGGACTTGATGCGGACAATGGTGTAAAGGATGTAAGGACCGGTATCACCCTCAAAGGAGGTAAAGCGGTCTAAGTCAAACACATAGTCCTTGGATGCCTGATTGGAAAGGTCGCCGTATTTCAAGGCTGCCAGTGCAATCAGTTTGGCTGTATTCTTGGCTTCCTCTTCGGAAAGCTCATGGTTTTCGGTAATCTTGCGGTACATTTCCTCGGTAGTTTCCCGAATCAGCACCTCTAAGCGCATAACGCCGCCATCACGGGTCTTAAAGGGCTTTCCGTCCTTACCGTTCATGGTGCCGAAGCCAATCCACTTTAAGATGGTTTCCGGTTTAACAAGCCCGGTCTTTCTTGCGCAGCGGAATACCTGCACAAAATAAAGCTCCTGTCTCTTATCCGTCAGGTAAATGATTTCATCGGGATGAATATTCTCCATACGGTCCATGATGGTTGCAAGGTCCGTGGTGTTGTAAAGGGATGCGCCGTCGGATTTCAAAATCATGCAGGGAGGAATTTCCTTGGTATCGGTATCTTCCTTCACATCCACTACGAGGGCGCCTTCGCTTTCGTGGGCATAGCCTTCCTTCTTCATGTATTCCACCATGCCGGGAATGATGTCATGGACATCGCTTTCCCCTTTCCATAAATCGAAATCCACATTCAGGCTGCCGTAGTTTTTCTTTAAGTCCGCTACGGAAACATTTAAGATATGCTTCCAGATAGCGCGGTATCCTCTCACACCGCTCTGCATCTTGAAGGTAACATCCATGGCTTTTGCCTTGTATTCCGGGTCTTCCTTGCTCTTTTTGCTGGCTGTGGGATAAAGCTCCTCTAATTCGGAAATAGTAAAGGGCGCTTCTGTGGGATATTCTCCGGTAAAGCTGTCATCAAAATAAACCAGATCCGGCTTTCTTTCCTTTAATTCGGTAATAACCAGACCCATCTGCAGCCCCCAGTCGCCCAGATGCACATCGCCGATGACCTCATGACCGCAGTAACGTAAAATACGCTTTACGCTTTCGCCGATAACAGCGGAACGGATATGTCCTACATGGAGGGGTTTTGCGATGTTGGCTCCGCCGTAGTCCACTACAATTTTCATGGGCTTTTCCGGTTTGTCCAGACCGAATTTATCCGCCTTTTCCATTTCTTTTAAGTAATCGGTAAAAAAGCTGTTCTTTATTTTCAAATTAAGGAAACCGGGAGCCACTGCCTGCACCTCGGCAAAAACCTTGCTGTCGCTTAATTTTTCTGCCACATCATTAGCAATCATAATCGGCGCTTTGTGGTACTTCTTGGCGCCTGCCATGGCGCCGTTGCACTGGTATTCACAAAGGTCGGGGCGGTTGGATACGGTTACCCGTCCCAATTCCGCATCGTATCCGGCTGCCGCAAATGCCTGCTGCATTTCCTCCGATATCAAATCCAAGATTTTCTTCATACTGCTCTTTTCAATCCTTTCCTAACCTGCACATTATTGGTAACAACTTATTCCTTTTCTCTGCGCTGTCTTTCCCGTTCCGCCTTGGAATAGGTGCAGCCGCAGAAATCCTGTCTGTATAATCCGTATTCCCCGGACAGCTCTATGGACTGCTTATAGCCTTCTTTTTTCTTAAAATCCGACGGCAGCCACAAAATCCCCAGTTCTTTTTCGATGCGCTGTCCGATTTCATTTAACTTTGCCGCGTTTTTTAAGGGGCTGATGGTAAGGGTGGTGCCGAAATAGGAAAATCCCCGTGCCAGCGCTTCTTCCGCCGTTTTCCGAAGCCGCATTTCATAGCAAAGAAAGCAGCGCTCACCGCCTTCCGGACAGTCCGCATAGGGCTTTGCCATTTCAATAAATTTGTCAAAATCAAAACAGCCGTCCACGTAGGAAATTTCATAGCCTTTTGCCTGTCCCGATTTTACCTGTTCATTGTAAATACCAATCAGCCGTTTCTGTTCCTCCGCCCGTTTCCGGTATTCCTCCTGTTCCGTAATGTTGGGGTTGTAGTAAAACACCGTAATCGCAAAATAAGAGCGGAGATATTTCAGCACATAACTGCTGCAAGGTGCACAGCAGCTATGCAGGAAAAGAGTGGGGACTTCTTCTCCACTCTCTTGTTTCTTTTCTATCCCTGCAAGGATTTTTTCTAATTCCTTCTGGTAATTCACTACCTGCATTACAATTCCTCTATGGTAAGAAACGGGGTAAAATCCTCTGTGTCGGAGCCTAACTTTCCGCCGAAGGAAGCCATCCATTTCTGCATGATTTCTCTTACGCTTTTCGCTTCCTCTGCCGGATAGGTCACTGAATATACCTGCTGCATTCCGAGCCCGGAAAGGGTGTCTTCATCCTCTTTCCGCAAGGACTCCTCAAAATCTTCCACATATACCGAACCGTTTTCCAAAGTAAGCTCCAAAAGATTGATTTCTTTCCAGATTTCCACTTTTTTCTTGTCAAAGCCCGCATCGGTCAGCACCTGTGCCAGCTCCTCTGCCGTGTGCTTTTCGGGAAGCAGGTACAGAAATGATTTCTCCACTGTTTTCTCTCCCATAAGTCCTCCTTACTATAAAGAAGCAATATCCACTAAGGAAAGCTTGTCAGCCGTATGCTCTAAGCTGGTGGCCAGCGCGTTTGCCGTATCCATGGCGGTGATACAGTAAACACCGGTTTCAATCGCGGTACGGCGGATTAAGAAGCCGTCTCTTGACTTGTCACGTCCCTGGGTCGGGGTGTCGATTACCAGGTCAATCTTATGGCCTAACAGAAGGTCCATGACAGTCGGGGATTCCTGGGAAATCTTATTGATTTTACGCACCTTCACGCCTGCATCCTTTAAGGCTGCCGCCGTACTTCTGGTTGCGTAAATGATATAGCCTAACTTTTCAAAGCGGCGTGCCACATCCACTGCTTCCGGCTTGTCCGCATCCTTTACGGTAATAATCATCTGCTTATGCTTGGGCAGTTCCACACCGGCTCCCATGAACGCCTTAAACAACGCTTCGTGGAAGGTTCTGGCAATACCTAAGCATTCACCGGTGGACTTCATTTCCGGTCCTAAGCTGATTTCCGCACCACGGATTTTTTCAAAGGAGAACACGGGCATCTTGATGGCAAAATACTCTGCTTCCTTCTGCAGTCCCGGCTCATAGCCCAGTTCTTTAATGGTCTTTCCTAAAATAACCTCTGTTGCCAGGTCCACAATGGGAATACCGGTTACCTTGCTGATGTAAGGTACGGTACGGGAAGAACGGGGGTTGACCTCGATAACGTAAACATCCTCGCCGATGGCAATAAACTGGATGTTAATCAGACCCTTGACATGCAGCGCCTGTGCCAGTCTCCTGGTATATTCCGCAATTTTTTCCTTCACTGCCATATCGATGGTCGGTGCCGGATATACGGAAATGGAGTCGCCGGAGTGGATACCGGTTCTCTCGATATGCTCCATAATGCCGGGGATTAAAATGTCCGTACCGTCGCAGACTGCATCGACTTCCACTTCCTTACCCTGCAGATATTTATCTACCAGAATCGGGTGGTCCTGTGCAATACGGTTGATGATTGCCATAAACTCTTCGATTTCTTCATCGCTTGTAGCAATCTGCATACCCTGTCCGCCAAGCACGTAGGAAGGTCTTACCAGTACCGGATAACCTAAGCGGTTTGCCACTTCCTTAGCTTCTTCCGCGGTAAATACGGTACCGCCTGCCGCACGGGGAATTTCGGTCTTCTGCAGGATTTCATCGAACAGCTCTCTGTCCTCTGCCGCATCCACATCCTCTGCCTTGGTGCCTAAAATGGGAACGCCCATCTTCATCAGGCTTTCGGTCAGTTTGATTGCCGTCTGTCCGCCGAACTGTACCACCGCGCCGTCGGGCTTTTCAATATTTACTACATTTTCCACATCTTCCGGTGTCAGCGGTTCAAAATACAGCTTGTCCGCAATATCGAAGTCGGTGCTGACGGTTTCCGGGTTGTTGTTGATGATAATTGTCTCATATCCTGCTCTTGCAAATGCCCAGGTGGCATGTACGGAGCAGTAGTCGAATTCAATACCCTGTCCGATACGGATGGGGCCGGAACCGAGCACTAAAACCTTCTTCTTCGTGCGTTCGCCGTTTGCCTCGCACTCGCCGCCGAAGCAGGAATAATAGTAAGGCGTGCTTGCCGCAAATTCTGCTGCACAGGTATCTACCATCTTGAATACTGCCTTGATGCCGTTTGCGTAACGCATTTCCTTGATTTCTGCTTCTTTTTTGCCGGTCAGTCTGGCAATGACGTTGTCCGGGAATTCGATTCTCTTGGCTTCTTTTAACAGCTCTACCGTAAGAGGACCTGCCTTTAAGGCATCTTCCATTTCCACAATTCTCTGGATTTTATCGATAAACCAGAGGTCAATCATGGTAATGTCATGAATTTCTTCGTAAGTAATGCCCTTTCTCAAGGCCTCTGCAATAACCCAGATTCTCTGGTCATCCACAATCTTTAATCTCTCGTATAAATCTTCTTTGGACAGTGCGGAGAAATCGTAGCTTAACAGGCAGTCCACATGCTGCTCCAGAGAACGGATTGCCTTCATGAGGGCGCCCTCGAAATTGGTGCAGATGCTCATAACTTCACCGGTTGCCTTCATCTGGGTGGTCAGAGTTCTCTTTGCGGTGATGAACTTATCAAACGGCAGTCTGGGCATCTTGACAACACAGTAGTCCAGCGCCGGTTCAAAGCTGGCATAGGTCTTGCCGGTAATGGCATTCTTGATTTCGTCCAGTGTATAGCCCAGTGCGATCTTTGCCGCAACCTTGGCAATGGGATAACCGGTTGCCTTACTTGCCAGTGCGGAAGAACGGCTTACACGGGGATTTACTTCGATAACACAGTATTCAAAGCTGGTGGGATGCAGGGCAAACTGTACGTTACAGCCGCCGGTGATGCCCAGCTCATTGATGATGTTAAGTGCAGAGCTACGAAGCATCTGGTACTCTTTATCGCTTAAGGTCTGGGAGGGTGCCACTACGATACTGTCGCCGGTGTGCACACCTACCGGGTCAATGTTTTCCATGTTACATACGGTGATGCAGTTGCCTGCGCTGTCACGCATTACTTCATATTCGATTTCCTTCCAGCCGGCAATACATCTTTCCACCAGAACCTGTCCTACACGGGAAAGACGGAGACCGTTCTCCAGAATTTCCTCTAATTCGGTCTGGTTGTGGGCAATACCGCCGCCGGAACCGCCTAATGTATATGCGGGACGAAGCACAACCGGATAACCGATCTGTTCGGTAAATGCCACACCGTCCTCTACGTTTTCCACTACCTTGGATGCGGCGCAGGGCTCTCCGATACGCTCCATTAAGTCCTTAAATTCCTGACGCCCTTCCGCATTGCGGATGGTTGCCGCCGTGGTGCCCAAAAGCTTTACATTGTGGGACGCAAGGAAACCGGATTCCTCTAATTCCATACCGAGGTTTAAGCCTGCCTGTCCGCCCAGGGTCGGCAGAATGGAGTCGGGCTTTTCTTTTTCAATAATCTGTTCCAGTACCTTTAAGGTAAGAGGTTCAATGTATACTTTGTCTGCAATATCCCGGTCCGTCATGATGGTTGCGGGGTTGGAGTTTACTAAGATAACCTCCACTCCCTCTTCCTTTAAGGAACGGCAGGCCTGGGTTCCTGCATAGTCAAATTCTGCTGCCTGACCGATGACAATGGGGCCGGAGCCGATTACCATAACTCGTTTTACATTGGGATTCTTAGGCATTTTTGTTTCCTCCTTCCTTCTTGTCCTTCATCATATCAATAAATCTGTCAAACAGATAGCCGGAGTCCTGCGGTCCGGGGCATGCTTCCGGATGGTACTGCACCGTGAAGATGCGCTTGCCGGTGTAGGAAAGACCTTCGTTGGTTCCGTCGTTTACATTGATGAAAGCGGGAACCGCGATCTTCGGGTCCAAGTTGTCCGTGTCTACCACATAGCCATGGTTCTGGGAAGAAATATACACTCTTCCTGTGGCAAGGTCCTTGACCGGATGGTTGCCGCCTCTGTGTCCGTATTTTAATTTATGAGTATCCGCTCCTGTGGCAAGCGCCATAAGCTGATGGCCTAAGCAGATAGCAAAAATAGGAATATCCGTGTCATAGAGCTTTTTAATCTCTTTAATAATTTCGGTGCACTCCTTCGGGTCTCCCGGTCCGTTGGAAAGCATGATGCCGTCCGGTGCATCCGCAATGATTTCTTCCGCTTTTGTCTGTGCGGGATAAATGGTTACCTCGCAGCCTCTCTGGCAAAGAGAATGAGGAATGTTTCTCTTTGCGCCGAAGTCCATCAGCGCTACCTTTAAGCCGGCTCCGTTCAGTTCCTTTACCATGGAGGGGCGCATCTCGCGCTTTCCTGCTTCATAATCGGCCTTCACGAAAACGGCAGAACCGGAAATGGGGCCGTTGTCGGCAAGATCCTTAGAAGGCGCCATGGTATATTTTTCACTGCAGGTTACTTTTTCCACCACATTGCCCGTGGTATAAGCCTTTAACTTCGGAATGACTTCCTCTAACTTGTAATCGGCATTGGTGGTAATCATACCGTTCATGGTACCCTTTTCTCTCAAAATCCGGACCAGGGCTCTGGTGTCGATGCCTTCGATACCGGGAACGCCGTTCTCCTCAAGATATTCCTGAATGCTTACATCGCATCTGAAATTGCTGGGAATTCTGGATAATTCCCTTACAATAAATCCGTCCGGCCAGGGCTTTAACGACTCACAGTCCTCTCTGCACACACCGTAGTTTCCAATCAAAGGGTATGTCATACATACAGCCTGTCCCGCGTAGGAAGGGTCCGTCAATACCTCTAAGTAACCGGCCATTGAAGTATTAAATACGATTTCGCTGATAATTTCCTTATCCGCGCCGATATGATTTCCTTCAAATACGGTTCCGTCTTCCAAGATTAAAAATGCCTTCATACATGCTCCTCTCTGCATATTCCTCCATGCTTGATATTCCTGTTATTTATCTTTGCGCAATCGTTTTATTATAGCATAAGTCATTTTGCGATTCAACTCATTTTCTATTGCCAAAAAGCGGTTTTTTCTTTTATAATAATCCATATCATTTATAAGAAAAAGGAGCTTTCACGTAAAATGACCGAAAAAATATATGACACAAATCCCCATATTACCCAATTTGAAGCCACAGTGCTGTCCTGCGTGCCCGTAAATGACTGCTTTGCCGTTATTCTGGACCGCACCGCTTTTTTCCCCGAAGAAGGCGGCCAGGGCTCCGACAGCGGTACGCTTGGCTCCCTCCCCGTACTGCATGTGTCCATTGGCAAAGACAATACCCTGACGCATTTCCTGCCGTCCCCTCTTCCCGTAGGCGAAAAGGTATCCGGCACGGTGGACTGGGAACAACGCTTTGACTATATGCAGCAGCACACCGGCGAACATATTCTGTCCGGTCTCATGCATAAAAAATGGGGCTACGACAACGTAGGCTTCCATCTCAGTAATGATTATACCACATTAGATGTAAACGGTTCCATTTCTTTGGAAGATATTTCCGAATTGGAAAAAGCAGCCAACCGGGTGATATTTGAGAATCTCCCCGTAAAGGCCTACTTCCCTTCTCCCAAGGAACTATCTTCCCTTTCCTACCGCAGCAAAATCGAAATTGAAGGGGCCGTCCGGATTGTGGAAATCCCCGGAGTGGACCTCTGTGCCTGCTGTGCTCCCCATGTGGACACCACCGGTCAGATCGGACTTATCAAAATCACCGAAACCGTTTCCCACCGCGGCGGCATGCGCCTTACCATAAAATGCGGCATGCGTGCCCTCGCCGATTACGGTACAGACCTTTCCGTTCTCCGCCTTTTAAGCAACAGCCTTTCGGTACCCTTTGAAAAAATCCCGGATGCCGTGGAGCGCTTAAAGCAGGAGGCTTTTGAAAAGCAGCAGCGTATCAATGTGCTTCAAGAAAAACTGCTCCTGCAGTCCCTCTCCTCCCTGCCGTCGTACGTCGAAACGGACCATGCCGTTTTGTTTACGGAGCCCATGGATGTAAAGGCTGTCCGCAATGCGGTCAATACCCTGACGGCTTCCTATCCCGGCTATTCGGTTCTGTTCTCCGGTTCGGACGATACCGGCTACACCTTTATTGCCGGAGGCGGCGAAGCCTTCGACTGCACGCAGTTAGCGGCTATTCTTCGGGAAAAGCTTTCCGCCAAGTGCGGCGGCTCAAAAAAAATGATACAGGGCAATGTAAATGCCACGAAGGAGGCCATCCTCGCTGTATTACCGTAATCCGCAAAAAACACCCATAAGACTGTCATTTCCGACAATCTCATGGGTGTCTTTTTATACTAAAACCTTGGATAAAAATTCTTTTAAACGAGGGTTCTTCGGATTTGCGAAAAATTCTGCCGGAGGCGCACTCTCCAAAATCTGTCCGTCATCAATAAACAGAACATTGGTCGCCACTTCCTTGGCAAATCCCATTTCGTGAGTCACGATAATCATGGTCATGCCCTCTTTGGCAAGCGCTTTCATCAAATCAAGAACTTCTCCTACCATTTCCGGATCCAGCGCACTGGTGGGTTCGTCAAACAAAATGACATCTGGCTTCATGGCAAGACTTCTGACAATGGCAACTCTCTGCTTCTGTCCTCCGGAAAGTGTGGAGGGATACACATTCGCTTTATCCTCCAGACCGATTTTCCGAAGAAGCTCCAGAGCTTCCGCCTTTGCCTCTTCCTTAATCTTTGCAGGAGTGGTGTTTATGGGCAACGGCTCCTTTTTTGCATCCTTTTTCCGGAATACATTGGAAATTTTAAGGAAGAAATTCTTTTTCTTTGCTTTTCTTAAATCCTGACATCTTACATACACGGGAGCCAGCATAATATTCTGCAGCACGGTCTTGTTGTTAAACAGGTTGAAATGCTGGAATACCATGCCCATGTGTCTTCTGTGCACGTTGATATCCACTCTCATATCGGCAATATCCACACCGTTGAAGATAATCTGTCCGCCGGTGGGATCTTCCATACAGTTTAAGCATCTTAAAAAAGTACTTTTACCGGAACCGGAAGGACCGATTACCACGACGATATCACCCTTGTTGATGGTTACATCAATACCCTTTAAGACTTCGGTATCTCCAAATTTCTTTTTCAGATTAATGACGTCTATCACTTTTTCTCAGGCTCCTTTCCATAATCTTAATGCCTCCGCTGATAAGCAGCACTATCACTATATAAATGATGGCCATTACCAGGTAAGGAACCATAAACTCGTAACTGTTGCTTCCGATGTAGTTGAATGCCACATACAAATCAGCTGCGCCTACAAAGCTTACTACGGAAGTTTCCTTAATCAGAGCAATAAACTCATTTCCCAAAGTCGGCAGAATATTTTTCACCGCCTGCGGAATGACAATTTTCATCATGGTCGTACCAAAGCTTAAGCCTACGGCACGTCCCGCCTCCATCTGTCCGTGGTCCACGGAAAGAATACCGCTTCGCATGATTTCCGAAATATAGGCACCGCTGTTTAATCCGAATACCAGAATGGATACATTTACGCCCGTCATTTTCACTCCTATAATCGGCAGCATAACATAATAAAATACCAGAAGCTGCACCACCATGGGAGTACCTCGGAAGAGCCCTACATAAAAGCTGCAGAATCCATTTAAAATTCTCGGAAGCACCTTGTATTTGGGAATGACCCTCACAGTGGCAATCAGCGTACCGATGACAATACCGATAATAAGACCGATTACCGCAATCAGAAGAGTATTCTTAAGGCCTTCCACAACCTTAACGTAACCGTTCTGTTCAATAAAAATGTTTATGAATTTATCTACTTTCAGATTAAAATTGCCCATGAAATCTTTTCAGTACCTTTCTGTTTTCGCTTTTACTTACTGCATCTTGTTGATGGCTTCGGTAATGCATTTAGCAGGTGCGGAGTCAATGATCACATATTTGATGTTGCCGTTAATCAAATCCTGTACGGCAAGGGAACCGTTCTTGTAGGGAACACATTCTGCTGCGGAAATTCCTGCGAATCCCCAGCTCTCATCACCTTCTACATAGAACTGACCGGTAGTACCGTTCTGCGCACCGATCTTAACGCCGCCTTCTGCTGCTTTTTCGTTTAACTTGGCTTCTACATCTTCTGCGCTCTTGCAGTCATCGAAATCGGTATCATCAGCCATAACAATCAGTCTCTGGGAAGCGCTGTAGTACGGATTGGAGAAATCTACATATTCTTTTCTGTCTTCCTTAATGGTAAGACCTGCCATAGCGATGTCGCATTTCTGCTGGCCTACGGAAAGACAAACCGCATCGAAATCCATGTTCTGGATAACCAGCTCTTTGCCAAGATAATCGGCAAGTGCTGCTGCGATTTCCATATCGATACCATAGTAGCTTTCACCCTGCATGTATTCAAAAGGCTCAAATGCTGCGTTGGTTGCTATTACAAGCTGATCCTTGGATTCATCTAAAGCTGCAGACTGTACGCCTTCCGGAGTGCCGGAGCCGAAGTAACGGTCACAGATTTCATCAAAGGTACCGTTTGTTTTGATTTCCTCAATAAATTCATTTACTTTCTCAAGCAGTTCCGGCTGTGTCTTATCCACACCGAATGCATATTCTTCACTGGTTAAGTCCACATCGATGACTTTGGTCTGCTTGGAACCGGAAGTACCGGCTTCTTTGCTGCCGCATCCTGCAAGGGTAGCTGCAGCGGTTACACATGTTAATACGATTGCTAATAACTTTTTCATAACTTTCCTCCTGTTTCAATATGCATTTTCATGCATTTATTTGCATAATATACCACTTTACATAAGAAAAATCAATCCGTTGCCGGCATTTCTTTTTGTATTTCTTTCGGTACCTTCTTCTGCTTTTCATATTCCCGGATATATAGGTACAGCCCGATGCTTCCCGCTATCACTTCCGACACCGGGAAAGCCAGCCAGGTATAGCTAAGCCCTATCAGGGAAAACAGGTAGAAGAACGGTATCAGGCAGAAAATCTGTCTGGTCAGGGAAAGCATCACACTTTTCACCGCCATGCCGACCGCCTGGAAATATACCGGCAAAATCAGGGAAATTACCGCCGGCAGAAAACTTAACCCTATGAGTAGCTTAACAGCGGCACGATGCAGGTCTGCAGTCCCATCAGCGGAATAAAGAAAAAGGTCTGCAGCTTGTAATACAGTCCCAGTACCGTTACCGCTTCATCGGAAAAGCCCGCTAAAATAATATTTAATGCCACAATGTAAACCGTGTAGAGCATCTGCATCAGAATGGACGGATAACCCAGCCGGTAAATTTTTGCCGCATATCCCTTGAATTCTCTCCACACGGGAGGTTTTCTTATGGCGGAGGAAGTAATCACGGCTGCCACAATCCTGTTTCTTATAAAGAAAAAAGACCCTTGATACAATCAAGAGTCTTATGCGGAAGAAGGGACTTGAACCCTCACGTACGTACATACACATGAACCTGAATCATGCCTGTCTGCCAATTCCAGCACTTCCGCAAGCAAGACATATTGTATCGTCTTTTTGACATTCTGTCAACCCTAAATTTTTTCTTTTTTTCACACAATAGAAAAAGCCACGCACTCCGCATGTTTTGCACCGCTTTGTGTATGGCTTTCTTTTATGTACTTCTTATTTTAGAAATATAAATTCAACAGATTTCCGGTATTGTAATTGTTGCCGTATCTGCCGTTTGCCGTATAGGTACCTGCCTTGCCTGCCTCACTGTCCGCCGCAAAATTAATCATGGATGCCTGTGCGGAAACACGGTAACCATAGGAACCGTTGCCCTGGAACAAAGACTTTGCAGTACTTACATCCGCCTTCATGAAGCTGTCCTTGTCAATGCTTAAGGTATTGTCCTCAGTTATCGTAATACCCACCTTTGCTAACAGCTTGCTGTTGGTAGCCGATGCATAAACCATATTGGTGGTTCTCTGGTTTATGGAACTGCTGTCCGTCTTTCCGGCTGCGGAAACTACGGAATTGTAATCCTTTACAAAGCTTTCCACTGCCTTGTAATCCTCATCCGTCATTTTATCTTCTTTGAATACGCCCTGGGAACCGGTTGCTAAAAGGGCATCTGCCGAGTCTTTTAATTTATCGGTTGTGCTCTGCACTTCTGCTAACTTCTTGGTGTCCTCGGAAGTATCCTTTGTAACCTTATCATTTGCCAAAGCAGCAACTTCCTTGCTGTGCCCCGGATTGTAATATGCCTTCAGAAGCTTTCCGTAGCTTCCGTTCTTGATGCTCATGTAATCCGACAGGAAATTTAAGTTGGTGCTTCCAGTAGAACTGCCAAGTCCCTGAAACAGATAAGAATAATTTTGTTTCGCTGAAATATACATACTCCATCCTTCCTTTCGTACTTACTATTATAACAAGTTTTCCGAAAAATGGCAATCTATTTTAGAGTATTTACCGCTTTTCGTCAGCTTCTGCCCTTACACAAGAAGGAAGCAGGCATAGCAGGCAATAATTCCCAGCATGCCGCAGACTTTTACCCAGTTCTTCTTAAATTTAACGGCTGCAAACATCAGCACGGTTCCCACGATGCCGAAGTAAATCAGGTTGACCGTCTTGGGGTCACTGAAATCGTATACGCCGCCCTTTATATACAGTACATCCGTCAGTGCTAAGATTGCCATATTGAAAATATTGCTGCCAATCATATTTCCTGCTGCAATATCAAAGCTTTTCTTTTTAAATAAAGCAACGGACGAAGCCAGCTCCGGCAGAGAGGTTGCAATTCCCATAAACAAGGCGCCCGCAATGCCCTTTCCCAAATTGAGTTTATCGGAAATTTCATCCGTAACATAAGAAATGACAATGCTTAATGCTATAATCCCGATGCTCACCAGCACAAAACGCACAATAACCTGTTTTAAGGTAAGGCGGCTGTCATCCTCATCGGAAGCCTCTCCCTCTTCCCCCGATAAATGCTTGAAGCTGACACCGTAGCATACGAAAATAATAAGACTGGTAATGCTTACCGTGAGAATTTCTACCTTCAGAATGCCCAGCATGTTCAAAAGAATTGCCGCGTAGCCCACCAATATGGTGCCCAGTACATACAAATGGCTCTTGGAAATATCTGCCTTGGAATAGGTCCTAAAAAACACCAGTGCCAGAACCGCCAGTATCAGCAAGTTGAACAAATCGCTTCCCAAAATGTTTCCCATGCAAAGTCCCGGCTGTTTTAGCATAAGTGTCGAAGAAATACTCGTAAACATCTCCGGCAGGGACGTTACCGCCGACAGCATGACACCGCCGATGAAAGCTCCCGACAGACTTGTCTTTTTGTCAATCAAGTCCACATAATCCGCTGCTTTAATAGCCAGAAAGGTAAGTCCGGCCGCCACACACAAGTACACTACATAAATCATAATTCATCCTCCTGTAAATAAAATGGCCAAAAAAATACCATGTATGCAGGTAATCATACACGGTTTTAAAAACTCCATGCACAATTACAGAATTGCACATGAGTCTCATTATTTAAGATATGCCAGGCATTGCTGCCGGTATGTTGACACATCACGCTTTCGGCGCCAACTACTCCCTCATTGGTAACTTTTGCATTTTATCGCATTTTTTCGGCACTGTCAAGTACGATGCTGTTCGTGTACCCATTCAAAGTTCTGCCTCTTCTGTCTGATTAAAAAGGGACAGCCGGCACGCTGGCCGGCTGTCCAAAACCCTAATACACCCTGTGGTCCGGAGAATGTCGTTTTGATATTATTTAGTGTAACATATCGGACCACAATCTATGGATAAAGATGACTTTACGCTTCCAGTAATTCCGATTCGAATCTACCGAATATATGTCGATTAAAATATGACTCTGCCATGGATTCCCCTTTCCAGGCATACCAGATGTCTTCCGGCACATCATAAAATCTGAGTATCTGTCCATCCGGTAATAATTCCAACTCCAGAGTGGCGCAAAGTGCATCGTATCCCGCAGCATTAATTGCTTTCGTAATTAGGTGGTATTTCTTCATTTGAATTCTCCTTATCAGGGTTTGACATATGTAAATGAATCAGACGTATGGTCATAGTGATAATAATTTCCTCCTATGTAAGCAAAATGCGTACATTTAATGCGGTAGATTTCGCCGCTCACGGCATTTTTGCATTCACAGGAACCGCAAAAAACATCATCATTAGTATCGGAGCCTCCTCCCGAGGTTGCAATGGTGGTCCAGAAAATACCATTTTTCTGCTGTACCTTAATGTCCTTTACACCCAGCTCCGATGCTGTTACCGTTGTTCCCGTTTCCGTCTGAATGTAGAGACCATAACTCATATAAGCCGCCGAAATATTACAGTTTTTAAGATAACTGGAATCCCTTCTCATACTGTTTTCATTAGGATTTCCGCACATTACAACATCCGGATTTTCCATAACCGCTTCCTGCACATGCATCTGCATACTCTCAACCGGACCTGCCGCCAGAACATCTGCAGGAATAATTCCCGCAAAAAGAATTGCCGATAATAGCAGTGATAAAATTTTACTTCTGTTTCTTTTCTTCATTGTTTTTTCCTCCTGAATTTTTTTGTATTTTTCCCCCTCATTATATATATGTGTTCAGAAAGCACTTTTGTTTCAAAAAAAGTAAAAAAAATTAAAAATTTTAAAAATATAGAAGGCTTTATGAATTTCTTTGTCAAAAATTCATAAAGCCCTCTTTTAAAAGGATACAGCTATTTCTTTCAGCTTCTCTATCGGCAACGTAGAATACACATAATATATATTATCACCCATCACAAAAAAAATCAGATTTTCCTTTTCAAATTTATATATATGGTACTCAACAGAATTAACCGTTTCCGTTCCTATATATTCTGCTTGGGGATTTGTTATTTCATCTTTAACTTTTTCGTCTTCAAATTGTCTTACCGAAACTTGAATATATTGATTGGAATTACTATAATTTCCATATTGCAATTCTACACGTTGGGGATAATTTCCAAATACTTTTATTTCTTCCAGTTCCATCCCCTCCGGCAAATATCCCGGCAGTAAAATTCCTTCCTTTGCTTCATCCGGTACCTCGTCCCAGGAAGTGTACACCTCTTTATCATGTACCTCATAGTCCATACCCATATCCCCTTCCCCTACATACATGTTGGACATGGTATTTTTGCGGTTGATGATAAGGTCGAACAGGTCTTTCCTTGCCGTGGCATACGTTGCCAGGTTCAGACCGGAAAATATCAGAATCATAATAGCAGCGGCAATTCCTATATTTTTCAGTACACGGAAACGGCGATGCTTCCCGGAAGCGGCTTTCCGCTCTGCCGAATCGGCAGAGTCCATAGCTTTCTCCCGCAAAGCTGCTTTCAGTTCCGCCCTGTCCGCCTCTTCCGAAGCCTGCTCCAGCTTTTCCGGATTATCCAGATAATCCTTTTCCAGTCGTTCAAAGGCTTCCTCCGGGTTGAAAGCTTTTCCGCCGGGCAGAGGCTTTAACGTATCCAGAAGATTTAATATATTTTCTATTTCCTCTTCATTCATATCCTCCGCCGGTTGACCGGTGAGCCGGTCCAGCCGGTTTTCCAGTTGTTTAATCAGTTCTTCCGTGGAATTTCGGTCCCTTCCGCATTCCGAAGTCTGCTTATTACTTGCACTCATTCCAGTTTCCCCTTATCTTATCCTTCATTCTCTTAATCTTTACACGCACCGTATTTTCATTCATGTTCAGTTTTTCTGCAATTTCCGCTGACTTATATCCACACAGATAATAAGTGAACATTTCTCTTTCTTCCGGCTCTGTCAGCGTTTCCCTCAAAAGCTGACTATCATCAATAAAATCCAGATTTGAGTCCGTGACGCCTATATTTTTAATCATATCCTTCTCTTGATAAGAAATCGTCTGATTGTCTTTCATCCTTATTTGATTATAAATATAATACTTGGCCGTCACCACCAGCCATCCCATCGGTTTACCGGACTTCCGGATTTCATCCCACTTAACAAATGCCAGCAGGAAGCTTTCCTGCACAACATCTTCCGTAATATCTCCCACTTTACCCTCTTGTATCTCCTGCAAACGTTCCACTACCCGATACAATTTCTTGGCGTACTTCAAATAAAACTCCCGGAAAGCTTCTCTCTCCTCCATAACTTTTCTTCGTACCTCTCCCGCCTGTATCCGTCATTCCCCGACATGCGGCAGCACACCATTCATTGTCATGCCGCTACACACTGAATAGTTGATTATCTGGTTACCAGTTTTCCGATGTATTCCAAACATCTTGTCAGCAGCTCATCTCTTTTCTCACGGTCACAGCTTGCCAGATAAGCATCCAGGTCAAAATCATCCCTTTTCTGCCCATTCACCAGGTAGTTGCTGTCTACGTGTAACTTTTCAAATAAAAGCTGCAGTTTTTCTACGGTAAGTCCACTGGCTCCGCTTTCCAGCCTGCGGTAATGGTCGTCACTGACATCTAAAATCTCTGCAAATCCGGCTTGTGAATAATTCATGTTTTCCCGAATTCGTTTTAACCTTTTTCCAATCTCCACATTACAATTTTTCTTCTCTTTCATCCTGTCATATCCTGCCTTTTTGCATGATAACGTAATCATATCAAGTAAAAAGGAAGCAAAGAAGTACATGATATGCCACATTTGTAAGGCATATTATGCCCGCTTATTTTAAGTATATGAAAGGCACTTTTCAGAGTATCTTTCGCAGCCTTTTGCATATCATCGGTTAAATCTGTTTGTGTTCTAAATGGAGATTGTGTTTTTCGGATTTCGGTTATAAAATAAAAAGAAAAGGAGATAGACCATGTTAGAAAAAAAGGAAACCATGCCTACGAATGAAGCTATGGCCATTAATCAAAATTATATGGCAGCAGAACGTACAGAATTGTCCAAGGTCCGTACCTCTCTTGCTTTGAATAACAGCAGGCTTGCTGCGGAACGTACCCACCTTTCCTATCTGCGAACCATCGTCACCCTGCTCGGCAGTGCTGCTACCTTATATCAGGCACTCCCCCTGCTCGGCGTCAGTAAAGTTTTTACCGCCGGCCTTACCGCCTTCCTGCTTCTTGCAGCCGCCTTCTTTATTTACAAGGATGCCACCACTTATCCCCGGCTCAAAAAGGAACTCGCCGAGATTGAACAGCGTATCTCATTTTTAGCTGACGAAACGGAAGGAAAAATGTATCATTGGGAGGAAGACTAAGCTTCCTCCCTTCCTCTTTACACACCTTTAATGTCTTTAATTTTCTGTTCTAATTCCTTGGCTCCGGTCTGTGCATTGGCAATCGCCCTGCACTGCTTTTCAAAAAGCTCCTCCGGACAATTCGCATAATTTTCGTAATACAGCTTTCCTATTTCTGCATAATTTTTCTTAATCACCTCTTCACAGGTTCCAATCTGGCTTTTCAGACTGGCAATTTCCGCAAGCTGCTTTGCCTTGTCTGCTACCACCTTCCCCTTGCTGGTAGCTGTTTCTTCCACTTTCTTAATAAAATCCATATAAGTTTCCTCCTTTCGAAGCCTCGTTTTACTGTCTGCGTAATAAAGAAAGCTCCTCTTCCAAATCCTTAATGCGTTTCTGCAGTTCTTCATTGTTATGCTGCAGTCTCTGAATATCCTCGAGAACCGGGTTCGGAAGGTCTATCTGGTTCATATCCTCTCTCGGTACGGACTGGTTGTTCCGTTTTACAACGCGTCCGGGAACACCGACCACCGTAGAATTGGGCGGTACTTCTTCCAGCACCACGCTGCCCGCGCCAATCTTGGAATTTTCACCTATGGTAAAGGAACCCAGTACCTTGGCTCCCGCACTTACCATAACATTGTTGCACAGGGTCGGATGACGTTTTCCGTGCTCCTTACCGGTACCACCGAGGGTAACCCCCTGATAAAGAGTTACGTTATCACCTACAATGGCCGTTTCTCCTATAATCACGCCATTGCCGTGGTCGATAAACAATCCTTTGCCGATCCGGGCGCCGGGATGAATTTCGATACCTGTCTTTCTGGCCCCTTTCTGGGAAACCCATCTTGCCCAGAAATAATGCTTTCCTTCATATAATTTATGTGCAATGCGGTAATAAATAATTGCCTTGAAGCTGGGGTACAAAAACACTTCCATATTGGAATGCATTGCCGGGTCCCGCTCCCTGATTACCTGCATTTCTTCTTTGATAAATTTTATAAAACCCATGATGTCATATCCTTCTTTTTTTTAGCTTATGCAGAGGAAAACAGTTTGTCAACGTGTTTTCCCCGCGAGTTCGCCATTACTCCTCTGTTATATCGGCGGTCTGCACCGGTATTACCTTCTGCAAATCGGCAAGTGACACTTCCACCTGATAACCGATTTTTCCGCCGCTGAATAAAATGGCTTCATAGTCTGCCGCCGTTTTATGAATAAAGGTTTTAAACAGTTTTTTCATTCCTATGGGCGAACAGCCTCCGTGCACATAGCCGGTAAGAGGCAGCAAATCCTTTGCCTTCAACATTTCTATGCTCTTTTCCCCGGCTGCCGAAGCCGCCTTTTTCAAATCAAGTTCCCTGTTGACCGGTACCACAAACACATAATGACTGCCTGTTTTCCCAACCGTTACCAGCGTCTTAAACACGGTATCGGGATTTTCTTTTAGGATTTCTGCCACTTCCATGCCGTTTACCGCACCGGTTTCTACATAACAATAGCTTTTATAAGAAATCTTTTTCTGGTCAAGCACTCTCATGACATTGGTTTTTTCATCTGCTTTTTTACCCATGCTACATCTGCCTTCCATATTTCACATATAGGTTACTGCATCTGCCCTCTTATATCGCACATGCAGGTTACTGCATCTGCCCTCTTATATCGCACATGCAGGTTACTGCATCTGCCCTTTTAAATCTCACATGCAGGTTACTGCACTAGACATTGTATCACAATCTGCAAACATGTTACAAGACGGATATTTCATGTCTTGGAAGTTCTTGGAAGTTCTGCTTTCTGTCTGCAATGACAATTCGTTATATGCCCGCCTGCATAATTTCTGACCTTATAATGGATAGGGGCAGAATGGCAGCCTCCGTTCCGTCCTCGCTGCTGCCGCACAAAATCCCTACCAGATATCCTTCCGCATCATAAACGCCGCATCCCGACATGCCGGAATGGGTTTTAGCTTCCACCAGCATCATATTGATACCGAAATCATCCAGATAAATCCAGGTATCGGTAACAGTTCCTTCCGTCACCGAGACATCCGTACCTTCTTCATAGCACAGAAAACGGACCGTATCCCCTTCCTTCAGCGCATCATAACGGGATACCTCAAAGGCTGCCGGTCTTGCTCCCTTAAAATCATCCTTTGCCGCCTGCAGAATCGCAATATCCGCATTTTCAGAAAGATACAGAAGCGTTGCTGTTTTCGTATCTCCCGATATGCCGGATGTAACATTGCACTCTGCCCCTATATTCATTCCCAGCATCATATGTCCGGCTGTCAGGATATAGGCGTTTTCTCCCTCGCAGGAATAAAGAACTCCCTGTCCCGACAAATACGGAGTTTCTATTTTTAACATATAATCATTCTCATTTTTCTGCTCTGTATCGGCATTTCTCCGCCAGGCTAAAATACCGATGGTTGCTATAATGATAACTATCGCTATTATAGTCAAAAGCCTTACAGCCCTTGCCTGCTGCTTATTCTGTTTGTCCATATACCTTCTTTTCACCCTCTTCGATTAACAGATTGCCTGTTTACGTGCCTTGCACTTTTTCTCCCATTGGCACGTAAACACCGCCAAATACACAAAAAGCCCGCCAAGGCGGGCTTTTTGAAAAAACAAGCAGAACGATAAGCCGGGTTATGTCGTTGGACAATCATCTATCTAACTCTGCCGTTACCGGCAGCCTTAAGCGACCTACCTGAAAACAGGCCGGGCAAGCCTATAGTTTTCTTTTGGTCTTGCTTCGGATGGGGTTTACATGGCTCCTGCCGTTACCGGCAGGACGGTAGTCTCTTACACTGCCTTTCCACCCTTACCTGCAGCACTTTCATGCTGCAGGCGGTTTATTTCTGTTGCACTGGCCTTGGAGTCACCTCCACCGGACGTTATCCGGCATCCCGCCCTATGAAGCCCGGACTTTCCTCACCCACTTACGTGGCCGCGATTGTCTGTCCTACTTGTTTTTACGAAGCATTAGTATAACATATCACGCGCACGCCGTCAACGCGGGGTGCGCATCACACCTTACACATTAAAACAGCTACCGCCGACAAACTCCCGGCATATGGAATTGTTGGGAAGGCTCTCGCTGCTGACTCCCAGGAAATAACCTAAGAATTTAAGTAACCGCTTGGCTTCAAAATATTCCGGTTCGTCCTTGCCGATATTGAAAAGAAGAGGCTCAGCAAACTGCTTTAAGACTGCCAGCTCGTAAACCAGAGCGGAATTAAACATGGCATCCGCGCTCTCCTGGAACGGGAAAATGTTTTCCTCTTCGCCCCGGCGCACGGAAGGCCACATCTGGATAGTTCTCTTGGCGGAAGCCCCTCTGGTGCGGGCATCGCGGACCATCCGGCGGAGCAGGCGGGCATCCGTCGTCGGAATGCGGTTGTGCTCATCGATGTTTAAGCTGGTCAGTGCGCTGATGTAAATCTTGAATTTGCTTTCGGAAGGCAGCGTATAGGACATCTTATCGTTCAGGCCGTGGATGCCTTCAATAACCAGTACGTCCTCTGCTCCAAGCTTCAGGGTATTGCCCTTGTATTCTCTCTGTCCGGTCTTAAAATTAAAGGTGGGCATTTCCACGGGTTCCCCGTTTAACAATGCCGTCATGTCCTTATTGAACTGCTCCACGTCAATGGCTTCCAGACATTCAAAATTGTAATCTCCGTTTTCGTCCCGCGGGGTAAATTCCCTGTTTACAAAATAATCGTCCAGGGCAATTGGATGCGGAGTCAGCCCCTGCGTGCGGAGCTGGATGGAAAGCCTGTGGGAAAAGGTAGTTTTTCCGGAAGAAGAAGGTCCGGCAATCATCACAAATTTCACATTGCCTCTTGCCACAATCTGCTTGGCAATTTCTCCTATCCGCCTCTCCTGCTCTGCCTCCTGTACCAGAATCATATCGCTGATGTTTCCGGCGCAGACCGCATCGTTCAAATCACCCACGGTTGTAATGTTTATCTTTTTATCCCACGTTTCCTCTTCGGAAAGAGTTTCAAAAAGCATATCCCGGTCGGGTCTTCCCGGCACAACGGCCGGCTCCTTCGCATCCGGCAGAATAAGAAGCATTCCTTTCTTATACGGAATCAGATCAAAATACTTCACATATCCCGCATTGGGAAGCATAAAACCGTAATAATAGTCGTAAAAGCCTTCCATTTCGTAGATATTCACAAAAGAGGAACGGCGGTAATGGAACAGTTTTTCCTTGTCCTCCATGCCGCACTCGCGGAACAGCTCCATAGCCTCTTCCAAATCGTAGGACTTTTTAATCATGGGCATTTTCAGTTCCACAAGCTCCTGCATTCTAACTTTCACTTTTTCCACAAATTCCGGTGTAATGGCAAAATCCCCCGCAGTTACATAATAGCCGGGGCCTACGGTAAATTCCACGCGGCACTTCTGCGCCAGAACACTTCCTTCCGTATCAAAAACAGCTTTTAAAAGCATCATAGTCGCCGTGCGGGCATATGCCTTCTGGCCGATGGCGTCCTTCATGGTAAAGAAACGCACTTCACCGTCCCGGTTTGCTTTTTTGAAAAGCTCCCTTATTTTTCCGTTGTAGCAGACCAGCGCTATCTGGTTGTCGTATTTATCCTGATATTCCCGTACCACTTCCTCAAAGGTCACACCCTTGGGGTACTGCTTTTCCACACCTTCTACTTTCAGAGTTATCATATCCATACCTCCTGTAACCCATTTAGTCCCTAAATCACCGCAAAGGGGCTTTTTTCTTCCGCAATTTCCACTGCAATTTCCGGCATTTCCTTCTTAAAGTAATCCTGCATATAGGGCACAAATATTTTTTCCAGACCATAATGTCCCGCATCGATAACGGAAACACCCTGCGCCACCAGATCAATACCTAAGTGGTGATCAATGTCGCCGGAAATCAGCACATCCACACCTGCGTTTACGGCACTCTGCGCCGTGGATTTACCGGAACCCGGAGAAACGGCTGCCACGGAAATCACGTCCGACAGTTCCCCATACACCCGGACCGCCGGCAGCTGAAACGTCTTTTTCACATATTCGGCACAGTCTGCCAGTGTCATTTCCTCCGGCAGGCGTCCGAAACGGCCGATGCCCTCCTTGGCAATTTCGTCTTCAAAGGTCACGTACAGCACCTGTCTGTCCTTCAGCGCCAGCGTATCCGCTGCCGCGTCTGCCATGCCCATGACATCAAAATTGGTGTGCATGGCATAATAGCACATATCCGCCTGCAGTAATTTTACGATCCGGCGGCTGATAAAATTCTCGTCATTAACTTTTTTCAAGGGTGAAAAAATCAACGGATGATGTGTCAGAAGCAGATCCGCTTCCGCATCAATGGCATTTTCTATGACCTCATCCGTGGCATCCACCGCTATATATACTTTTTTTATTTCCTTGCCGGCCCTGCCGCAGAGAAGCCCCACGTTATCCCAGCTTTCCGCAAACTTGGGCGGAGAAAGAATTTCCAGCCGTTCCCTTACTTCCGTACACTTCATAGCCAACCCCTCTTTTCTAAAATCTCTCCAGACAGTACCGGATATCCGCCTGCTCTTTTAAAAGTTCCTCTCTTCTGTCCCGGTTGGCATCGCCGAGTCCCGCAAGGATACCTTCGTTCCGCTGATACACGGTCCGTAAGTAATCCTCCAAAACCGGATGTCTGTCCGCAAGAAGAAGCGGACCGTAAGCGTCCTGTATTCTTTCAGGAAATTCACCGCCGTACCAGGCGCCCACACCGTGCATAACCCGCATCATGGGATAAAACTTTCCGTCTTCCTTCACCATGTTTTCCTCCTGGAAAACAAAGCGGTTATCCTTTAGGAAACGGCGGAAGTAAGCAAGGTCTGACTGGGGCTGCAGAATAAGCCAATCCATGAGACTTACTTTTTTCAGACTGTCGCCGAGGATTTTTGCCATCAGCCTGCCGCCCATACCGGCACAGACAAGCACATTGGCTTCCTCGGTTTCAAGCTCTTTTACCCCGTCGGAAAGACGGCATTCTATGTAGTCCCCGTATCCGTATTCCGCCACATGCTCCTTCGCCCGCATAAGAGGGCCTTCCCGCACATCCATGGCGTACACCTTGGGAGAAATTCCCTTTTCGTATAAATAAATGGAAAGAAAGCCATGGTCACAGCCCACGTCTGCCACCCGGCTGCCCACCGGCACCATATCGGCTATTGCCTGCAGTCTTTTCGATAATTCCATAGCTTGTCCTTAATCTAAGTAATCCTTTAACTTACGGCTTCTGGACGGATGACGAAGCTTTCTGAGCGCCTTCGCCTCAATCTGCCGGATACGTTCACGGGTAACATTGAATTCCTTGCCGACTTCCTCGAGGGTGCGGGCTCTGCCGTCATCTAAACCGAAACGCAGACGGAGCACCTTCTGCTCTCTTTCGGTAAGGGTACCCAGCACCTCCACAAGCTGCTCTTTTAATAAAGTAAACGCTGCCGCATCCGCGGGAACGGGTACGTTGTCATCCTGGATAAAGTCGCCCAGATGGCTGTCTTCCTCTTCACCGATAGGAGTCTCCAGAGAAACGGGCTCCTGGCTGATTTTCAAAATCTCACGCACTCTTTCCACGGGCATGTTCATCTCTGCCGCAATTTCTTCCGGGGACGGTTCTCTGCCCAACTCCTGTAAAAGCTGTCTGCTGACACGGATAAGCTTGTTGATGGTTTCCACCATATGCACGGGAATACGGATGGTTCTCGCCTGGTCGGCAATGGCTCTTGTGATAGCCTGTCTGATCCACCATGTTGCATAGGTGGAAAACTTGTATCCCTTGCGGTAATCGAATTTTTCCACAGCCTTAATAAGACCTAAGTTGCCTTCCTGAATTAAATCCAGAAACAGCATACCTCTGCCCACATATCTCTTGGCAATGCTGACAACCAGACGCAGGTTTGCTTCCGCCAGACGCTTCTTTGCCTCCTGGTCGCCCTGTTCCATTCTCTTTGCCAGTTCAATTTCTTCTTCTGCGGAAAGCAGAGGCACCTTGCCGATTTCCTTTAAATACATTCTGACGGGGTCTTCAATGCTGACACCGTCGGGAACGGAAAGGTCAATGTTTTCCACATCCACGTCTTCGTCGTCCATGAGAATCATTTCCTCATCGGGCACATCATCGTCATCCGTGATACGAAGCACGTCCACATTGTTCTGCTCCAGATACTCTATAACCTTATCAAACTGGTCGTCCTCCAGCGGAATATCGTTAAAGAAATCAGAGACTTCCTGATATTCCAGTACATTCTTTTTCTTCTTTGCAATGTTTAACAGTTCTTTTAACTTCTCCTCAAACTTTGCCTTTGTGTTTTCATCCATTGGTGTTTCCATCCTTTCGAAACGTAATAGTATTATAGCCTTAATTCAGGGAAATATGCGTTTTTGCCAGTTCCTCCAATGCCTTTTTCCCTGCAATTACCTGATTTAATGCAGTTACATCACTTCCCAATTTACCGGAATAAAATTCGTAACTGTTCTTTTTTACCGCATACACAATATCGTGAAAAGCCCGTTCCTTTTCCTGGCTTGTGGTAATGGCTTCCACCTTTGTGTTAAAAAGCTCGGCTGCTTCCCTCTGCTCGTTTTCATCCTCAAACATGCTGATAATGGAAGCCGGATTGTACCTGCCGTTTTCAATATCCGCAAACAGCTTGTCCGCCACCTTCCGGTACAGCTCCTCCGTAAAATCGGACGGGGTAATAAAACGGGTGATTTTCGGAAGTACCTCCGGGTAATCCGTAATCCAGGTAAGCAGAAGCTTCTGCACCCTCTTGCCGTTGTCTTCCTGGCTGTTTTTCTTATTCAGTCCCGACTTCGGCTTCTGTGCAGGCTGCACCATGCCGTTTTTCGCTGCATAGGAATTGACTAACTTCCGCAGATTATCAAAACCGATGTGGTATTTTTCCGCAATCGCTTCGATGTAATTTTCTCTCTCCACATCCACTTCAAACTCACAGAGTTTCTTGGCAATTTCCGTGTAAAAGCGGGTCTTGCTGTCCGGGTCGTTCAGATTATAGGACTGCTCCATGATACGGATTTCAAACAGGAAACTGTTTTCCGCATTATCAATCCGATTCTGGAATTCCTCTTTGCCGAGATTCTTGATAAACTCGTCCGGATCCTTGTAGGGACGCATGTTGATAACCTTACCGGAAAGCCCCGCCTGCTTCAAAATACCGATACCGCGGAGAGCTGCCTTTACACCGGCGCCGTCACTGTCGTAAGCCAAAAGCACCTTGTCCGTGTAGCGTTTTAAGAGCAGCGCCTGTTCGGAAGTAAATGCTGTACCGAGGGACGCCACCGCCTGGGTGAAGCCCGCCTGGTGCATGGAAATTACATCCATGTAACCCTCACACAAAATGATGTTGCCGGTACGCGCCGTCCTTGCAAAGTTAAAGCCGTAGAGGTTTCTTCTTTTATCAAAAACGGGGGTTTCGGGAGAGTTTAAGTATTTGGGTTCTCCCTTCCCCATGACCCGGCCGCCGAATCCAATAACCCGGTGGTTGATGTCCTGAATAGGGAACATAACCCGGTTCCAGAAGCTGTCGTAAATACCTCTTTTTTCATTAAATCCGGCAAGTCCCGCCTCAATAATCAGCTTGTCCTCATAGCCTTTTTCCCGAAGATACCTCACAAGCCCATCGGAGGCATACCCCAGACCGAATTTATTCATGGTTTCTTCGCTCAGCTTCCGTTCGCTTAAGTAGCGGTAGCCCACCTCGCCCTTTTTGGAACGGAGCTGGTAATAGTAATACTTCGCCGCTTCCTTGTTTACGGCAAGAAGCCTTGCCCGGTGATTTTCCTTCGCCTTCATTTCTTCCGTGTATTCTAACTCGGGAAGCTTCACACCGGCCCTGTCTGCCAGAAGCTTCACCGCTTCCGCAAACGTGTAATTTTCATATTTCATGATGAAAGTAAAGACGTTACCTCCTGCCCCGCAGCCAAAGCAGTAATACATCTGCTTGGCACCGGATACGGAAAAAGAAGGAGATTTTTCATTGTGGAACGGGCAGAGTCCGAAATAGCTTGCTCCCTTTTTCTGTATCTTCACGTATCCGGAAATAACATCTACAATATCGTTTTTCATCCTGACTTCTTCTACGATTTCCTCAGGATAATACATATGTAACCTAACCTTTCTTTTTGTCCGCGCGTCAATCAGCCGTGCCAGGACTTGGGAATGTAAATCTCTTCGTAGGTGGCAATGGCAAAACGGTCCGTCATGGCCCCCACATAATCGCATACCACCCGTTCCCGTTCTTCGCCCTCGTCAATCATGCGCAGGAAATCCGGCGGCAGCACATCAATGTGATTTAAGAAATGATGATACAGTGTTTTCATCAGCATTTCCGCCTTGCCTTCCTCGCTCTTGGCTTCCGGGTTCTGGTAGACACGTTCAAACATAAACTGTCTGAGCTTTTTCATGGCTTCCGCCACCGGCTCGGACATACGGATATCGTCTTTTCCGAAGCTCGTCGTCACAATGTCATGGATAAAATGGTCGAGTCTTTCTCCGGTGGTGTACCCAATCACATCCGCAATGTCCTTTGGCACATCCTCTTCCTTTAAGATACCGCCCCGGATGGCATCATCCATATCATGGTGGATGTAGGCAATCTTATCGGAGAGCCGGACGATTTTCCCCTCTAGGGTAAAAGGCATGCTGTCCGTCTGGTGGTTTAAGATACCGTCCCTTACTTCCACCGTAAGATTTAACCCCTGGCCGTTTTTCTCTAACTTTTCCACGGTACGCACACTCTGCACATTGTGTTCAAACCCGAACGGGCAGACCTCGTTTAGTGCTCTTTCCCCGGCGTGACCGAAGGGTGTATGTCCAAGATCATGTCCCAGCGCAATGGCTTCCACTAAGTCCTCATTCATCCTGAGTGCCTTGGCAATGGTGCGGGCATTCTGGGAAACCTCCAGTGTGTGCGTCAGTCTTGTCCGGTAATGGTCGCCCTCGGGGGTTAAAAACACCTGGGTTTTATCCTTCAGTCTGCGGAAAGCTTTGCAGTGCAAAATCCTGTCCCTGTCTCTTTGGAATACCGGTCTGATGTCACATTGCTCCTCTTCCCGTTCTCTGCCGAGGGAATTCATGCTGAGCGTTGCGTAGGGGCTTAAATATTCCTGCTCCCACTTTTCCAGATTTTCTCTTATTGTCATTTTGCTCCTTCTGTCCGATTATGTGGACCCATACTATGAACATGCACAACAACAAACTCTCAAAAAATACTCTCTATTTATAATATTCTGCGTCTACTACCCAAAATCCTTTTTTTATTTTAAACTTTTTTCAAAAATTTTTATTTTGTCAAAAAAACCTCTGCCAAAGACAGAGGTTTTTGCCGGGAAGCCCCGGATATTACTTAAAGTAAGCGACACCGCTTTCAAAGATTTTCAAATCCTGTTCGCCGTAAATATTGATTGCTACGGAAGTATCGCGTCTCTCTGCATGCGCCATCTTGCCAAAGCATCTGCCGTCAGGGGATGTAATACCTTCGATGGAGCAATAGGAACCGTTTACATTCCATTCCTCATCCATGGAAACATTGCCGTCAATATCCACATACTGAGTTGCTACCTGGCCGTTTGCAAACAGCTTGTCGAGCCATTCCCTGTTTGCCACGAAACGACCTTCACCGTGGGATGCGGGGCTGCAGTAGGTCTGTCCTAACTTCGCCTCTCTTAACCAGGGAGACTTATCGGAAACCACCTTGGTATAAACCATCTTGGAAATGTGACGGTTGATGGTATTGAATGTCAGGGTCGGGGACTCTGCCGTCTGTCCGGTAATCTCGCCGAAGGGAACCAGTCCTAATTTAATCAGCGCCTGGAAGCCGTTGCAGATACCCAGTGCCAGACCGTCTCTTTCCTGTAAAAGCTTTGTAACCGCTTCCTTAATCTTGGCATTCTGGAAGGCGGTGGCAAAGAATTTAGCGGATCCGTCCGGTTCGTCACCTGCGGAGAAGCCGCCCGGGAACATGATAATCTGTGCCTGGGAAATTGCCTTTTCAAAAGCATCCACGGACTCTCTGATGTCCTCTGCGCTCAGGTTCTTGAATACCTTGGTGACTACGTTGGCACCGGCGCGTTCAAATGCCCTGGAGCTGTCGTATTCACAATTAGTACCCGGGAATACCGGAATGAATACGGTAGGCTTTGCCACCTTATTTTTACATACATAAATCTGTTCTTTGTGATACAGTCTGGTTTCAATGGGAGTGGTATCCTTTACTGCCTTTGTGGGGAATACCTTTTCTAAAGGCTTCTTCCATGCTGCCAGTGCTTCCTCTAAGGAAATCTCTGTATCCTTATAGGTAAAGGCTGCTTCTTCGGTCACTTTGCCGACCGTCATATAGTCCACATCGGCTGCTGCCAGTGCTTCCAGCTTGTCTGCGGCAATTTCCGCTACGATGTCACCCAGTCCGTTTTCAAACAGGGCACGCAGAGGCACTTCTTTGTCAACCGCTACACCTAAGCCGTTGCCGAATGCCATCTTGGAGAGCGCTGCCGCAAGACCGTTGCTGTCCAGTGCATAAGCGGAAACAATAATACCCTTCTTCATCAGGCCGGAAATGCTGTCGTACAACTCCATAACCTTTTCGTAAACCGGAATGTCGTAATCGTCCTTCTCAATAGAGAACTGCACCAGACTGTTTCCGGCTGTCTTTAATTCCGGTGTGATCACATCGCTGTCCTTTGCCACATCCACTGCAAAAGAAACCAGGGTGGGCGGTACATCAATATCGTTGAAGGTACCGGACATGGAATCCTTGCCGCCGATGGAAGGAAGTCCGTAACCAATCTGTGCGTCGTAAGCGCCCAGAAGAGCCGCAAACGGCTGGCTCCAGCGCTCGGGGTCGGAAGTCATGCGACGGAAATATTCCTGGAACGTAAAGCGGATTTTCTTATAATCGCCGCCGTTTGCCACGATTCTTGCCATAGACTCTGTCACTGCATAAACCGCGCCGTGGTAAGGGCTCCAGGAAGAAAGATACGGGTCGAAGCCGTAGCTCATCATGGTAACGGTATCGGTCTTTCCGCGGAGTACGGGAAGCTTTGCCACCATTGCCTGTGTTTCGGTAAGCTGGTACTTACCGCCGTAAGGCATCAGCACACTGCCTGCGCCGATGGAGGAGTCGAACATCTCCACCAGACCCTTCTGGGAGCAGACATTCAAGTCGCCCATAAGTGCCAGCCATGCGCCCTTTACATCTTCGTTCTTAACTTTTTCTTCTACTTTATCAACTGCAATCCTGTCAAAATAATTGTCTTCTTCGGAAGGAATGTCCACAGAAACTTTGGTTTCCTGATGGGCGCCGTTGGTATCCAGGAAAGCACGGGATAAGTTTACGATATCCTTGCCTCTCCAGTTTAAGATAAGACGGGGCTCCTTTGTAACTTCCGCAACGGGAACCGCCTCTAAGTTTTCTTCTGCCGCATAGCCTAAGAAGGTTTCCACATCCTTAGGGTCTACCACAACCGCCATACGCTCCTGGGATTCGGAGATGGCAAGCTCCGTGCCGTCCAGACCTGCATATTTCTTGGGCACCTTGTCTAAGTCCACCACAAGACCGTCGGCCAGCTCGCCGATGGCAACGGACACACCGCCTGCGCCGAAGTCGTTGCACTTCTTAATCAGACGGCTGACCTCTTCACGGCGGAACAGACGCTGGATTTTACGCTCGGTGGGAGCATTACCCTTCTGTACTTCTGCGCCGCAGGTTTCGATGGATGTATCGGTATGAACCTTGGAAGAACCGGTTGCACCGCCGCAGCCGTCGCGTCCGGTACGTCCGCCCAGAAGGATGATGATATCGCCCGGGTCGGAATTTTCACGGATGACGTTCTTTCTCGGAGCAGCGCCCATAACAGCGCCGATTTCCATACGCTTTGCCACATAATCGGGATGATAAATTTCTTTTACATAGCCGGTAGCAAGACCAATCTGGTTGCCGTAGGAGGAATAGCCCGCTGCCGCACCTCTGACCAGTTTCTTCTGGGAGAGCTTGCCATGCAGGGTTTCGGATACGGGAACGGTCGGGTCAGCCGCACCGGTCACACGCATTGCCTGATATACATAACCGCGGCCTGACAGAGGGTCTCTGATAGCGCCGCCGAGGCAGGTAGCCGCACCGCCGAATGGTTCGATTTCGGTCGGATGGTTGTGGGTTTCGTTCTTGAAGAATACCAGCCACTCTTCGGTCACCTTTTCCCCGTCATAATCCATTTCCACGGGAACGATAACGGAGCAGGCATTGATTTCATCGGACTGCTCCATGTCCTCTAACTTACCGTCCTTCTTTAACTTGCGCATTGCCATTAACGCCAAATCCATCAGGCAGACAAACTTGTCCTTTCTGCCGGCAAAAATTTCTTCTCTCGTATCGAGATAGCTCTGGTAAGTGGTCTCAATGGGAGCACGGTAATAACCCTCTCCGAACTCTACATCGGTAAGCTCCGTAGAGAAGGTGGTGTGACGGCAGTGGTCGGACCAGTAAGTATCCAGCACCCGGATTTCCGTCATGGACGGGTCCCTGTGCTCTTCGCTTGCAAAATAATTCTGAATATGCTTGAAATCCTTGAAGGTCATGGCAAGACCCAAGGAATCGTATAAATCGCGTAATGCGTTTTCTTCCATGGAAGAAAATCCGTCAAATATCTTCACATCGGCAGGCTCCGCAAACTCCTGGATCAGGGTAGCAGGCTTTTCCATATCGGTTTCCCTGGAATCCACCGGGTTAATGCAGTAGGCACGGATTTTTGCAAATTCATCATCCGTAATTTTGCCGGAAATGACATAAATAACAGCCGTACGAATAATGGGCTCTTCGTCTTCTTTTAAGAAGCGCACACACTGTACCGCTGAATCGGCTCTCTGATCAAACTGTCCGGGTAAAAATTCCACACCGAATACTCTGTCGCCTTCCTGTAAAGGAAGCTCTTCTCTGTAAAGGTCATCTACAGGTGGTTCCGCAAAAACACTGTGACATGCTTTTTCAAAGGTTTCGTCGGAGATATTTTCCACGTCATAGCGAATCAGCTCTCTGACCTTCTCCACGCCTTCCATGCCAAGGTAGCTCTTCAGGTCCTCATGCAGTTCCTTTGCTTTTACCGCAAAAGGTTCCTTTTTTTCCACATAGATACGTCTTACTTTTTCCATTCTGCTTTAACCAAGCCTTTCTCCTAAATATTTATTTATTCCTCTACCCCTAATCCATTCAGGATAAAGAGTAACTCCCTGTCCACCATTTCCGGTGTTACGCCGATGGTATGGGCGGAAATTTTAAGTCCTTCCAATAAGAACATGATGTTGCGGGCAGCACTTCTGCAGTCCTCACAGTAAAATTCTCCGTTTTCCACGCCGGTTTCAATCAGCTTCTCAATAATCTTTACGGCAGAGTCGAATTGTCTTTTTAAGATATTGTCCTTTTTGGGCACATCTTCACCGAAATAGTATTCATAAGTTGCGATTGCAAGGTTGTCCTTTTTGCTTAAAAGCTCCTTTTTCTGCTCCTTTAAGAACAGGGCAAGGATTTCCGTAGCGGTGGCATCCTCCCTGATGCTGTCGGAAAACACATCATCCGCTTCCTCGGACTCCATATGCAGCACTTCCCGGAAAATCTCCGCCGTACTGTTGAAATACAGATAAAGACCGCCGCGGCTGATATCACAGGCTTCCACAATGTCCTTCATGGTCACATTCTTGTAGCCCTTTTCCATGAATACCTTTCTGGCTGTTTCCAATATGTACTTTTTCTTTTGCAATGACTTTTCGCCCATACACTTTTACTCCTGCTGATTGCTTTGATTGAGAGGCTGGCACCATTTCCGGAACAACTCCTGGAACTTTCGCAGGATGGCAAGGTAAATACCCTCTTCCACGCCTGCCGGCCATACCATACCTTTTGTCCGGCCCTCTAATATGTAACGGGACAGAATACCCGTCAGGATTTCCATGTCCGCTATGGTTACATTTTCAATCAGATGCCGTTCCTCCTCAGGAGTATGGATCCGGTATCTGGTATACAGATAACGGTAATTCCTGTCCATAAGGCTTGTCTGCTGCACATCGCCCACAAAGCGGAGCAGGGTTCCCTCATATACCGGAAATGTCATTGTCCTCTCGGAGAAATTGTCGCAGGTAAAAGAATTGCTGACCTTTTTACCGTACCTTGACTCCAGCCAGGGAATGTACCAGAAAAGTGGCTCTATTTCATTTTTATATCCTTCCATGACCGTTCGTCTGTATTCGATATCCTTCTCCAAACCGCATACCCCCATAAAAAATGACACTCATGTATTTTCATTGTAACATACTTTCTAAAAAAGTACAGTTTTTTTTACATTCTGCCGCTAAGTGTTTCTTAACAGTATTTTTCTTGTACTCTTCCGATAAAAAAGGTATAATACTCCTATAATTTTCTATGTATGGGAGGTTCTTTTTTATGTTGACGTTAAAGCCCGAACAGGTACTATTTTCCCAGGGTGAACCGATTACCGGATTATTCCTTATTATAAGCGGAAGTTTTTCCCTCACATTTCCCGGCGGCGAATACACGCTTTCCGGCGGCGATGTACTCGGCATCTGCGAGCTGTCCGGCTCCACCCACTTCATGACGGCGCAGGCGCTGGAAAACTCCTCCCTTCTTCCCTGTGCCGTTACCGATTTTGCTTCCTTAAAAAGTTTCCTTGCGGAAAACACGGACTACTGCTCCATTTTCAGCCGTTCCGCTTTCCGGCAGATAGGCTGCCTGTTCCGTTATTACGAAGCCACGGAGGAAAAAAGCAATTTACTTTCCGCTCACCCGGATGTGGCTGCCGTTCTCGTCGGCAATGTCTGTAAGGATACCCTGTCACTTCTTTCTTCCTTAAAAAAGATGGACGAGGTCATGCTGCTTCTGCCGGAGGATAGTCCTCTGCAGGGAGAAGCCGAAGAAGAGGAAGCCGCAGCCCCCGTGGTTGTACAGAAGCCCGTGTTCCAGCCTGCGGACACCACCTCGCTTATGCCGCAGCTGAAAAATTCCTTAGACATTATTCTTACCTATGTGAAAGCGGAACCGGAATTTGCCGGCGCCTTCCGCACCCTGATTACGGATTACCGGCTCCTGCCCGACCGAAACAGTGAGGAGCCTGCGGCGAAAAAAATCCGTCAGGATATTACTTCCATGTACTTTGAGCTGTATAAGTCCTGTTTCCTCCGGGCAAGCAAATCCAAATTCATCCCGCTGCCGGTATCCATGTTCCTTTATTTCGGCTATGTGGATGAAGGTCTTGCCGGACCGGAAAATGCGGAATTTTTAGCCCACCTTGCGAAGTACCTGGGAAGCACGCCCCACACCAATGTTTACACCTTCTACGACTGGCTTCTCGCCATTCTGCACGGAGAAAAAGAACCCAGCCGAAACGAATTTGATATGGACTATACGGACTACATACACAGACAAAAGGTTACCGGCGCCATCACCGCCGAAGAGGAGCTCGTCCTTATGAAGGACAATCTTGCCAAGGTGGATTATGAATTTGCCAACATGTTCCCGGCCGTCACCAAGATCACCTTCGGCCGCATTGCTTCTTTCTGTCCGGTCTTTTCCGACCACAATCTGTTAAAGAAGCCGGGCTCCGCCTTTGTAACGGCAGATTTCATTTCCCGTTCCCTCACGCAGCTTGAGTCCGTGGACTACAGCCTCTTTTACCGGGAATACACCTATTCAAACACGGATGCAAATATTCCGAAGGAGTTTTTCCACAACCGTGTCCTTCCCGACTTTATTTTAGTTCCGGGCATCGGTATGCGCAGCATCATGTGGCAGGAAATTGAAGGCAAACGCCGTTCCACCCCGGCACGTTTCATCATGCCGATTTTCTATTTAGATGATGCCTATACTTCCATCCTGCATCTGTCTGCGGAGTACCGCTGGGAAATGTGCAAACGTGTGCAGGGCGCCCGCTGGAACGATTTGTCCGAGCGCTCCCTCACCAGCGAATATTTCGATTACATCCAGTTCTACCGCAGGAACCACGATTTATCCCAGGATGCCAAGGAAAGCATCAAGACGGGACTGCGTAAGGTGCGCGGCAGTTTCAAGGAAATGTTTATCCGGGACTATATTTCCTATGTACTGTTTGAATCCGCGGGTTCTCCCCGTCTGACAAAGCCCGCCCGTTCCATCCTGTTTACCTACTGTACCTTCTCCAAAGAAATCCGGGACAGGCTGAACACCAACCCCATTTACAAGGAGATGCTGGACAGACTGGAAATCAAGCAGGCGCAAAAGCTCCACAAATACGATTTACTTGTGAAACGTGTGGAAAATGCAGGCAAACCGCTGCCCGAAGAACTTGTGGAAGAAGGACGTTATCTTAACATGTAAATCCGGAGTAAAGATTGTGTTAAAAAAAAAACAAAAACGTTCTAAAAAGGGGGTAGACAAAGCAAGATTTTTGTATTATGATTAATTTGTTTCAAGTGATTGAAACTGCTAATTAGCAAAATTCCGGAAGAATTCCCCTTTTACACAATCGAAATGACCGCAGGCTCCCCCCTGTGGTCATTTTGATTTTAAAAATGTCGAGCTCAACATTCTTTTTTCCCCACATATAATACAGTAAATCACTAAAAGGATGCGGTATCTTGTCCGTTCTTCGTATCTGTCTGGAAGCCGCTGCGATTTCTCTGGCCCTTTCCGTCGATTCCTTCATTGCCGCCTTTTCCTACGGAACCTCCAAAATAAAAATCCCCCTCTCTTCCGTGGGGATTATCTCTGTTACCGGCAGCCTGATTACCGGCCTCTCCATGCTGGCCGGCTCTTTCGTGAAGGATTTTATTCCTCCCGGCTTTACTACCCTTTTAAGTTTCGGCATTTTGTTCCTTTTGGGTGTGCTTAAGCTTTTCGAATCTTCTTCGCCTGCCAATGCCGATAAAGACAACTCCCACAGTATCTCTGCCAAGGAAGCTCTGTCCCTGTCCGCCGCCCTCTCCTTAGACGGCTGCGCCGCCGGGTTCGGAGCCTCTCTCTCCGCCGGTACGCATACCGCTGCGGTCTTTCTGTTCTCCCTGATTTTCGGAGCGCTCATGGTCCTTGCGGGAAGCCATATCGGCAACAAAGCAGCCGGCCGTCTTCCCATAAAACCGGGAATTATCAGCGGGCTGCTTTTAATATTACTGGCGGTTGCCAGACTGTTGTAAATATAATTCCACACCCTTCTTTAAACGGGCGAGTCCGTCAAGCAGACGCTCCTTCGGGCAGGCAATGTTCAGGCGGACAAAAAGGCGCCCGTTTCCCCGAAAGCCTTCTCCTTTGGACATATAAAGTCCGGTTTCCTTCCGGATAAAATCGCAGAGCTTTCCGGAGTCCTCTGCCACATTTCCCACATAAATCCACAACAGATACGTTGCCTCCTGCGGTGTCATTACAAGCTGCGGCAGCTCTTTTTTTAAGAATTCCTCCACAATCTTTCGGTTCTTAAATAAATACTCCCTGAGTGCGGTAAGCCAGGCATCTCCTTTGGTGTAGGCTGCAATGGTTCCCGCCATGGCAAACACGTTTGGCTCCGCTACCTCATCCGAATTGAGTCCTCTGTTCATAATCTGCCGGATTCTTTCATCGGGGATAATCACAGCCGCCGACTGCAGTCCTGCCAGATTGAAGGTTTTGCTGGCGGAAATGCAGGTGATGCTGTTATTTTTGCAGACCTCCGAAACCGATGCAAAGGGAGTATAGGTAACACCCGGCACGGTCAGTTCACAATGGATTTCATCGGAAAGCACCGTCACATGGTATTTTTTACAAAGCTCCCCGATGTGCGCCAGTTCTTCCTTACTCCAGACAATGCCCGCCGGATTCTGGGGATTGCATAAAATCATCAGTGTAGTCAGCGGATGGGAAAGCTTTTTCTCCAGATCCGCAAAATCAACCGAGTAGCGCAGGCCGTCGTAAATCAGGGGATTTTCCAGTGCATGCCTGCCCTGGTTTTCAATGGAGTTAAAGAACACACCGTAAACGGGCGTCTGTACCACCACATTGTCTCCCACATTGGTCATCCGCTTTACGGCACAGGTAACCGCCGGAATGACGCCGGTACAGAAGATCAGCCACTCTTTTTCAATGGCAAGTCCGTACTTCGCCCAACGGTTTTGAATGGCTTCCTGCCATTCTCCCGGCACCACCGAATAGCCGAAAATCCCTTCGGATGCTTTTTTCACAAGACTCTCCGTTATCTCGGGTGCAGTCTTAAAATCCATATCCGCCACCCACATGGGGAGCTCTTTTTCCTCCACATCCCATTTTAAGGAACCGGTTCCTCTCCTGTCATGCAGGGTATCAAAATCAAATGTATTGTCCATGTTTACTCCGCCACACTCACGGCAAGATGCAGCACGCTGCATGCCGGTACGGTAAATTTTATTTTATTGTCCCGTATGTTTGCTCCCGAAAAGCTCTCCGTATGCACGGCATCCGGATTTGCAAAGGTATTGTGTGCGGCAAAATTTCCCGTAAGAATTTCTCCTTCCACCGCCTTTAGTACCGTTTCCGCAAATACCGCCTCTATTTCATAATCCTCGTTTACGGACAGATTATTCAGGGTAATGTGAATTTTTCCGTCCGTTCCCAGGGATACGGACTCATTTAAGTTTGGCACCCTGTTTTCTTCCTCCGCACCGATAAGCTCCGTTTCCAGACTGCTGTGCAGAAGCTCGGCATCCTGATGACAGCGGTACATTTTGAACACATGATAGGTCGGAGTAAGAAGCATCTTTTCCCCTTCCGTCAGGATAACTGCCTGCAGTACATTCACAAGCTGCGCAATGTTTGCCATTTTTACCCTGTCACAGTGCTTGTTGAAAAGGTTTAAGTTAATGCCTGCCACCAGTGCATCCCGCATGGTGTTCTGCTGGTATAAAAATCCGGGATTGGTGCCCGGCTCACAGTCGTACCAGGTGCCCCATTCATCCACAATCAGTCCAATCTTTTTCTCCGGGTCATATTTATCCATGATTGCCGAATGTCTGTTTAAGAGTTCTTCCATATAAAGGGTTTTCTTTAAGGTAAGATACCATTCTTTTTCGTCAAAGTCCGTGGCGCTGCCCTTGTGCTCCCAGTCGCAGGGCACCGTGTAATAATGCAGGGAAAGCCCGTCCATAAAGCCATGCGCCGACGGATTACCCCTGTGCGTGGTTTTTAACACTTCTTCCGTCCAGTTGTAATCGTCCGTGCCCGGTCCGCAGGCAATTTTCTGAATGGGGCGGTCGGGATGGTAATTGCGCACATAGGTTTGGTACTGTCTGTAGAGATTGCCGTAAAACTCCGGGTTCATGTTGCCGCCGCAGCCCCAGCTTTCATTGCCCACACCAAAATAATCCACCCGGTAAGGCTCCTCATGTCCGTTCTTCTTTCTTAAATCCGCCATGGGGGAAACGCCGTCCAGCGTCATATATTCCACCCATTCGCTCATTTCCCGTACAGTGCCGCTGCCGAGATTGCCGTTGATGTAGGTCTTGCAGCCAAGCTGCCTGCAAAGCTCCATATATTCGTCCGTTCCGAAGCTGTTATCCTCGACCACGCCGCCCCAGTGGGTGTTTATCATTTTCTTTCTTCCGCCTTTGGGACCAACGCCGTCCATCCAGTGGTATTCATCGGCAAAGCAGCCGCCCGGCCACCGAAGCACCGGAATGCCCATTTCCCGCAGCGCCTTTACAACATCCTTCCGCATGCCGTTTTCATTGGGGATGGGGGAATTTTCTCCCACATAAATGCCTTCATAAATGCACCTTCCCAGATGCTCCGAAAAATGCCCCTGAAGCTCCTTATGGATATGCCCTGATTTTTCTTTGGGGTTTGTATATAACCGATACATGTCATGCCCTCCTGTTCTTTATCATACCCGGTACAGCCTGTATAAAGCTGCCGCTATCTCTAAGGTATCATCCGGGCAGCTTTCCGTCAACGGACAAAGTATAGATATTATACCTTATATTTTCCATCCTACGGCTTTTTCCCTGATCTGAATGAATTTGCGGTAACGGCCTTCCACGGAAATCAGTTCCTTATGGGTGCATTCTTAAGAATTGCCCGGGCAATGGAAATACGCAGAGTCAAAATATCCACATTTCCATTCCTTTCCGTTAGCTTTTACTAACCGTTAGACAGTATAACTCCTCAATTTCCTTCTGTCTGCTCCGTTTCGTCGCACATGCTCCAATCGGACAACGACTTACCAGTACTGACAGGGACAGCTTCCCGTCCGGGCAGCCGCCCGCAGCTCCACATAACAGCCGCAGCTTAAGCAGGTGCCCTGCGCTAATTTTTCGCACTGTCCGCACACCTGCAGACGCTTTTCATACAGTTCTCCCGGCACCTTTTCCTTTTCTTTCATCAGCTTGAGCACCCGCTCTATTTTTTCCTTATAGTCCTTTTCGTCGTATTCCCGCAGTAAGCACCGCTTGCAAATTCGCTTCTGTTCCATGTAATTCTCCCTCCGCTCTGTCCTTGCCGGACAGGGTGCCTGTTGCAGCACCCTGTTTGTTAGTCTATTATTACTACATCTTCCAGATCCGGCCAGATTTCATACCAGTCTATTCCCTGTTCTTCGGCTCTTTTCTGCATTTCACTGTCAATTCTTAGATATTTGATTCCTTCTATTCCTGTGTATGTTTGTGGATCCTTAAGACTTTCCTGTGCCGTATTATCAAGATATGATGTTGAAAGTGCATAAAAACCTTCATAGTCTGCCTGTTCGGAATTATCGTTGGTATAATTCTTCAGATTAAGTGCGCTTTCTAACCCATGCGCATTTTCAATAGCCAAATATACAGCTATTTTTTTCTTTTCCTTTTGCCCAAGATTGTTCAAAATCTTTGTAAAACGGGTAAGGGTATCCCTGTCACACTTTTCTATTACAAAACAATACTCCTTCTCCCCTGACCGTCCCTTTTTCCTGTAATAATACCAAATGTCATCCCCCATTTCTTTACATACGACATAAGAAAATTTGTCATTCGGTATTCCATGACGAGGAAAGTTATTTCCGCACCCATTTACCCGTGATAAACCAAATAGAATAAATGCAATAATGATACAGGTTCCTATAATTTTTTTGATTTTTGACATTTAGCCCTCTCCCTTCCATAATCTTCCCACATTAATCTGCCATATAATAAGACGTGCGGATGGTATATTTCCGATGTAAGCAACTTAAGGGTGCCTGTTGCAGCACCCTGTCTGTTAGTATACCACTACATCTTCCAGATCCGGCCAGATTTCATACCAGTCTATTCTCTGTTCTTCGGCTCTTTTCTGCATTTCACTATCAATTCTTAGATATTTGATTCCTTCTATCCCTGTGTATGTTTGTGGATTTCTAAGCTCTTCCTCAAAATCCGGATACGATATTGATAGTGCATAGAACCTTTCATAATCTGCCTGTTCGGAATTATCATTGGAATAATTCTTCAGATTTAGCACGCTTTCTGACCCATAAGGATCTTCCACTTCCACATATATGGCTATTTTTTTCTTTTCCTCTTGTGCAAGATCGTTCAAAACCTTTGCAAAACGGGTAATGGTATCCCTGTCACACTTTTCTATTATGTAATAATATTCCTTCTCTCCTGACCGTCCCTTATCCTTGTAATAATACCAAATGTCATCCCCCATTTCTCTATATATGGCACGTGAAAATTTATCATATGGTATTCCACGATTCGGAGAATTGTTTCCACACCTATTCATCCGTGATAATCCAAACAGAATAAGCACAAAAACAATACTGATTCCTATGATTTTTTTAATTTTTCGCATTTTTCTCCTTTTCACAATTTGTAATTCCCCTTATCTCCCTGTTGCCGCTAAACACGCAAAAAGGGATGCAGCCGATTGCATCGCCGGCTGCATCCTTTTCGCTATTCTCTACTGCCTAAGGCAGTATGTACCGTAGGTAGTATGTGCCTAAGGCAGTATGTGCCCTAAGGCAGTATGTTTTTTACATACTACTTTACAACCTCTGTCTGTTTACATTCTTCGGATAGTACTTGAAGGTGAAGTTCTTGGAACCTACTCCCAATCCTGTGTCCAGTACCGCCTTACCGTTCAGACCATTTACGGAAACATTCTGTACCTCAACCTGCAAAATATCCCTTAACTGTTCACTCAGTGTATAGGTGTTTTTCCCTATCTTGTAGGTAATTTTCGCTCTCGCTAAGATTTCATCCGGGTCGGTTACCCAGTAGTCCAGCGGACCGTCAAAGGTTATGTTCATCCTGCTTATCGCCACCGGCAGCACGACAGTGCTGCATGTAGCTGTACCGCAATAATCGCCCATGCCTTCCACCGTAAAGGTAAGTTTGCAGCCATTCGTAACCGCTTCTTCCGTGAAATAGGAAGCATCATTTGCGTACTTGCCGCTTTGGTCTTTCTCGTAAACAATGCGGTAGTCCTTGCCTTCCTTTAAAAGAACACCGTTCTGCTTAAGGGCAATTTTTACGTTGTAGCTCTTAGCTGTGGATCTGTACACCAAAGGCTGTATCGTCATATCCCATTCGCTACCCCAGCCGATGTTATGCAGAGACTTCGGAACAATCTTGTAAGTACCGCTTATGGTGCCTGTGAAGTCACCCTTACCGGTAATCTTATAGGTGGCAGGCTTACTGTCCGTGGTAACTGCCTTGTTGTTCGTGTAGGAAACCGTATAGTCTACGCCCTCCTTCAGAACGCGGTGTCCGTATAAGATATGGATACCGGGCGCTGCACCCTTCTTATCCATGTAAACGGTGGAGTTTTCTTCTCCGTATATATTATTACCCATTATGGTAATACGGAAGTTTTCATCCTCCCAGTCAAGCTTTGCTTTTTCCACGGTGTATTTTATGATGCGGGTTCCGCTGTAAGCTCCCATACCTTCGATACAAATTTCTCCGGTGCCTACCTTAAATCTGCCTGTATCCCAGACAATGGTGTAGTCCACGCCTTCTTTCAGTTCTTCCTTGCTGTTCTTGCTTACCTTTACATGAATGGCACTGTGAGGAACCTCCTCGCCCGGTGCATAGGTCTGCTTATCCACTGTCACAATGAGCTTTTTGAAGTCAAGCGGTGTTACGGCATATGTACATACTGCTTCGCCGCGGTAATTGCCCTTGAATTCAATCTTTACCTTTTGGTACACGGTTTCGGTGGGAAGTCCGGTCTTTTCATCCACCGGAATATTCTTATTGGTGTTGTCAAGGTAGGTAACCGTGTAATCTTTACCGGTGGAAAGCTTCTTGCCGGTATTGTAAGAAGTAATCACCGGCGCCGGCTTGTAAACGGTCTTGTCGCCCTTCTTATAGACAACGGAAGGAATGCTGCAGAAAACCTCTTCACCGCAGTTTGCTGTGGCATCCGGATTATTCAAATCCCTGCACATCAGCCACCGAGGCTCTACGGTATAGGTAAGTCCCGGTACATCCTTTAAGCTGCCCTTCAGAGTGCCTGTGAAATTGCCCATACCCGTAATGGTGATGGCTGCATACTTCGCAGGATTGCCGTTCTTGTCGTAGGTGCTGACCGCCTTATTGTTGGCAACCGTCAGCTTGTAATCCACGCCTTCCTTAAGTGTCACTCCCTTGTATGTTACATAAACCCCCGGTGTGACGCCAAGCTCCTCAAAGGTAAGGGAGCCCATGGTGCCCATATTGCTTCCGCTCAGTACTGTGCGGAAAATATCGCTTTCGCTTACCACTAAGATTTCCAGATTTTCATTTAATTCCATCTTTTTAGTGGAAGCATTCTTTACAAACAATGCCGGTTTTACAATCTTAAAGGTCTTTTTCACACTTCCGGTGTAAACACCGCTGTCCAGTGCCGTAAAGATAACCGTTGCGGTTCCGGCACTTATGTTTTTCTGATAAGTAACTTCGTAATCCACGCCTTCGGTCAGTATCATGGTATTTGCCGTACCGTCCGCTCTGCGTCCGGTTAAGAGGTAATCCTCTCCGTTTTCCACCGTTACCGGTTCTCCGAATGCATATTCTTTGTCGGCAATCTTACCCTTGTTGTCAAATACCGCTTCGCTGAGCTTAGCTCTTACAATCGGATAGGTCGCGGAAATAATGCCGGCGTAAATATTGGCTTCTCCGTCCACCTCATCCTTAGCGGATACATAAACGGTAGCCATTCCGGGCTTGTCATTGTCTGCATAAGATACCTCGTAGTACTTTGCATCAATAACCTTGCCGTTCAGTTTCACGGTAACCGGGTTGCGGTTATCCAGTTCTCTGCCTCCCATGTAAGTTACCTTGCTCTGTGCCAGCGTAATCTTTGCCTTGGTAAAGTCTGTCCGGCAGCTTAAATCTACATTATGGAAAATGACAGCTCCCTCATAATTTCCCTTACCGTTTACCTCAATCAATGCTGTTGTATTATTCTCTGTGCATATGACAACGGAAGAGTCCATTTTCTTAAAATCTGAACCAGTATATACACTGTAGGTTACGGTATAATCCGTGCCTTCTTTCAGGACTTTCTTTCCGTCCTTTACCACAATCTTGGCATCCTTTAAATCCGCAGTCCATATGCCGTCTGTTTCGGTAAGAGGCAGGAACGTTTTACCGGATATATCCGTAAAATAGGACTTGGACTTAATAGTAAACGGAATTTCAATGGTATCGCTGTACGCGCCTTTTCCTTTCAGAATTACGGTAGGCGCATTCTCGCTGCCTGCGGCTGCCGCATTGATATTGTTCTTATAGGAAAGGGTATAATCCTTGTTTAACGTAAGCAGCTTGTCACCGTCGTAAGCCTTCACTACAGGCTTAATCTGTGCGCCCGTATACTCCTGCGCCGGAATCGTTTCTACGGTAATATTGTAACTATCATAGCAGACACTGTATTCATAAGTATAAACCTGGCTTGCGGGATGTTTATCATCTCCGGCAATGTATAACCGGACGGTAACCTTTCCATCCTGCTCCAGCAGATAAGGCAAATCAAATACCATTGTCTTATTGGAAATGCCTTCACTGAAGCTGCTCTGTTCGCCGTCATCATACATGTAATGCCAGGTAACTTCCTCTCCTGTGTCACTTACAAAAACAAATTCTCGGGAATTCTTATATTCTTCCAGAGTATGCGTTCCTGCGGGAAGTCCGCTCTGCTGTATAATTTCATAAGGCTTTCCTTCCACCGTTACCTTGTAGGAAACCATATCGCTGACACCATCCGCAAATTCATAGCTGTCATATAGCTTCGCTGTCAAAGTATAGGTTGTGGTCTGCGTGGGTTTTTCGGTCAGTCACCATCCTTAACATCATAGTGTCCGATTTCCACCGTTCTGCCGTCGGATAACAGTACCTTCACCTTCTTCGGGAAAATAGCCCATGCATACTTGGATTCTTCTTCCGGCATTCCGTAGGAATACGTTACCGGTTCCAAATCGTAAACCTTAACAACCTTAACATTTTCTACTTCCTTGAATACCTCTAACTTGCCGATGACAAAGCTTTCCTTTTCGGAGGTGTACCAGAGATACAGCTCCTGCGGACCAAAGTTTTTGGTAATGCCTATCTCTACCAAGTAGACATCATCCGTACTGCCTGCTGCTACTGTCACAGAACTTACCGCATTGCGGTAAACCGTACTGCTGTCGGATACCCCAATGTACTTATCCCCTAAAGGAATATTCGCATCGGAATCCCTTCTTAAAACAACACTTGCCGTCTTTACGGTATCCGCCGTATCTTCATATGTGAACCGGTAATTCAGGGAATTATCTTCCGGTATAGCAACCTTTCTTAAGGTTCCTTCGTAGTCCAATATACCAAACGGAAGAGAAACTCTTAAGTACCGCCTCATGGTATCTTCATATTCCCAGTCTGTATATTTTACAATCCGGCTGCCGTAATCCATGGCAGAAGTACCTTCAAAGGAAACATTCAGGGCATTGCCTTGGGTTTCTATCTTTTCAAATTCCGGTACATGCTTCGGATCATAGGAAGGAAGCACTAAATTGCTTTCGGCTTCCAGGGCAATATATGTAAACTGATACGTCCGTTTTTCCGCTGTCAGAATAAGTGTACCACCCTGGAATACTACTGCACGGAAGTGCTCAATGAAGGGAAGTACTACCTCTGCTTTTTCCGGTACCAGAAGTATGCCGGCATCATCTCCGTCCCCGTCACAGGATACCACCTTCTCTAATTTTTCCTGTGCGGCAGCAAAGAAGATTTCACCGTCACTGCCATTCAACCAGATAACGGTAAATATACCGTCATCGGAAACAAGCGCGCTGTCAATCTGTAGCATGGTATCGCTGCTTTCCATTACCACTTCTCTTAATGCAAAGTCCTTACCGTCCCAGCCGTTAAAGGTGATTTTCTTTACATTTTCCGGCACTTCCACTCTGTCGGCACCCTTTACCTCATCCCAGGTAACCACCAGTACATAGCAGTCGTTCTTATAATCTTCTACCAGATTAAGAGCGTCCTGTAAGTTTTCTTCGTCGTACTGCTCGACAATGGTACTGTCATCCCATTCTTCCGTCCATTTATCCAAATCTTCTTCGGAATTAAAGAGAATGACGGAATATTTGCCCATGGCAGCCACACCGTCTGCCGTAATTTCATAGTTTTTATCATGTGCACGGTCATATATTACGAAGTTTTCCACTCTTTCCTCGTGGGAACCGGAAAGTCCGCCTACCATGACCGTCTCTCCGCGTACCGGGAAACCGGTGTCCGCATAATTGAAATTTAACGCGGCATCCAGGCTCAGTTCTGCGGTATAGAACAATACGCCGTGGTAGTCGTCCAGGATACCCATATAGGTTTCATTCGCAATATGAATCCAGTTTTTAATGTGCAGTGGAGCAATGTAATCTACATGTGCCGTTTCCTCATTCTGCGTAGCTACTATTAAGACGCCCGCCTTTACACTGTATGCCTGCAGACGGTCCTCCACCCGGATAATAAGTCCTGCCTGGTCTTCGTCGGAACAGGTAATCTGTCCTGCCAGATAAAGATTTCTCACTACCATCTGAAAATCATGTAAAGTGCCGTCCGCACTCTTGATAACTAATTCGTCATCTGCGTTGTATTCGGCGTTTTCCCGCATCTCAATGCCGGTACCGAAGCAGATTTCGGTACAGCTGTTCACGGTAATCTGCCGTGTATGGAAGCTTGCCTTGTTTACAATAACGCCGGTGCCTTCCCTCGGCTGCAGTACTTTCTTTAAGGCTTCAAATTCTATCTTTGTGTAAACCGTGTCATCCTTAAATTCGGGACCGTTCTCCCCATCCGTGATTTCCCGGTACTCTTCGTCTTCTTTCAGAATGGCAAAACGCCTTACCAGCACCTCTTCTTCATCGGTATGGTTTTCGGTGTAGAAAATGGTATAAACACGGTACTCGGTTTCATCAATATAGCAGGTTTCTTCGTGTCCGTCTCCTAAGAACAGGACGCCCCTGAATTCTGCCGGAATATTGATATCCTCATAAGTATCGCCAGGAATCCAGTTCTGGGTCCAGATTGCCGCATAGCCAAGCTTCTTCTCCAGATTTCCCCGGCTCATCCGGTCAAACAGTTCCTCCAGAGAGTCTGCATAAAATACACAGTCGGAGTCAAAGCTCTCGTTATATTCTTCCTTCCAGACCGCACCGTAAGTAGCTACGTCTAAAAGAACACCTCTGTAAAGCGCTTCGTTTGTTCCCACACGGCCGTTTTTATCAATTTCACGCCAGCCGTCGTATAAAAAGTGGGAAGCATAGGCAGCGCTGTTGTCCGTAAACCGGATAACCTGTTCACCGCTCTTCGGTTCCATGCGGTGTTCACCGTCATTTTCTTCAAAGCATAAGCCATCGTAATGTAAACGAATACTCCTGTCATCGTCCGCCATTTTCAGGCTTCCAATAAGCAACAGCTTCTGTTCATTATCTAACTTCGTTTCGTTTCCTTCGGTGTCCCAATAATTGAAATTAAACTGTAAGTCTACACCTGCCCCTACTTCCAGAGCCTTTACGTAGGGAGATGTTTTACAGAGAATACTCAGATTGACATCTGCATTGTCCCTGTATTTTTCAACATAAATATTCCGGACATCCAGGTTCGCATTTTCCGTGCTGAACTCAAGTGTCTGTAAATGCAGATTGGTTGCTTCTGAACATTCAAAATTACCTGTCCGTACATTTCCCGTTACAAAATACACATCCACTGCGTTTCCGCTGGTATCGTTGTTCTTGATAGAAGTAGCTCCGTCCGGCTGTAACGCAACGGAATCTCCCACAAAATAAAGAGCCGTTTCCGCACTTTCCACGTTAATTGTGTCCAGTCTGATATCCGGATTGTAATCATCCGGCTCAAAGCATGCGGGATATTTCTTCTGCAGGTCTTCTTTGTTGTATGACACAGAAGCATCTATGCCGCTTTCCCAGTTGAACGCATAGAACTTCTCTTCATCTGTCGTAGCATACAGGTCATTTTCCTGCTGTTCCTCGTTCTCCCGCGCACGCCAGATTATGTACTCGGTCTGTGTTTCTTCGTCCCACCAGTGGGGAACCAGTCTGGTGGTTTCCACTACAACCGCCTTAAATGCCGCCGGGAGTGTAGTCGTTTCCGTCACTTCCGCATTTTGCTGCTGACGGATCAATACATGCACTCCCATGGCTTTATTCTGCAGCTTGGCAAGTACGGCATCCATGGAGCTTGCATATACTTCACTGTCTGCATTCAGCGCTTCGTCTCTCATATCGCCATTAATATAGCTGTCCATGTCTTCCCTGCTGTTAAAGACATATCCTCTGTAAAGACTTTCATCCGCATCTTCCGCAATACAGCCGTTTTCGTCCACGGGTCTGCCGTGATAACGGAATTTATCTGCATATTTACCCGCACCGTCTGCAAAGTCAATTACTTTTTCCCCTACATTCGGTTCCATGCGGTGGTTACCGTCTTCTTCGCCGAAGCACAGACCATCGTAACGGATATTGATATGGTTTCCTTCGGTGGCAGCCGTCTCTCCTTTTATCTGAATGAGAGCCGCATCTTCTACCTTGGTTTCTTCGCCGTCTTTGCTATAGTCTAAAATCAGTGCGGCATTTATATTCACCGCCTCTAAGCCGTCAATGTCGGTATAACCGGCTTCCCGCAGATGCAGTTCGCTGTACATCAGGTCTTCGTTTCCTTCAAACCGGATTTTATGGAAACCACTTACTGCGGATGCATCCAGTCCGCCGATTCTTAAGTGCAGGTTTACGTTGCCGTCTCCCTTTAAGCTGTTTTCCATATACTGGTAACTGCCAACCAGATAGAAATCAGCATACTGTCCGCCGGCATTCTTCACCGCGATACGGAAACCGTTTTCATCGTCATTAAACAGATTTACCCGTTCTGTCATCACATACACTGCCGTCTGTGCGGTATCTAAGGTAATACTGTTCATGCACATTTGGGGCGCATGGGCATCTTCCGTAAAGGTGACAACATACTTTTCTTCCAGTTCCTCCATGGTAAATGCTTTCGTTTTGTCTACATAATCTCCCCAGGTAAAGGCATAAAAGGTTTCTTCATCAGCCGTAGCAAAAAGGTCATAGTCTCCTTCCTTTTCCACGCCCCGGTAAATCGTATATTCTACCTTATTTTCCTCATCCCACCAGTACGATATAAGCAAAGTGCCGTCCAGAACCACTGCCTTGAAATCACTGCTTACCGTAATATCCTCATAAGCAGCGGAGTTGCCGGGATCTACATCCGTCACCTGGCACACCAGGGCATAGCCGTCGTCCTGGCCTTTTTCCTGCAGGGCGGTCAGCGCATCGCTTACCGTATCCGCATCCACAACACTGTCCAGGTTCAGGACAGAATCATCCGTCTGTCCGCCTATGTAGCTTTCCATGTCTTCCTTACTTTTAAACAGGAATGCCCTGAAAGCCTTTTCCTCTATCGGTTCGTCCCCACCGGAAATATCCTCCCCGCCGGAAACATCCTCTCCGCCGGAAACATCCTGTACCGGCTCTTTGTCGCCGTCGGAAATGTCCCCGTTTTCCGTATTCTCTATGGTTTCCGCTGCCACTGAAGCAAACGCCAGCTCATCCCATGTTACGGTTGAAAACAACATCAGGAATGCTAAGAAACCGGCAAGTATACGCCTGGTTATTCTTTTCTTCATCTCTTTTTTCCTCCTTTTCGCAATCTGTAAATCTGCTATCCCCAGTATAACAGATTTATACCGAAAAAAGGGATGCAGCCGGCACACATTTGCAAGCTGCATCCCTTGAATTTATTATACCATAGGTCTCACAGTTTTTTAAATATAAATGTTAAAAAAAGCGGCTACTTTTTTAAGTAACCGCTTAAATTTGTATTTATCGTATTCTTAAATCTTTATACGCCGCCGCGCATATGCCGTCTTGCCGCCAGTCTTGCCATGGCACGGGAGATATTCGCCTGTGACATGTGGAACTCCTGGATGCTCTGCTTCTGCCGCATGGCTTCCTTGGCTCTCTCCAGCGCTTCCGTTGCTCTCTTTTCATCGATTTCCTCGGGCTTTTCGGCAAAGTCCACCAGGATAACCACCCGGTTGTCCAATACCTGCACATGGCCGATACCGGACGCTGCCTCTATCCACTCGCCGTCTTCGGTTTCAATATTGAGGAAGCCCTCCTGCAGGGCGATGACCGCATTTTCATGATGAGCCATAATGCCTATGGAGCCATCCACACCGGTCACAACGACCTGTCTGCATTTGCCATCATAAAAGATTTTGTCTACGGCTATGACCTGTAAGTCAAAACTGCTCATCCTGTCACCTTCCCTAATTTTCTTTCATCTGCTCTGCTTTCTCGATGACGTCTTCGATGGTGCCGACATTAAAGAAAGCCGCCTCGGGATACTCATCCATTTCACCGTTGATGATTGCCCTAAAGCCGCGGATAGTGTCCTTTATGGGTACATATTTACCGGGAATGCCGGTGAAGTTTTCCGCCACATGGAACGGCTGGGACAGGAACTTCTGTACCTTTCTGGCTCTGTAAACGGTAATCTTATCCTCTTCGGAAAGCTCTTCCATACCGAGGATGGCAATGATATCCTGCAGTTCGGAATACTTCTGTAAGATTTCCTGTACCGCACGGGCGGTTTTGTAGTGCTCCTCACCTACGACATCCGCTTCCAGAATACGGGAAGTGGACTCCAGAGGGTCTACCGCCGGGTAAATACCCTGTTCCACAATCTTTCTGGAAAGTACCGTGGTGGCATCCAGATGGGCGAATGTGGTGGCGGGCGCCGGGTCCGTCAGGTCATCCGCAGGCACGTAAACTGCCTGTACGGAGGTTACGGAGCCTTCCTTTGTGGAAGCGATACGCTCCTGCAGCTCGCCTAATTCCGTTGCCAGTGTGGGCTGGTAACCTACTGCGGAGGGCATACGTCCGAGCAGAGCGGATACCTCGGAACCTGCCTGTACGAAACGGAAAATATTGTCAATGAACAGAAGCACATTCTGATGCTTCACGTCACGGAAATATTCCGCCATGGTAAGTCCGGTCTCGGCTACACGCATACGTGCTCCGGGGGGCTCGTTCATCTGTCCGAACACCAGCGCGGTCTTGTCAATAACGCCCGACTCCTTCATTTCCGTCCAGAGGTCATTGCCTTCACGGGAACGCTCTCCGACACCTGTAAAAATGGAATAGCCGCCGTGCTCGGTCGCAATATTGGTAATCAGCTCCTGGATAAGAACCGTCTTACCGACACCGGCGCCGCCGAACAGACCGATTTTACCGCCCTTTGCATAGGGGGCTAAAAGGTCGATGACCTTGATGCCGGTCTCTAAGATTTCCACCGCAGGGCTCTGGTCTGCGAAAGCGGGGGGCTCTCTGTGAATGACCCATTTTTCCTCTGCGTCCAGCTTTTCTCCGTCGTCTAAGGTATCACCGGTTACATTGAACAGACGTCCCAATGTTTTTTCGCCTACCGGCACCTTGATGCCGCTGCCGGTAGCGGTGACTTCCATATCTCTGCAAAGTCCGTCGCTGGAGGAAAGCATGATACATCTGACTGTATGATGTCCTACATGCTGTGCAACCTCCATAACACATTTTTTGCCGTTATTGTTAACTTCAAGTGCATCTTTGATGTATGGAAGATTATCTGTTTCAAACTCTACGTCCACTACAGGTCCCAAAACCTGCACAATTCTTCCTTTATCCATTTGATTTCTTCCTTTTCTGTGCCTTTGCTCCGGCAATAACTTCCGTAATCTCCTGGGTAATGGCAGCCTGCCTTACCCGGTTGTAAGCAATGGACAGGGAACGCAGCATGGCTTTGGCATTGTCCGTCGCCGCTTCCATTGCCATCATTCTGTCGTTCTGCTCACACATATAAGATTCTACCAGTGCGCCGTATATATAACCTGTTACATAGTTAGGTACAAGGCTGTCAAGCACCGCCTCCGGTGAGGGCAGGTATTTCAGTGTTTCTTCGCCTTCGGCAGCATGCACTTCTTCCTTGTGGGGAAGGGGCAGAAGCTTCACCATTTCCGTTTCGCTTTCCAGTCCGTTTTTGCTCTTGGTGTAAACCATGTAGAGCTCGTCCAGTCTGCCTTCGTTGTACCTGACAAGCACTTCCTCCGTAATCACTCTGGCTCTGTGAATGGAAGGATTTTGTGCCGTATAATGAAAATGCCGGTGGATGTGATAGCCTTTCTTTTCAAAGAAGGTACGTCCGATTTCGCCGATGACGAAAAGCTCCGCGCGGGGGTCCGCATCCAGCTCCTTCTGTACTCTTTTCTCCACATCCTGATTATAGGCACCTGCCAGTCCCTTGTCCGCCGTAACTACCAGATAACCCACCCTTTTTTTCTCTTCCGGGGTGTCCGTGCCAAAGTACCGGGTATTCACATCCGGTATGTCCTTAAGAATCCTGTCAATGGACTCCTGTATGGCAAAGAAATGGTCATCTGCGGCGTCCAGGGTCTTTTTTGCTTTTTTTAACTTGGCGGAAGATATCATATACATGGCATTGGTAATCTTCATGGTATCCTGAATGCTGTGCATTCTGGTCTGGATTTCCTTTGTACTTGCCATATTCTCCTACCTTTCTTCCCTTTTGCCTGATTTCCCGCTCTTTTACTGTGCGGTACTGCTCTTTACTTCCTCCACTGCCGCAAGAATTCTCTCGCCCAGTTCGTCCGTAAGAACCTTTCCTTCTTCTAATTCCCTATAGATGTCGGCATGCGCCGCACGGATATCGTCGAGCATCTTCATCTGGAACTTCTTTACCTTGTCCTTCGGAATGTCCATAAATTTCTTATGGGTAGCCGCATACAGGGTAATGACCTGTTCCGCCATGGAAAGAGGTCTTCCCAGGGGCTGCTTTAAGATTTCCATTAAGCCGTTGCCGTAAGCAAGCTGCTGCTTGGTGGACTCATCCAGATCGGAGCTGAACTGGGTAAACACTTCCATTTCCCGAAACTGTGCTAAGTCGATACGGATGCTTCCGGCTGCTTTCTTCATCGCCTTGGTCTGCGCCGCACCGCCTACACGGGATACGGAAAGACCGACATTGACCGCGGGACGCTGGCCGGAGAAGAACAGGGAACTCTCCAAGAATATCTGACCGTCCGTAATGGAGATTACGTTGGTAGGGATATATGCGGACAAATCGCCCGCCTGGGTTTCGATAATGGGCAGTGCGGTAATGGAACCGCCGCCTGCTTCCTCTGTCAGTCTTGCGGAACGCTCCAAAAGTCTGGAATGCAGATAGAAAACATCTCCGGGGTACGCTTCACGTCCGGGAGAACGCTCCAAAAGTAAGGAAAGGGCTCTGTATGCCACGGCGTGCTTGGACAAATCGTCGTATACAATCAGCACGTCTTTACCTTTATACATAAAATACTCTGCCAGAGAGGTTCCGGCATAGGGCGCTACATACTGTAAGGATGCGGGATCCGATGCGGTTGCCGCTACCACAATGGTATAGGACATGGCATCATGCGCCTCCAGGGTACGTGTCAGTTTGGCAATGGTGGATGCCTTCTGGCCGATTGCCACGTATACGCAGATAACATCCTTGCCCTTCTGGTTTAAGATGGCATCGGTGGCAATACTGGTCTTACCGGTCTGACGGTCACCGATGATAAGCTCACGCTGTCCGCGTCCGATGGGGAACATGGAGTCAATGGCTAAGATACCGGTCTCCATGGGAACGGAAACGGAACGTCTGTCTACAATACCGGGTGCATCGTTTTCAATGGGACGGTAATCGCTGCTGACGATTTCGCCCTTGTCGTCAATGGGTTCGCCCAGTGCGTTGATAACTCTGCCTAAGAAGCCTTCGCCCACGGGTACACCGGCTCTCTTGCCGCTGCGGATAACCCTTGTGCCTTCCTTCATGCCGCTGTCGCGTCCGAACAGAATACAGCCGATATCGTCACGGCGGATATCCTGCACCATGCCCTTGACACCGGTATCGAAGATAACGATTTCCCCGTACATGGCATGTTCAATGCCTTTTATGGTTACGATGCCGTCACCGATCCAGGTAACCACACCCACTTCATGCCGAGCAGTATCAAATGCCGACTCGTCGATTTCGGTCTTGAGCAGGGTAATGATATCCTGCATGCTGTCCACACCGGCGGGTCCTTCCATCATTTTTCTGCCAATCTGCTGCAATCTGCCGCGCATACTCCAGTCATATTCATCACTGCCTATGCGGATGACAAAACCGCCCAACAGATTTTTGTCCTCTTTTAAGGATACCGTAAGGTCTTTTGTCCGGTACTTGTCCTGTAAGAAGCTCTTGATTTTTGCGAGTTGTTCCTCTGTGGGGGGTACTACATAGATAATCTCGGCAGAAAGGTTTCCGGCATGTTCTTTATTCCATGTCTGTGTCATTTCTTTTCACCCATTTCTGCAATAAAATCATCATACAATCTGCTGCTGTCTTCTGCGGAAACCTGGTCGCCCACTACCTTGGATGCTACGGACACAACCAGATCCTTGATTTCGTCCTGCATCTTGCGCATGGATTTTTCTTTCTCCACTTTGATGGCTTCCTCTGCCTGCTGCATCTTTGCGGCGGCTTCCTCGTCTGCATTCTTTAATACACGCTCGTATTCCGCATCTGCTTTTTTCTTTGCTTCTTCCATCATGCGGTCGGACTCTGCCCTGGCATTTGTCAGGGATGCTTCGTATTCCTGCTTCAGCGCTTCCGCTTTATCCTGTGCCTCTTTTGCATCGTCAAACTGCTTCTGTACCGCATCCTGTCTCTGCTTTAAGATTTTGTTGACAGGCTTGAATAAAAACAGTCTCATGCAGATATAAAGAACCACGATATTCACAATGGTGAAGACCAGATTTATATCCAATCTAAGCATAATTCTTTCCTGCCTTCCCGTTTATTTCAAGAACATGATAATCAGAATCGCAATAACGAAACCGTAAATTGCGGTTGCTTCCGCAAGGGAACATCCCAAAATCAGAAGCTTGGAAATCTTACCGTCTGCTTCCGGCTGTCTTGCTACCGCTTCTGCAGCCTTACCTGTTGCCAGACCAATGCCGATACCGGCTCCGATACCTGTGAAAACCGCTACAGCGGCACCAATTGCAATAAGTGTACTCATAATTTTTCTCCTTTTTGTCTTAAATTCTTGTTGGTTGTTCTCCGGCCTTTTATGCCGTTTATTCCACTGCTTCTTTTATGAACAGGGATGTCAGGAATACAAATACATATGCCTGGATAAATCCGTCGAATATATCAAAATACAAACTGAACGGAATAGGAATAATAACCGGTACCAGTGCCTTTAAAAGCTCCATGACTACGAAGGCGCCCAGAACGTTACCGAACAGTCGCATGCACAAAGACAGGGGGCGGATAAACAATTCCAGAATGTTGATCGGCGTTACGACCGCTACCGGCTTTGCAAAGCTCTTAAGCCATCCCTTGGTGCCTCTGGCACGAATGTTGGCATATTGGATAAGAAAAATACTGAGAAGACCCAGCGCTCCCGTCACGTTTAAATCCTTTGTGGGCGGTTTCATTCCCAGAAGTCCGATGATGTTGGACAGACCGATGTACATCATGACAGTAACAAGATACGGAACATAGCGTTCGCCTTCTTCTCCGATAATGCCTTTTACAATGTTCTGCAGTCCGGTGACAAACATTTCAATGACAACCTGTCTTTTCCCCGGATTTTCCACTTTAAGATTTCTTGTCATGCAGAATGAAAAGATAATCAGAATTGCCATAACAATCCAGCTTACCACTACCGACTCCGAAACTCCTATGCCTCCCAAAACAGGGATTGTAAAGGCCGTATCACAGTTTAACTGGGACATAAGCTCCTCTGCAAGTTTTTCCATCTACCATTCATCTCCTTTCTGTTCCGACATGAATATGTAGGTTTCTTCATGTACAAACTTCTCTTTATGACTTAATGATGATACTTCTAATCCTTAAATCTTTCAAGTAAGAAAATGACAAATTTTTACCAAAAAAGCAAGATATTCGTATCATTTTTAACAAAAAATTAACTTGCTTTTTTTCGTTCCGCCGTGATTTTTACCCTTTTACAGCAGTTCCGCAAACAGTCTTAAGAACAACTGCCACAACCGTAAGGAAGCGCTTCTGCCGGTTTTGTACTTCTCCGTTACCTCTCTGCATTCCGTAAAGGTCTTTTCAAAGTCCGCTTTTATATCCGTGATGGCTTCACAATCCGCCATAAAGCAGCCGTTTTCAAAGTGGTGGTACAGACTCCGGTAATCTAAGTTTATGGTGCCGCAGGTCGCCATGCGGTCGTCCGCCACACTCATTTTGGCATGTAAAAAGCCCGGCGTCCATTCGTAAATCCTGACACCGTTGCGCACTAAGGAATTGTAGAAGGAGCGGGTGACACTGTACACCAGCTTTTTGTCCGGGATGCCCGGGGTAATGATACGCACGTCCACACCTCTTTTTGCCGCCAGCGACAGGGCGTGTGTCATCTCGTCCGTTATAATTAAGTAGGGCGTCATAAAGAAGCAGTACTTCTCCGCTTTGTTTATGATACTGATGTAGACTTCCTCGCCCACCTGTTCCCCGTCGATGGGAATATCCGCATAGGGCTGGATAAAGCCGTTCTGTTTTGCTTCGTAGGGCTGCGCCTGCAGGTATTTTTCCTGCTCCGGTTCCTCGGAAACGGTACGGCTCATGGCATTCCACATCTCTAAAAACGAAACGGTCAGGGAGCGCACCGCATCGCCTTCTATGCGGATGCCGGTGTCCTTCCACATACCGTAAGGATGAGTGACGTTGAAATATTCGTTTGCCAGATTGTACCCGCCGGTAAAGCCGACCCTGCCGTCAATCACCGTGATTTTCCGGTGGTCCCTGTTATTCAGGAACACATTGAAGCCCGGAAAGAACGGATTGAATACACGGCATTCTATGCCAAGCGCCCTCATTTTCTTTACAAAGCCGGTATTGATAAAGCCGATGGAGCCCATGTCGTCATAGAAGACCCTGACTTCCACTCCTGCCTTTACGCGTTCCACCAGCACCTCTTCTATTCTGTGCCAGCTTTCCGCATCCTCTATGGCATGGTATTCCATAAATATAAATTTTTCCGCTTTCCGCATATCCGCAAGCTGGGCGTCAAGTCCCTTATCTGCGTAATTATAAAAGGTCACATCCGTATTCCGGTACAACGGATAATGGGCATGATTTATAATATAGGAAGCAATCCCTCCTGCTTTCGGGTTCTGCTCCTTCAGCTCCTCTAAAAGAGTTTCCTTTGATGTAAGATAGGGTGCAAGCTGCCTGTCTATCTTTGCATAGCGCTCCCGCATCACCCGGGTGCTGCCGTTTAAGCCCACCAGCAGATACAATGCCACACCCAATACCGGGAACAGCATAATCAGGATGATCCACGGGGTTTTCATGGAAGATGTGGTATGTTTGCCGTAAATTTTCAGTACCAGCACCACTGCCAGCAGTCTGGTAGATATGTCAATCACTTCCGCATAGCGGTTTAGTCTGGTGAACAGTATGACAAAGAAAGCCAACTGCAGCAAAATCGACACTGCCGAAAATATCAGCCTCTTCACACCGTTTTTTGTTTTTTTCCGTCCTTCGTATGTACTACTGCTCATGTTTCCTCATACCTTTCCAAGCCTGCTTTGCATCTGCTGCTTTTGTTTCGGCTTATCCTTTTGCCAGCTCCCTGCGTGCCAGCTCCCTGCGTGCCAGCTCCAGGCAGCCCATGATGCCCTGGTCGTCATGCAACGATGCCGGTACAATAAAATGCTCCATGTCGTTTAATTCTTCCGTTTTCACATAGCCTGCCACATATTCCGTTACTTTCTTGCGGATTAAGGGGAACAGCTGCTCCTGATGCATAACGCCGCCGCCCAGAATCACCATCTCCGGAGAGATGACCATAATGTAATCCACAATGGCCTGCGCCAGATAATCGGCTTCCAGCTCCCAGACCTCCGCTCTGTCCTTTAATTCCACGGCTTTCCTGCCCCAGCGTTCCTCAATGGCAGGTCCTGCCGCCAGTCCTTCCAGGCAGGTCTTGTGGTAAGGGCATTTGCCCTCGTAGGTATCGTCCGCTCTCTTGCGGATGAGCACATGTCCCGCCTCGGGATGCATCATGCCGTGCAGGAGGCTGCCGTTACAGTAAATGCCGCCGCCCACGCCGGTGCCCACCGTCAGGTACAGCACGCAGTTTTTGCCTTTCGCCTGCCCGAAGGTGACTTCTCCCAGTACGGAGCCGTTTACATCCGTATCAAAGCCCACCGGACAGTGCAGTTCTCTTTGCAGTCTGCCCGCAAAGTCGCTGTCAATCCACGCCAGTTTGGATGTGGAGGTAATATACCCGTATTTCGGGTCGTTTCTGTCCAGCTCCACCGGTCCGAAGCAGGCGATTCCCAGTGCGTCAATCTGCTTGTCCCGGAAATAGTCCGCTATCTTCGGCATGGTTTCCTCCGGTGTGGTGGTGGGAATGGACACCTGCTCCCGGATCTTTCCGTTTTCATCTCCTATGGCACATACCATCTTGGTACCGCCCGCTTCCAATGCTCCCAGTCTCATGTATTTTTCCTTTCTTATTTTAAAGCAGCCGCCCCGGCTGCCGTCTTGCGTTTTCTGTTTTCTGCCGAACATGCGCGTCTTCTTTTTACCACAGCGCCGACAAATCGCTCGGCAGCCGCAGATCGCCCCTCGGCGACAACGCCACGGAACCGATTTTCACGCCGTCCGGAATGCAGGAGCGCTTAAACTGCTGTGTCCGCATGCGGCTGTAAAATACGGTGAGGGTCTTTTCTATTTCCCCTTCCGGGACCTGCGGATACGCAATCTGCGCCAGTTTCTTAATTTTTTCCCTGCCGAAGCCGTTCCGCAAAAAGTGATAGAGGAAGAAATCGTGCAAATCGTATTTGCCGATGCTCTCCTCCGTTTTCTGTACGATTTCTCCGTCCTTTCCCGCCGGTAAAAGCTCCGGGGAAATGGGAAGGTCCAACACCCGTTTCAATACTTCTATCCGGTATTCGTCCGCATAGTAGCGGATTAACCATTTTACCAGAGTCTTGGGCACGCCCACATTGACCGCATAATTGCTCATATGGTCGCCGTTGTAGGTGCACCAGCCGAGCGCTGATTCCGACATGTCCCCGGTACCGATGACGATACCGTTTACCATATTGGCATAATCAAATAAAATCTGGGTGCGCTCCCTTGCCTGGATATTTTCGTAAGCAATGTCGTACACATCCTCGGCATGTCCGATGTCGCGCATGTGCTGCAGACAAGCCTCTCTGATATTTACTTCTTTGAAGGAAACGCCGAAATGCTTTGCCAGATCCTCGCTGATGCTGTGGGTTTTCTCCGTAGTTCCGAACCCCGGCATGGAGAAGCAGTGAATGTGCTTTCTGTCCATGGACAGCCGGTCAAAGGCTTCGCAGCAGACAACCAGCGCCAATGTGCTGTCAAGTCCCCCGGAAAGTCCCAGTACCACATCGCTGCACTTTATGGCGCGGAGTCTCTGCATGAGACCTCTTTCCTGCAGCTTTAAGATTTCTTCGCATCGTTTCTTTAACTCGCCGCCGTCCCCCGGTACAAAGGGATAGGGGTCCACGGCTGCGGGGAGTAAATCCTCCCTGTCTTCCACAGTAATGTCCACTTCGATAACATCCGGACATTTGCCCCACAAATCGCTATTGTAACGGCAGCGGTCGTTCACACAGCGTTCAATATCAATCACGTCCGTAATCATGGCTTCATCGGTCATGATGTCCGCAACCTCTTTTAATACCCTGCCGTTTTCCGCAATCATGCAGTGACCGGAAAAAACTAAATCCGTGGAGCTTTCTCCCGCTCCGCAGGAAGCGTAAACATAGCCCGCCCGGCAGCGTCCCGACTGCATTTTCACCAGATCGTAACGGTAGCTTCTCTTTCCGATGACATCATTGCTGGCGGAGGGGTTTACGATAATCGTGGCGCCCGCTCTCGAAAGCAGTCCGCTGGGCGGATTGCTGACCCACAAATCCTCACAGATTTCCGTGCCGATCACCACATCGTTCCTTCCCTTCAAAAGCAGGTTTTCGGAAAACGGAACTTCCCTTCCCAAGATAGGAATTTTCTCGCAGGTTTTTAAGTCCGCAGACACAAACCAGCGCTTTTCGTAAAATTCTCCGTAGTTCGGTACATAGGTCTTGGGAACGGCGCCTTTGATTTCTCCGTTCTGCAGATAGACCGCACAGTTAAACAGCCTGCCCTGCACATTAACGGGCATGCCCACGCACACAAGCAGGTTGTTTTTTTCGGTTGCCTGTCTGATTTTGTCCAGTGATTTTTCCGCCTGTCTTTGCAGCTCGCCCCGTAAAAACATGTCGCCGCAGGTATAGCCGGTCACAGAAAGCTCCGGGAACACCAGTAACTGCACCTTTTCCTGCAATGCCTTTTCTATATAACGTATGATGTTTTCTGCGTTCTCTTCGGTATTGCCGATAGCCACCGGAAATGTTACCGCTGCCACCTTATAATAGCCATATCCCTTGCGCTCCATAACTGCCTCCTGATTAAAAAACTATCTAATAAAGTTCGTCTGGCTCTTCCGCTCGGTGTCCGGATAGGGCACGCCGTTTTCTTTGCCGAGGGCAAAACACTTCATCATCCATGCTAAATTTCTTGCTAAATTCCGCATGGTCTGCATCCCTTCTTCGTCAAGGCTTGCCTCGCCGGGCACCCTGCCATGTACGATATTCCAGTATGTAGAACCTGCCACTGGCATCTGGCTGATGCCGAAATATTTATTCATCACATCAAAGGAAGCGCTGGTGCCGCCCCTTCTTGCCACGGCAACCGATGCCCCGGGCTTAAATGCAAGGGATCTGCCGCTGCTGTAAAACACTCGGTCCAAAAAGGACTGTACCCTTCCGCTGGGATGCGCATAATATACCGGCGTGCCGAATACGAAGCCGTCGGCTTCCTTTGCCTTTGCCACAAATTCGTTGACCGCATCATCCGTAAATATGCAGCCGTTCTCCGTACACTGTCCGCAGCCGATACAATCCCTTACCGGACCCGCTCCTATCTGAAAAATTTCATAAGAAATTCCTTCTTTTTCCAATTCTTTTCCAATTTCCGTCAGCGCCGCATTGGTGTTTCCGCCCGGCCTGGCGCTGCCGTTCAACATTAAAACCTTCATGTATATCCCGTCCTTTCCGCTTTATTATACCCATACCCATAGGAAAATACAACAAAAAGAAGTCTTACGGCCGTTTGGGGGAGGAAACCGCAAAACTTCTTTCTGTTATTATTTTTGAGCTTCCTTTAATAGCTCTGCCACTTCTGCCTCTGTGGATAAGGAGAGTGCCTTTTCTGCAAGCTCATCCGCTTCTTTTTTACTCCACTTGGAAAGGATGCCTCTCGTTGCCAGCACGGAAGCAGCGCTGACGGAATACTCATCCAGTCCGAAGGAAACGAGAAGGGGAATGAGAAGCGGGTCCGCCGCCGCTTCACCGCACATGCCCACGGTAATGCCTGCTGCCTTTCCGGTCTCGATAATGTGCTTCATGGAACGGAGTACTGCCGGATTATACGCAGAGTATAAGTAGGATACCCTGGCATTTCCTCTGTCCACCGCCATGGTATACTGGGTCAGATCGTTGGTGCCGATGCTGAAGAAATCGGCTTCTTTTGCCAGAAGGTCTGCAATCAGGCTGGCTGCCGGTGTTTCTATCATGACACCGATTTCAATGTCCTTGTTGTATTTCCTGCCCTCTGCATCCAGCTCTGCCATAAGCTTTTTCACCAGCGCCTTTACGGCTCTGACTTCTTCCACGCAGGTAACCAGGGGTATCATGATTTTCACATCTCCGAAGGCGCTGGCGCGGAGCAGGGCTCTTAACTGTACCTTGTAAACATCCTCATTTTTCAGACAGTACCGTACGGCACGGAAGCCTAAGAACGGATTGTCCTCTTTTTCCAGTCCCAGATATGGGATGTCCTTGTCGCCGCCCACATCCAGGGTACGGATAATCACACTCTTGCCTGCCATGATTTCCGCTGCCTGCTTGTATGCGGCAAACTGTTCTTCTTCGGTGGGAAGCTTGCTTGCTCCCATGAACAGAAACTCAGTCCGGAAAAGTCCTATGCCTTCGCCGTCATTTAAGAGCACCTGGGAAGCGTCCTCCGGCTTGCCGATATTGCCGAACAGCATGAGCTTTTCACCGTCCGCGGTAACCGTTTCTTTTCCTTTGTAAATCTGCAGCATTTCTCTCTGCTTAATAAATTCGGCTCTTTTTATAAGGTATTCCTTCTTCTGCTGCTCATCCGGCTCTAAAATACATTCGCCGTGTACGCCGTCCAGCGCCACCTCCATGCCGTTGTGTACCTTGGATACAATGCCGTTTATACTGAGCACGGCGGGAATCTGCAGCGCTCTTGCCAGGATGGCGGAGTGGGATGTCTGTCCGCCCACCTCCGTGAGGATGCCCACTACGTTTTCCTTTACAATGCCGGCTGTCATGGAGGGTGTCAGGTCCGTTGCCACCAGTACGGTGCCCGCAGGTACCTCTGCCACATTCACATCCGGGGTGCCGGTTAGAATTTTTAACATCCTCATACGGATATCGTTGATGTCCGTCACTCTCTGCTGTAAAAGCTCGTCGCCGGTCATCTGGAACATCTGGATGAACATATCGCAGGCGCTTTCAAACGCCGCCTCGGCGCAGGTGCCACCCTTGATGGTGCTCTTGGTGATTTCTTCCATGCCGGGATCTTTCAGAAGGAGAATGTGTCCTTCTAATATTTCCGCATTATGTTCGCCCACCTGGCTGCGCATGGTGTCTGCCATCGCCTGCGTCTTCTTTTCAAATGATGCTACCGCATCTTCGTATCTTTTTATCTCCGCCTCGGTGTCCGTGATGTTTTTTACCACATATTCGGGTTTTGCATCCGATATCAGAACCACCTTACCGACGCCGTAACCTGCGGAACCGCCTATGCCCTTTACCATATTTTTCTCCTCTTTTTATTCGCCGAAACCGGACTCTACTAATTCCACTGCCTTTGCCAGTGCTGCTTCTTCGTCTGCGCCGTTACATTCAATCGTCAGCTCTGCTCCGCATTTGATGCATGCTGCAATGATTAACATAACGCTCTTGGCATTGACTCTCTTGCCGTTGTAAACCAGTGTTACATCAGAGTTGAATTTGGTCATTTCCTTTGCAAATACTCCTGCCGGTCTCATGTGTAATCCCTGCTCGTTAGTGATTTTTACTTCTTTTGCTACCATAGTCGTAATCTCCTTTTTCTGTTTTTTCAGTATTTTTTGGGGAAGAGCCCCTGCCGGGCTCTTCTTCGTTTATTTTTTTCTTTCATATCTTTATATTTTTATATTTTATTGTAAATCCCCTTTTGTGCTTTACTCCTGAACGGGCTTTTTAATGAGTCCCAATAAGATACAGGTCACCGCGGAACCGACCAGCCAGGAAACAATATACATAAGAGGATGTCCTACGGTGGCGAATACGAACAGTCCGCCGTGCGGTGCCATCAGCGTACACCGGAAAGCTGCGGAAAGCGCACCTGCTACTGCTGCACCGATGAAGGTGCAGGGAATAACGTGTCCGGGGTCTGCTGCTGCAAAGGGAATGGCTCCTTCGGTAATGAAACCGCAGCCCATAACGATGTTGGATACGGTGGAATTTCTCTCTGCCTTTGTAAACTTCTTCGGGAAGAAGATGCAGGCAAGGGCAATGCCCAGAGGAGGCACCATGCCGCCTACCATAACGGCTGCCATGGAAATGTAGCATGCCTGTACGGCGGGGTCTGTCAGGCTTGCGCCTGCTGCCAGCAGTTCGCCTGCGGTACCGAGTACCATGGTTCCGTATACATAAGCCGCCTTGTTAATGGGACCTCCCATGTCAACCGCCATCATACCGCCTAAGATTAATCCTAAGACAATCAACAGGTTCTTCTCCGCCAGAGCGCTTAACATGTTGCTGAGTCCGGTATTTACCACGCCGATTAACGGGTTAAAAATAAAAATCATCAGTACGGCTGTCACAAACATGCCGACCACCGGATAGATCAGTGTAGGCTTGATTCCCTCTAAGGACTGGGGCAGCCTGTCGCAGAGCTTTCTTAACAGGAGTACAATGTAACCGGCTAAGAAGCCTGCCACAATTCCTCCCAAGAAACCGGAGACGGTGTTTCCGCCTGCAGGGCCGGTAAAGCCGAACTTTGCAATAAAGTTCTGGAAACCGGAAAGTCCGTCGTTCGCCCAGGTATAACCTGCGATCGCCGCATTACCGGAGGAGGCTAAAAGACCGCCTAAGAAGCCTACCGCAAGTCCCGGTCTGTCCGCTATGGACTCTGCAATAAAGCCTGCAAGAACCGGTACCATAATACCCATTGCCAGACCGCCCGCATACTTGAAGAATGCGGAAAGCGGAGTGCAGGAACCGAAGCTGCTGCCACCGGTTGCACCGTAGCCACACAGGGTATCGATTAAGAATGCCAGTGCCGTCAGGATACCGCCGCCGATAACAAAGGGAAGCATATGGGATACGCCGTTCATCAGGTGCTTGTAAATCCGGCTGCCGATACTGCCGTCCGCTTTGGAGTATGTCTTTGCCGCACCTTTTTCATGATGAACGGGAACCTCGCCGCTCTCGATTTTCTGAATTAACTCTGCCGGCTTGTGGATGCCGTCCGCTACCTTTACAAACAGTACCGGCTTTCCGTCAAATCTGGCAGTCTCCACATTTTTGTCCGCTGCTACGATGATGCCGTCGCAGGATGCGATTTCTTCATCGGTCAAAATGTTCTTGGCGCCGCCGGAGCCGTTGGTCTCCGCTTTCACGGGAATGCCTAACTTCTTTCCTTCTTTTTCCAGCGCTTCAGCTGCCATGTAGGTGTGGGCAATGCCGGTGGGACAGGCGGTAACCGCTAAGACCTTGTAGGCGGGGGCTTTACTGCCTGCCGCATCTGTGTTCTGCTTGCCTGTGCCTTCGCTGCCTGCCGCATCTGCCTTCTGCTTGCCTGTGCCTTCGCTGCCTGCCGCATCTGCCTTCTGCTTGCCTGTGCCTTCGCTGCCTGCCGCATCTGCCTTCTGCCCGTCAGTTGCTTTATCGTCGGCACTCTGCTCATCTTTTGCAAATTCTTTGGGGAATTTGGCTGCCTCGTACTTGTCGCAGACCTTTAAGAATTCCTCCACGTTTTTGCTTGCTAAAAGCTCCTTGCGGAAATCCTCGTCAATCAGAAGCATGCTTAACCTGGAAAGCACTTCCAGGTGCACATCGGAGCCGCCCTCCGGTGCCGCGATCATAAAAATCAGGTTGGTGGGTTGTCCGTCCAGGGAGTCGTAATCCACGCCTTCCGGCACGGTCATGGCTACCAGACCGGCTTTTGTTACAGCTTTATTTTTTGCATGGGGAATGGCAATGCCTTCACCGATGGCGGTGGAACCGCTCTCTTCCCTTTTTACAATTCCTTCCTTAAATACTGCTTTGTCGGTAATATTTCCCACCCTGGCATGTAAATCCACCAGATAATTGATGGCTGCGTCCTTGGAGTCCACTTTTACTCCGAGAGAAACGCTATCTTTTTTCAACAGTTCTGTTATCCTCATATGAATACCCTCCTTACTTATAATGTTTTTAACAATTCCTCTACCTTATCCATGGTTGCCAGTCCTTCGGAGAATGCGGTTGCACTTCCCGTTGCCGTACCGAATTTCAACGCCTTAAGGTAGTCATGTTCCTTGAAATAACTTGCCACAAATCCTGCCACCATGGAGTCGCCTGCGCCTACGGAATTGACTACCGTGCCCTTGGGAACTCCCATTTTATAGACTTCTTTCGTTTCTGTCAGTAAAATTGCGCCGTCCCCTGCCATGGAAATGAGTACGTTCCGGGCTCCTCTTTCCTGCAGCTTTTTCGCATATTCCACGATTTCTTCGTCTGTCTTCAAGACCACTCCGAACATTTCTCCCAGTTCGTGATTGTTGGGTTTTATCAGGAACGGATGATATTTTAGGACATTCAGGAGAAGGTCCTTTGTGGCATCCACCACAATGCGGATTTCCTTATCCTTCAGTCTGTCCATAATCTGCTCATATATATCGGAAGGCAGGGAGGCCGGTATGGTTCCCGCCAGCACCAGGCAGTCTCCTTTTTCCAGCCTGTCAAGCTTTTCAAACAGCTTTTCTACCTTCTCCATGCTGATTGCCGGTCCCTGTCCGTTAATCTCGGTTTCCTGCTCTGCTTTGATTTTCACATTGATGCGGCTCATGCCCTCCGGCAGTTTTATGAAATCGGTCGCAACGCCCATATTTTTCACGCCTTCTTCGATTTCCTTTCCGGTAAAACCGGCTACAAACCCTAATGCCACGGAATCCACTCCGATGTTTTTTAAGACGGTGGAAACATTGATGCCTTTGCCGCCGTAGTAAACGGCTTCCGCACTGCTTCTGTTTACCGTCCCCAATTTTAAGCTTTCCATTCGGATTACATAATCCAGTGCGGGATTAAATGTCACTGTGTAAATCATAATTTCATTACCTCCTTTATCACGGTTGCATCCGCATATTTGTCATTCAGTAAACGATCCGTAATCACACATGCTTTTTCGATGCCTGCAAAGGTAACTGCCGTCACCTTGTCGAATTTGCTGTGGTCGGCAAGCACCATGCGGGCGAAAGACCGGTTCACCGCTTCCATTTTTACGGCACCTTCCTCCAAATCCGTGGTGGTGAACCCGTAATCTAAATGAATACCGTTGGTTCCTAAGAAGCATTTCGTGAAATTGAATTTTTTCATGTTCTGCACGGCTTCCGCTCCGATGATAGCCTCTGTGGCGGGTTTCAGTCTGCCGCCGATGATGTAAGTCTTTAGGTTTTTATTCAGAAGCTTTTTCGCATGTGCGATACCGTTTGTAATAAATGTTGCCTTAGACTCTCCAATATATTCAATCATCCATTCGGTACTGGTGCCCGCATCCACAAATACAAAATCGTCATTGTTTATCATGGCTGCCGCATATCTGCCGATGGCTTTCTTTTCCTCCACCTGCATGTTTACCTTGTCTGAAACGGTGGGCTCGCTTGTGATGTACTCCCTGTCCATGGCGGTCGCACCGCCGTGCACTTTTTTCAGCTTTCCCATTTCATCCAGTGTATTTAAGTCTCTGCGGATGGTGGACTCCGACGCTCCTAATTTTTCCACCAGTTCCGTAACGCTCACGGCGTTTTTCATACGCAGCTCTTCCAAAATCGCTGCAAATCTTTCTTCTGTCAGCATGCATTGCCTCCTGTGGTCTGTTTTCTGCTTCCTGTTTCCTACTTTCTGCTTTCTGTTCCCTGCTTTCTGTTCCCTGCTTTCTGTTCCCTGCTTTCTGTTCCCTGCTTTCTGTTCCCTGCTTTCTGTTCCCTGCTTTCTGTTCCCTGCTTTCTGTTCCCTGCTTTCTGTTCCCTGCTTTCTGTTCCCTGCTTTCTGTTCCCTGCTTTCTGTTCCCTGCTTTCTGTTCCCTGCTTTCTGTTCCCTGCTTTCTGTTCCCTGCTTTCTGTTCCCTGCTTTCTGTTCCCTGCTTTCTGTTCCCTGCTTTCTGTTCCCTGCTTTCTGTTCCCTGCTTTCTGTTCCCTGCTTTCTGTTCCCTGCTTTCTGTTCCCTGCTTTCTGTTCCCTGCTTTCTGTTCCCTGCTTTCATTTTCCGTCATTTCCGTTCATCTTTATGGTCATATTAGCATCATTTTCAGTCATTGTCAATCATATTTTGAAACTTTTTGACTGTATTTGATTGTTTTTGTTTTGTTTTATTTGTTTTCGCTTGATTTCGCCGTTTTATGGGCGTACAAAAAGCAATCTCCTCTAAAATATGTCCTAGAAAAGATTGCTTTTGACGGTTTTTGATTGAGTGTTACATGGATGTCGGTGGAGCGTTGCCTGGCTTGGTTGTTGCCTATTAAAGTTTCCTGCTGCGTGTGAATGTTTTTCCTTTTGAGTGCCTTTGAAGCAAATTGGGCTTTTTTCTCATTTTGCTGTATTTTGCATGCTTTTCTTTAAAGCAATTTTCCTTTTTTCCAAAAAATGCTTTTCGTCCTTGTTTATTCCGTGAAGCATTTTAAGACATTTTGTGTTTTTGCTTCTTTACATCTTATTTTCTATAAAGCAAATTACCTTTTTCATAAAACCTGCTTCCTTATTTGCCGAAATGCTCTTTGGCAAATTCCATATCCTGCACCAGTTCCATGGTGCCCATATATTCACCGCTTTCGTCCCGGACTGCCATATAGGTTACCAGCATGGTTCTGCCGCCCTTGTCCATCCATACCGGTACCCTGTCCAGAGTCCCCTCCCGAAACTCGCCGATAATTCTGCGGACCATGGTCTCCACCTTGGGCGGGTGGCAGGTAAATACGCTTCTGCCGAGCGCCATCTGCGCACGTTTGAAAACCTTGGGACCTTCATTGAAATAACAGTTCCTGTCTTCTGCATCAATGAAGGAAATTTCCAGTGGAATGGTATTTAAGAGTGCGGTAAGCTGCCGGATGGTCATGTGACCGCCCGGCATGTGAATAACGCCGTCGGAGAAATTGCTGCCTGCCCTGTCCTCTTCTCCCTCTGAATCCTGACCGTCCTTTGTGCCCTTAAATACCGTTTTTTTCGCTTCCTTCTCTTTCCGGAGCCAGTTTTCCGCTTCTTCCCAGACTTCCCCGTGCACGCCCAGGCAGTCTGCGTAGTCCTTTGCATCCCGGTAAATTCCCATCCAGTCTTCTTCCGTGAAATTCACGGCACAGTTCGGGAACAAAATATGGTTTTCCTTATAAATCATTTCCTCCGCACGCATTAGCACCTTCTGCAGCCGTTCCAGCCATTTTACATCCCATTGAGAGCTTTGGAAGCTGCCGGTTGCGTTCTGCCCCGCCGTTTCTCTTCCCTTGCTTTCAGTTGCTCTCCGCTCCGCTGCTTCTCTTCCCTTCTGCAACGCCTTACATAAAGCACCCAGTTCGTCCCGGATTTCATCATCGGCTGTCCACATGACAGCGGACGGACCGGCAATTCCATATCTGGCGTTCAGATGCGGGTACAGTAAGTCCCCTTTTTTTGCATAATGCACGGCAACCCCGCGGATTTTAAGAAGCTGTGTAGCGATTTGAGGCAGGTTTCCGGTGTCCACCTGCTTTTCATCAACAGGAAATTTTCCGGTGTCTGCCTGCTTTTCATCAACAGGAAATTTTCCGGTGTCTGCCTGCTTTTCATCAACAGGCAGGCTTCCGCTGCCGGTTGTCTCGTCAGTATCGTGAAGTAATTCCTTCATCCGGTCAATCAGCTTTGTCAGGGCTTCGTTTTCCCTGGTAAAGGTCTGCAGAGGATGTCCCTTTACCTGACTTAACGCCGCGGATTTTTCATGCTTGTTGCTGTAATCGGTGGTTCCGTGGAAAAGTGCCGAATGCACATCGCACAATTTCTGCACCTCCGTAATAGGCGTTCCTTCTGCCAGAATGGCTTCTTCCGCTTTCATAATTTCAGAGGCTTCCACTCCCTGAAATTCCGCCGCAAAATCCTTTCTGACCGCTTCCAGGCTTTCCCCTTCACCCAGTCTTTTCAGATAGGATTTCAGTTTTTCTATTCTGTCGGTTTGTATATTCTTTTCCATGTCTGTCTCCTTTCCATTTCTGCTGCTCTGTAAATTATGCGTTTCTCCAAATTACGCGTCTCTCCAAATTTTGCGTCTCTCCAAATTTTGCGTCTCTCCACATTATTCGTCTCTCCAAATTATGCGTCTCTCCAAATTACGCGTCTCTGCAAAGATGTTATCCCAGTAGTTCCCGCAAATCTTCTGCCGGTGTGGTAATGGGTGCTATTCCATAGTTTTCAACCAAAAACTGCAAAATATTCGGAGATAAAAATGCCGGAAGTGACGGGCCCAGACGAATATTTTTAATGCCCAGATGCAGAAGGGTGAGCAAAATACATACCGCCTTCTGTTCATACCAGGACAATACAAAGGACAACGGCAGTTCATTCACGGTACAGCCGAAGGCTTCTGCCAGACTCACCGCCACACGGATGGCGCCGTACGCATCGTTGCACTGCCCCATGTCCATCAGTCTTGGCAGTCCTCCGATTTCTCCCAGCGCCAAATCGTTAAAACGGAATTTACCGCAGGCAAGTGTCAGCACAATGGAGTCTTCCGGCGTCTGTTTTACAAACTCTGTGTAATAATTTCTGCCGGGCTTTGCCCCGTCGCAGCCCGCCACCAAAAAGAAGTGCCGGATTTTTCCTTCTCTTACCGCTTCCACCACAGTGTCCGCATGGGAAAGAATTGCCGCATGGGAAAAGCCCGTAGTAACTTCTTTGCCGCCGTTAATACCTGTAAATTCCATGGTTTCTGCAAAGCCGCCGAGTGCCAACGCCTTCTCAATAACCGGTGAAAAGTCCTTGCTGCCGTCCGGCATTTCTTCTATATGCACGCAGCCCGGAAAGGCAACCACTTCGGTAGTAAACACTCTGTCCCGGTAGCTGTCCTTAGGCGGCATCAGGCAGTTGGTGGTAAACAGAAGTGCTCCCGGCAGTCCGTCAAATTCTTTTTGCTGGTTCTGCCATGCGGTGCCGTAGTTGCCCTTCAGATGCTTATATTTTTTAAGCTCCGGATACGCATGCGCGGGCAGCATTTCACCGTGGGTATAAATGTTGACACCTTTACCTTCCGTCTGCTCCAAAAGCATTTTCAAGTCCTTCAGATCGTGCCCGGTCACCACAATAAACGGACCTTTTTCCACGCATAACGGCACAGTTACGGGCTCCGGTGTGCCGTAGCTTTCCGTGTTGGCACGGTCCAAAAGCGCCATACATTTTAAGTTGATTTCCCCGACTCTTAAAACCGTGTGCAAAAGCTCTTCCTTTGTTTCTTCATAACCGATTTTATACAGAGCCTCACAGAAAAACAGATTGATTTCCTCATCCGTATAACCCAGCATCAGGGCATGATATGCATAAGCCGCCATGCCACGGATGCCGAAAAGAATTAAGGATTTTAAGGAACGGATATCTTCCTCCGCCTGCCACAGATTGTCCAAAGTGTAGTCATTTGTTTTTCCGCAGGGAGTTCCACAGGCACTGCAGCCGGGACTCAGTCTGTTCTTTTCCTTTTCCACCTTATCTATCATGTTCTGAATGGCTTCGGCATCAAAGCTCACATTCGTAATGGTTGCAAACAGTCCCTCTGTTATCATGCGGAAGGTTTCCGCACGAAGTCCCTGTTCTCCTGTTGTTTTTCCTTCTGTTGCTCTTACCAGACCGATAAGAGCTCCGGTCAGTTTATCCTGTAAATTTGCCACGTCCGCGCTTTTTCCGCAAACGCCGATATTTCCCACGCAGCCGCTGCATCCTGCGGTCTGCTCGCACTGATAACAAAACATCTGCTGTTCCATAATCATTTCTCTCCTTTTTTTTATTTTCATACCCGTCAAGATTTTCCTACCCATCAAATCCTTATGCGCTGGTTCTTTTTCACCTCGCCGGATATGTCTTGCATATTTCCTGCTCATTTTATTATAATAAAAATAAATTGTATGTTTGAAATCAAACAAAACGAAAGGAAAATTATGGAAACAAAACATAACTTTTCGGCTTATCTTCCTGTATTAAAAAACAGTCCGTTGTTTCAGGGACTCTCCGACGGGGAAATTCTGTCGGTGCTGCCCTGCGTTGCCGATAAACTGCTTTCCGTTCCTGATGGGCAATATGTATTCCGTGCCGGCGAAAACATTTCTTCCATGGGACTGGTCTTAAGCGGCAGTCTTCTTATCATCCAGGAAGATGTCTGGGGACACCGCCATATGATACACAAAATCACTGCCGGAGATATTTTCGGGGAACCCTATGCCGCCGTGCCGGATACGCCGCTTGGAAGCAGTGTGGTTGCCGAAAAAGACTGCGAAATTCTGCTGCTTCATGTGCAGAAACTGCTTTCCGTATGCTCCTCCGCCTGTTCCCGCCACACGCGCCTGATACAAAATCTGGTGACTATTCTTGCCGAAAAAATCCTGGTTTTCAACAACAAGCTGACCCATTTAAGCAAACGCTCCACGAAAGAAAAACTGCTTTCTTATCTGTCGGAGGAGTCCATCCGTCAGGGCACTTTATCCTTCTCCATTCCTTTTGACCGCCAGCAGCTTGCCGATTATCTTTGCGTGGAACGTGCCGCTCTGTCCGTCGTCATTTCCAAGCTGCAGAAGGAAGGTGTTCTTTCCGCCGAGAAAAACCACTTCACTTTAATCTTCAATTAAAAAAGTCCGTTTCCCTCGAAAACCGGAAAACGGACTTTTCAGACAACTAATGTGTCATTTTTATTTCATTATAATTTGGCATTTTTCATACTATGCCGTCTTAATATTACTTTTTATTTGCTTGTAAATTTTTAATCCCTTACTTTGTCCATACTTTGCAACCAATAATTTGTAAATCTTTTGTTTACTTTCTCTTGTACCGGCATTTTTCGCAACCGTTGATGACACATACCCCACTATTTCGTTATCAAATCCTGCTTTACTCAGGACCTGCATTATCTGGTTATTAGCAGCCAATTTATCTTGCTTACTATTCTTGGTTGTGTTCGCCGCACTGTCATTGGCAAACTTTGACAATACCGGTTTTATTGTGGTATACACTTCTCCGTAATTCGTATACTTCTTTCTTAATTCATTATGAACTTCCGTAAGAAAATGCTCATTACCATAAAGTCCTATCGTTATTTGAGCAACCGAGTTTCCCACCGTTGCACTAAATCCAGCCCCTCTTAAAGCATGCATAATTTCCTGATTAAGCATTGTTTTTTGAGAACCACTCACCTTAACCGAAGACTTCTTTGTACTTTCCGCTTGTTTCGCCGATACCGAAGATATAGCATCCTTTATTTTCTGCACCCTCAACAATTCAAGCCCCGAATTATTCTTGTCTTTTTCCCGTGTTTTCCAAAATTTAATAATATTGTCAAAATCCGTGTCTTTACTTATTACCACAATACGTATTTTCTTTCCGGCATTAGTTCCGATAAGATACCCCAGATAGGAACTGATATGAATGTCTGCGGATTGCTTTCCTGCAGGTACCTCCTTCATTTCAATTTCTGCACTGCCGTGATTGGCAATATCACTCATATCAATTTTTTTAGCATGTTCGGTAAAGAAAATAACAATATGGTCGGTTTTCTTTAGGGAATTACATCCCATGAGACCATCGCTTCCAACATTTTCGTAATCAATTAAATAATATACATCTATTTCCATCATTATCCCCTAATTATTCGGAAATTTCCTGTGCATTTACTTTGTGTCAAACCCTTAAGTAACATATTGTCATCATGTATACATACTCATGACGCATTTCCCTCTTTTTTACAACAATCCCTGTATTAAAATAATCAATATCAGAACCGGAAGAATGAACTGGAAATACGGCTTTAAGAACCTTGCAATTTTAAGTCCCTTTCCGGTATTCGCCTCTTCTATATAATTATCGAAGCTCCAGCCCCATTTGGTTACGCAGAACAACAGATAAATCAGGGAACCGATGGGAAGCAGCAGGTTGCTTACAATAAAGTCCTCGCTGTCGAGCACATCCCTTCCGCCAATCAGATGCAGATTGCTCCACACATTGTAGCCTAAAACGCAGGGCATACTTGCCACTAAAATAATAATGCAGTTTATCAGAGCTGCCTTTCCGCGCTTCCAGCCAAACATGTCCATACAGAAAGACATGATATTTTCAAACACCGCAATAACGGTGGAAAAGCTTGCAAACGTCATAAACAGGAAAAACATGGCTCCCCAGATGCGTCCGCCAGTCATATTAACAAATACATTGGGCAGTGTCACGAAAATAAGTGCAGGACCCTCACCTGCTTCCACGCCGTAGCTGAAGCATGCCGGAAAAATAATAAGTCCGGCCATAATTGCCACAAATGTATCCAATGCACAGATGCGGATACCTTCTCCTGCCAGCGTATGTTCTTTTCCCATATAGCTACCGAAAATTTCCATAGCCGCCACGCCTAAGCTTAACGTGAAGAAGGACTGGTTCATAGCCGCTGTGATTACATTTTTCAATCCTGCTGCCTGTACGGTTTTCATATTCGGCACCAGATAAAACCGGATACCTTCTCCCACGCCGGAAAGTGTAAAGCTGTGTACGGCAAGCACTACAATCAACACTAACAGAGCGCTCATCATGACCTTGCTGATTTTTTCCAGGCCGTTCTGCACACCCTTACTGCATACCAGGAAACCCAGCAGCACCGTAAGCACCATCCAGAACGTCATTTCCTTCGGATTGGCAAGCATACTGTTAAAGATGCCGCCGGACTCCTCTGCCGTCATGCCCGCCTTAAACTGACCGGTCAGAAATTTATAAAAATAATCAACCATCCAGCCGGACACCGTTGTGTAATACATCATCAGCATGTAGCAGCCGAAAATAGCCATCCAGCCGTGCAGATGCCATTTACTGCCTTTCTTTTCCAATTCCTTATAGCCCTGTACCGCACTTTTTCTGCTGGCTCGCCCTACCGCCAGTTCCATGGTCAGTACCGGCAGTCCCATGCCCACTAAAAACAGCAGATAAAACAATACAAAAAATCCCCCGCCGTTTTGTCCTGCCACATAGGGAAATCTCCATACATTTCCGATTCCGATTGCACATCCGGCACTTACCATTAAAAATCCCAGACGTGACTTAAATGATTCACGTTTCATTGACCCGCTAACTCCTTACCCTTTCATTGCTCACGAGCTCCTCAGGTTTTTCACTATCTAACTTGTCAAATCCTGTTGAAGACCGCATAAATCAGTTTATCTGTAAGAAATAAAACTGTCAACTGAATTGTATCGCATACTTTCCCCTTTCTTATGTATCGCATACTTATTCCTTTCCTTATGGCAGGCACTTTTTCCCTTGTTATCTCTATGCGTGCCTATCCTTTTTTCTTTGATAGGCACTTTTACTCTTCTTTCCTCTCTCCGTGCCTACCCTGTCTTTTTTCGTAGGCACTCTTGCTCTTCTTTCCTCCTTCCGTGCCTACTCTGTCTTTTTTTGTAGGCACTCTTGCTCTTCTTTCCTCCTTCCGTGCCTACTCTGTCTTTTTTCGTAGGCACTTTTACTCTTCTTTCCTCCTTTCGTGCCTACTCTGTCTTTTTTCGTAGGCACTCTTGCTCTTCTTTCCTCCTTCCGTGCCTGCAGTCATACCTTATCCGTGCTCCGGGGACTTGTTTTTCTTATTCTTGCGTGCTACTATAAGGATAGAAATACTCGTAAAATCGCAGAAAGGAGTTTTCCATGATGGGAATAATCGGACTCGGCAATGTTAATACTTCTTATAAACCTATTTTAAACCCCGGACAGTCTACGGAAGTGACCCCCGGCAGGAAATCTTCTCCTGCGGAATGTGAAACCTGTAAGAACCGGAAGTATCAGGACGGCTCGGACGAAATGGTTTCCTTTAAGTCAGCCGCCCACATTTCCCCGCAGGCTTCAGCTGCCAGAGTACGTGCCCATGAGCAGGAGCATGTAAGCAATGCTTACAAGAGCGCAGCACAGAATAACGGCCAGGTGCTTTCGGCTACCGTTTCCATCCGCACGGCAATCTGCCCGGAATGCGGCACCACCTATACCGCAGGCGGCACAACTACCACGCAGATTCGGTATTCCGATGAGTCCAATCCTTATCAGCAGAATAAAAAATCCGCCGATGCTGCGGCGCTTATCGGAAAAAATCTGGATATAGCGGTTTAACAAGTACAAAACAGGGCATGTCTCACATGCCCTGTTTCTTATTACTTTATCCTGCTTTTGTCTATTCTTCGGATAGCATCTTGCATATCCTCGGATGTCATCTGTTTGTTATTGGCCTGAATATATGCCGCCAGGTCTTTCAGCTTAGTCACTTCATAAGGCAGTGTTTCCTTTTTCTCCAACACCAAAGATGGATTAGCCAGCACCACAACGGGTTTTATGTCTATAAACGGGTTCTCTATAATCTCTTTCATAAGCGCCGCTTCCCGCGTTACCTGTTCCGTCGGGCTTTTTAATGTCTTGTCGTGACCGTTTTTGTGAAGTACCCAGTTGTCATTATGGATGGTAAGCACTGCTTTATTGCTTCCGTTTTCACTTCCTGACATGCCGAATGCTTTGGTTTCCAGAATAAAAATCACATCATTGCCCACGATAATGTGGTCGAGTTCCCTCGTTTTTCCTTGATATTTAAGGACAACGCCGCTGATTACAAAATACTCCCGCTCATTCAGGCTATTAAGGTATTGGCGGACGAGCAGTTCTCCCTTGTTGCCGGCTTCCTTTTTTTCCCACTCATCCAAATCCTCTTCTTTGTTGCGCAGTTTCCCGTCAAATTTTTCATACTCCGGTCTTTCGCCAATCCCCTGCACTCCAATCTGGCAGAGATATCTTCGGAAAGCTTCTTTTTCCTCTGTGGAAATCTTCCTGCTGGGAATGACAGAATGAAAGAAAATCCCTTTCAAATCTCCCTTTTCCCTGCCTAAGAAATCCCGGTAAATCACTCTGCCGTCCCTTCTTTTGACATAACCTCCGCCATATTGCGTCAGAAAAAGCTGAAAGTCCTTCAGGTTTTGGGAGCTGCAGTTTGTACTGATTTGTTTTTTCCATTTTTCAAATGCCGGCGAGCCGGTCCACCCGGTGCTCACATGTCGGTCTTTCTGGCGGGTACCTCTTCCCAACAGCAGAACCAGCAAAATGCCGACAACAATGCAAACGCCGATAATCACCCGACTGTACATTGCGTAATCCATATTCTTTTATCCCCCTTGCAAAATTTACACCACTTTTATTATAGAAAAGATATCGCAATCATGCAAGATAATCATGGGACAAAATAGGAGTTGTCACTTCAACACAATCGCATTCACGGCTTCCAAGGGACCGGCATACACCATGAGTTTTCCGCCGTCTGCCACATATTCCCACAGAAGCTTCTGTTCCTCTTCGGAAATATCACCGGAAGGTACCCTTAAACTATTTTTCCGCTATTTCTGCAATTTTATCGAAAATATCTCCCATGGTCTGCACATCAAAATTGGAGTAATTGATAATCATGAGGTGCTCCCGGTTGCTTTTATCATGGTAAAACTCCGACAGAAATTCCACATGAATTCCTTTTTCCTGTAACTGCGCCGAAAAATCCGCGTCCGTTTTTTCCGTGTCTATCTTTAGAAGAAAGTGAAGTCCCGAATCACTTTCCATAATTTCGCTGATGTCTTTTAACCGGCTGTTTTTTACGGCATCAATCAGCGCCCTGCGCTTGCGGGCATAAAAAAGCCGCATCCGGTTGATATGCTTCTCAAAGTACCCGTTCTTAATAAAATCTGCCAGAATGAACTGCTCAAAATTGGACACCGTGCAGGCATAAAACGACAGACTCTCGTAAAAAAGGTTGGCAAGATGCACCGGCAGCACCATGTAGCTGATTCGGATGGTGGGCGTCAGGGATTTGGAAAAGGTATTCATGTAAATGACTTTTTCACATTCATCGATGCTGAACAGCGTGGGAATGGGCTTGCCGCTTATCCGGAATTCGCTGTCGTAATCGTCCTCAATAATGTACCTTCCATCCTTTTCGCTCGCCCAGGAAAGCACCTCATATCTTCTTTTTACCGGCATGGTAATTCCGGTGGGAAAATGGTGGTTGGGGCTGATGTGCACCACATCCGCCTCCGCTTTTCTTAACCCCTTTAAGGTAATACCGCTGTCATCCAAATCCACGTAATGGCAGGTTACCTGATGCTTGGTGTAGACCTTGGCGATTTTGGTATAGCCCGGATTTTCCAGACAGTACATTTTGTCATTCCCTAAAAGCTGGATAAGCAGGCTGTATAAATATTCCGTACCGGCGCCAACCACAATCTGGTTCGGGTCAACCAGCATGCCCCGGAAGGATTTTAAGTGACCGGCAATCGCCTCCCTGAGCTCCTTTTTTCCGTTGGTAGGAGAAATCTCCATAAGCTCCTTGCTTTTACCGGAAAGAATGTTGCGGGAAAGCTTCGCCCAGATAGAAAAGGGAAAATTGTCCGTGTTCATGCGGTTGTCGGATAAATCGATAAGGTCCGTCCGCTTCTTCTCCGGCAGCCTTATATTTAAGGAAATGTTCGTTTCCTTGTTGACCGTGGACAGTCCGTACAGATTTGCCACATAATAGCCTTTCCTCGGCACAGTATAAATATAGCCCTCGCTGATTAACTGGTCATATGCATTCTGAACCGTTATGGTACTAATCCCATTATTTTCCGCGAAGGTTCTCTTGGAGGGAAGCTTCTGTCCCGCCTTTAATTTTCTCGCTAAAATATCTTTTTTTATGCAGTTGTAAATGTATTCGTACAAAGGAATTTTCACATTATCGAAATTATAAGTCAGCATGGCTTCTCCTGTAATCTGGTATGGTAAAAAAGGTATAATTTGATTATTTTTTTGTGACCAGATTGATTATATGATAAACAAAAGCAATTTGCAAGGAGGAAAACATGGAATGCAGGTAGATGCACAACGCAAAAGACGCAGGAAAAACTTCCTGCGCCTTTTTTCTGTCTTTTATTTTCTTACCGTAACTTTAATCTGGGTCCTGATGTTTTTCGTCACACCGTCCGCACCCATTACCATGATTTCAATCGGAACGGAATAGCTCTTGCCTTTTACGGTAGCGCTTATGGCATCCCTGTCCGCTATTCTTAAGGTAATGTCCGCTGCAGTGTCCCAGTCCTTAGTGGAAACACGGTCGATAACAATATCATTTTTGCCGTCCTTGTTGACATCCAGACCGCCGGTTATTTTTTCGATGCGGTAATAGCTGCCGTTCAGCCTCAATTCATAAACTCTGGTAACCTCTTCATTGGAAGCAAACATCGTCTGCGGCTTGGTCAATACCTTAACCCCGGTTGCCGACTGTTTTAATTTCAGCTTGTATGGCTTCTTCGTGATAATCTCCGTTGTCGTGCCGTCCTTCATCTTCAGGGTAAATTTAATCTGTACATTATATACAAAGCCGGCTTTCAGTCTGCCCTCCATACCGCGTTTTGCTTTCAGATAAAATCCCTGTCCGGGATCGCTCCACCAGATTTCAAAATAGTCCGCATAGTCGCCGATTACTTCCCTGCCGATTTCTTCATAATTGCTGTTTACGTTCTTGAAACTGTATTTCAGTTTCACTGCGTTTTTGTAGAATTCCCAATTGTCGTACATCGGATATCTGGCAATATCGATACTGCCGGACGCCGATAAATTGACCTCGGGCGCCTTGGACGTCGTCTTAACCGTCAGCACACAGGGCTTTCCGGTCACCTCCTTGCCGGTCACACTGCTTACAAATACCGGTGTCACCGTAAAACCGTAACTGCCGTCCTTAAATTTCTTGTTCAGCGCCTGCAGGGAATTCAGCTTCACATCCAGATACTTATTTTCCTTCAGGGAGAACGTAAATACATTCTCATCAAGAAGCTTCTGGGCGGCCGCATTCTTTCCGGTGATGATGACATCCTTTAAGACCGCACCGTTCTGGGCGTTTCTTACCTTGAATACCGTGGTATCCGTTCCGGGAAGGTTCCAGTTAAATGTCATGGCCGGCTTCTCCAGAATAAGAACGGGCGCCACATTGTTGATGGTGTGCTTTACCTCCACCTTTTCTCTCCAGTAATCGGAGCGGAGGGAAATCACCACATTTTCCTTCTTATTTACACCGGTATACACATACTCCATATAATCACTGCCGGAGGATGTGGGCGACAGCTCTACCTCTTCTATGTTGCACTTATAAGAGCTGTAGCAGTATTTATTTTCTTCATTTTTGTAGGTTATTCTCATCTTGGCATCCTTCTGGTACAAATAGAAGGAAGCCTTATCGATACCGCATTCCGTATTGATGACCGTAGCCGCGCTCATCGTCACAATATTTGGAAGCTTATAGCAGTATTTGATTTTGAACTTATTTACCTTTACCGTGTTGCGGTAACCCCTGAATGTTAATTCCAGGGTTCCGGTTGCGGTGCCCGCAGCCGGTGCTTTGCCTTCCATTTCCAGCTCCGTGGTATCCACGTTAGCGCACCATTTTTTCTTTGTGTTATCGTAGTAAACGTATTTACTGATATTGAAGCCGAGGGCTTTGTCCGCATCATCCGTCCAGTTTACCGTAGGTGCGTCAATATAATCTCCGTTAAAGGTAAACATAATGTTGCCGTTAGCGCTGAGCATATAGAACAGGTTAATATTTTCGGATACCGCACTTACCTTTACATTCTTATTTATAACCGTCACCGTTATCGGATAGGAATAAACCTCCTCGCCCGCTTCGGTGGTTACCGCCAGCCACAGCTCATATTTACCGCTCTTTAAATCCGGGTTCACGGGCATCGCCAGAATGTCCTTCTTTTCTCCCTCTCCCTGTCTCTCATAGAAGGTAAAGTCCGTTGCCTGCAGACCGGCTTCTTTTTCCTTTTCAAAGGTTTTCTGGGTCTTTTTGTAAAATGCCCAGTCCGTAACCGCATTGTCATAGGCTTCTACGATTTCGGTATAGCCGTAGAAACGGTAGGCAATGCTGCGTCCTTCGGAAACCGTATAATCCAGCGCCGTATTCACGGAAACCCTGGTTCCTTCCACACGGGGCGCAAGGTTCTTCACTTCCACTGCGAAGGAGTAGCTTGCTCCCGCCGCATCCGCACTCTTCACGGTAATAACGGCATTGCCTTCGCCCTTCACTAAAAGCACTGCTTTCTGTGTGTCCTTCTTATCTGCCGTAACCTGTACCACGCTCTTGTCCGTAGACGTCCAGATTAACTTGGGCGCCGTCATTTCCGTTTCTGTATAATCATAGGTAACTGCCTTCAGATTTACAGACGTCTTGATGTCCTTGGATGCATCCAGAAGGATTTCGTCGTCTTCCAGAAATTCCGCCGGTTCCGCGGAGGTGTTCTGCACCTTAATGCTTCTTACACAGGGTTCCTCCGTTGCCTGCAGTACAATCGTTTTGCCGGTAAGGGAGCTGCCGTATAAACCGGACTGTACACCTGCCTCCAGTACATAATTTCCTGCTTTCTTTGCACTCACTTCGTAGATGGCATAGCCGTTATCATACTCCTTGCACGCAATGACGCAGTCTTCTCCGTCTGCCTTCAGATAAGCGGATAAATCATCCTGTTTCACCTCTCCCGCATAGGAGAAGCTGACCTTCACCAGTATCTTATCCGTGCCGTCCGCCGTTACATGATAACCTGTGCGGCTTACGTCTTCCACTGTCAGATTATTTACTTCCGCAAGCGCCACTTTTATGGTCTGCGTTGCCGAATATTTGTCATCTCCCGCATAATAAGCCGTAAAGTCATAGGTCTGTGTTTTCCGGAGCGCATATAAAGCCAGCTTTTCGTTTTCCCATTTCCAGCCGTCTTTTAAGTCTACATCGGAAAGGAATTTGTCCACATTGGTATAAACATACATATCCGGTTCGTTTTCTTCCGGCAGTGCTTTTACATTTACATAGAAAACCGCATCCTCATAATACTCGTTGTCATATGCGGTGCCCGCCTTGGGAGAAACCGTGATTTTCACCGGTGCTGCCGTAACATTCTTTGCCGTTAGTATAAAGGTATCACCGTCCGTCTCCACGCATCCGTTTGCATCGTTTTCCACCACAATCTTAAATTTGCTGTAGTCGGTAATATCGGAGCCGTCAAGGGCCTTTAAGTTTATCTGATAACTCTGGTTTGCAGCAATATCATAGGTATTCTCTGTACTTTCCACTGCCGGATAGCGGTCATTGGAAAGGGAAGAAACATAGAAGCCCGCCGTACGGACATAGCTTTCCGTCTGAATTCTTACCTTATACTCACCGGCATACAGATACAGCTTTGCGGTTCCTACCGTACCGAATGTAATGGTATTTGTCTTTATATCATAATTTACCACACTGCTTCTTTCCGCAGCATAACCGGTCACCGGCACATTTTCCGTTTCGCCGGTTTCCGCATTTTTACGGGTAAGCGCAATGGCTTCCGACTGTGTTCCCTTTAAGCCTTTTACCACTTCATCCCCGACTGCGTTTCCGTTTTCCGCATAAACAGCTTCCATGCTGTCCACAAAAACCTTCACCGTTGCCGTAACCTCTTTGTTGTATTTCGAGGTTGCCGTAATTTCCGTTTCGCCCACCGCAACTGCGGTAACCTTGCCTTTTTCATCCACCGTTGCCACTTCGGGGTTCTTCGACTCCCAGAGCATTTCATCGGAAGCGCCGTCATTTACAAGCGGTTTTAAGGTCTCATTTCCCACATTTCTTCTTCCGCCTGTGCCGCGTTCAAATAAATTTCTTCTTTTTCAAATTTTACATAATCCGGCGCCGTTGCCGCAGGGGTATGGAAGGAATACTCCTCTTCCCCGCACTCTGCCTGCTTGATGCAGACACGCTTGCCGAATTCATCCACATAAAGGGAATACTCCGTCACATAATAGGTGGTGTCGGAGGAAAGTCCTTTGATGGAAAATGTATCTTTATACGCCTCATCCCGGTACAGGCTGACCGTTTTTTCCGCATCGTTGTTAAAATGCAGCTCCAGCGTTACGCTTCTGTCCTGCCTGCTGCCCTCCAGCTGTACCTGCAGATATTCTTTGTTATATAGACTCTTTTCGGTATCCGGCGTCACCTTTAACGTATACCGGCACACATCTGTCTTAAAACTGCCCTCATTATACTGAAGCGGACGTACACTGTCATCCGCCGTAGTGCCGTCCCATTTGGAATTCAGAATGATGCGGTACTCATATTCGGTATCCTCTTTCAGGTCTGTGAACACAAAAGAAAAGCTGTTGCCCGTATCATATGCGGCATCTTTCTGCTCCGTCCATTCCTCCGTTCCCTTTTCCCTGACAAATACATGAACAGCGCTCATCACGCCGTTTAAATTATTTCCCGTATATCCTGCCCGGATAAGAGCCGTCCGGTATCCGGCACTGCAGACACTTGTCAGTTCCCTCGGGTCGTCCGGAGTGGTAAAGGAACCGGTAATTTTGTGTCCGTCCTTGTAAATCTGATTCGGGTCGTTGATATTCCAGTCGTCTCCGATTGCGAGCGCATATTCGTATTCGGTAACCGGCTCCAGTTCGTTCATCCTGAATTCTTTGGAGAATGCTTCTTTTGCCTCACTCTGCTTCTGATTTCTCCAGTCGGTTTCTCCTTTTTTTCGTAAGAAAAGGTAGCTCTTGGTTTCCACGTCATCCCGTCCGCCGGTTACTGCCACGGTAAAGTCCGCATAGCAGTACTGGATTTCATCGGAAAGCAATTGAATTTTGCGGGTATCTTTGCTGGTCTTAAACGTAAACTGGGAAAGGAAGGGTTCTGCTTTATCCCGCAGTCCGGCAAAATACACCGTATATTCGGTATTATCCTTCAAATTCTGCAGCAGCATATTGCCGTTCAGCACATCAATGCCGTCTCCGCCTACATTGGCTTTCTCCAATTCCCCGCCTTTTTCCTGTATATAAGGATACACCTTTAAGGTGGTAATACCGGCTGCTTCCAGTTCGTCCTTTTCCGCAACCGACAGGCTGTATTCTGCCGAAAACCAGGTAATCTGCTTTTCCTCGCAGGTAATCGTCACCGGTTTTGTGGTAAAGGAGGTAACCGTCTCGCCAATCTCCTTATCATTGTTCTTAAGATTAATTCTTATATCATAGGTTGTTCCCGGTGTCAGCGGCTGATACTGGTACTGTATATCCGCAAGAACAAGCCTGTTATCCGTCAATCCCTTATACCATGCAATCTGCTGATAGTCATTCGCTCCGGAAGGTTTGATAAAAATATCCACATTATATCCTTCAGATGGAATTTTCTCGTCGATTATCTGCAATGTAAATGTCATTTCCGCCGTAGTAAATGATGTATCAAAACTCACATCATAAGTAAGGCCTTCGACTGGCGCCGCCATGACGGGTAATGCATCCAATGCCAGTGATGTCATAAGCATCACAACGGTTAAAATCCATGCCATTACCCTGATTTTCCGTTTGTTCTTCATGTAAATACCCTCCTTCATAAAGTTCACGTAATATCCCGTTTTTAATAAAAAAGACTTATCCCGATTATACCATTATCCGGTATAGATTACCAATTGTTTTATATAAAAAGCAAAAAAAGGATAACTTCCGTCATCCTTTTCTTCTCATTTTTTATACAGACTACACAATCCGTCTTATTTCATCAAGTTTTTCAGCGCTTCCAGACCTTCCGGATTCACGGCTTCCTTGTTGGACTCCTGAATCTGCATGTAAACCTCTTTGCGGTAGACAGGCACTTCCTTCGGCGCATTGATGCCGATTTTTACCTGGTCGCCCTTCACTTCCAAAATGGTAATTTCAATATTGTTGTCAATGACAATGGCTTCGTTTTTCCTGCGGGATAAGGCTAACATATTATTTACCTTCCTTTCCTGTCTGTAAGATATCGTAAATCGGATACTTGACAGCATAGGTGTCACCTTCCACGATGACCTGACATGCCTTGCGGGTACGGGTGTTAATGATAATGGGTCCACGCAGGTTGACGCTCATCTTCTTAATATCGGAAGGTACGGTAACGGTTACCAGCACCAGAAGGTCTTCGTCCTTGATTTCTCCCAATTCACTGAGCAGGGCGTCTTCCACTTCCGGGTTGTAATCGGCGGAAACGGTAAGCGGATCCATAACCGGCAGGGCAAAACCCGGCTCTTCCATGGACTGCAGCCAGCGTATACCGGCATGTACACCTTTTTCTTCATCATAAATCAAAGCAAATTTCTGCAAACCCGGAAATCCGATAATGCCGTCCGGGAATATAATCAGCTTTTCTTCTTCAATATCAACTTCCCCAAAGATTCTTGTGTTTACTCTCATACTCTCCATCCTTTCATATGTGGGTGGAACCCCCATTTTTCGTCGTGGGCAGACATCCGCCCCATATCCCCATTTATTCCTTACAGATATGCCAGCAGGTTGGTCTGTAAAATTTTACCGGCTGCCATAAGGGATGCCGTATAAGTAAGCTGGGCTCCCTTCATCTGAATGGTTGCTTCTTCAATATCAATATCTTCGTTTTCGGACTGCAGGGTTTCAAAGGTCGTCTTCTGGTCTTTCATACGGTTTTCAATCAGCTCGAGCTTGGAGCCTCTGGTACCGCACTGGGTAATTGCCAGATTATTGGCATCCAGATATCCCTGCATGGCTGTCAGACCGCTTTCAAACATTTTCTGCATCTTATCCTTGGATAAGGTGAGTGCTTTGTTTGCCGCATCCAGACGTTTCTGAAGCGTTGCTTTCTTTGTTTCGTCCGTTTCGTTTTTCACCATGGAATCTAAATTGCCTACTACCTTTTCCAGACTCTGCACATCTTCCAGCGCACGGATTAAGTCATCGGTTTCCCTGCCGATTCCGGGTTTGAATACTTCATCCGCCGTGGTGTTGACACGGATGGTCTGGTTGAAGCCGACATCATATTCGATAACCTGTTTTTCCACATCGGCACCGGTCAGATAATCCTGATTGTAATCGGTTTTCACGCCGTTGTCATCCGTAGAAGTGCAGGCAAAATAATGTTCGGGGCGCAAATCTCCTTTCAGCCAGTCGTTCTTCTGATACGTGATGCGGATTTCTCCTTCATTCACGGTTGCCGTGGTGGCATCGTCCTTATAGGCTGACATGGTCCGGTAAACATTTTCTCCCAGAAGCATTTCTCCGGTTTCCGGAATAAAATAAACCTTATCCGGATTCTGTGCCACCAGTTCATAGGCGGAAGGAGACGCATGGTACGATACGGTTTCCACATTGGCTGCCGGTACAATCTCCTCGGTGGTAATATTGCCGTCCGCATCCTTACCGGTTACCCTGGTAAGGGTCGGCACCATGCCGTCGCTCAGATTGTCATAGGATAAACGAATTCTGTGTACGGTGGATGATGTAATGTCATTTTCCGAAACATCAATGGTATTGTAGTTTGTGGAATTGATGTCGTTGATGTCCACCGTGTCGCCGGCTGCATTGGTTGCTGTGGTCTTGATATAGGTCACATCATCCATGGCAGAGGTGTCAAGCTGTTCGGTAATGGTGTATTCTTTCTTTTGCGCCGCAATAAAACGGATGGAAGTATCGGTCCGGTATCCGGCGAACACATATCTGCCGGCATAGTCCACATCCGCTGTGGAATATACTTCGTTCCGCAGTGCTTTGAGCTGTTCTAAGATAATCTTCCGCACATCGGAAGGCGGGTCACCATTTGCCCCCTTTGTCACCTGTCCAATCATGTTGGTAATAATATCGGAAGTCTTTATTAAGGCGCCCTCCGTTACTTCCAGCCAGCTGTTGGCATCGGGAATATTTTTCTTATAATACTGTGTCACTTCCGTTACGTTTCCGCGCAGACGCAAAGCACGGATGGCAATAACCGGGTCATCGGAAGGCTTTGTGATTTTCTTTTTGGTAGACATCTGTGTATTCAGTTTATCTTCCAGCACCTTATTCATATTGATGTTGTTAAGGCTGTTATTCTGCATGATTTTATTTGTAATTCTCATAATTTTCCTGTCCTTCCGTAATCAGCAGGCGTTCCGTCTTCTTACTTATACGCCTGTCTGTAAAATCAGCCGGTCATAGATTTCCGTCAGTGTCTGTACCATCTTGGAAGCTAAATTGTAGCCGTTCTGGTATTTTACCAGATTGATGGCTTCTTCATCTCCGTCCACGCCGGAAATGGAAGTTCTCTGGGTATCAATGCTTCCCGCAATATTTTTATAATTCTTGTAGAACGTGTTGGCATTGCTGGCATTTAATGCCACGTCGGAAAGTATGCACTGTAAGAACTCTCCGGCTGTGCTGCCTCTGAATCCCATCTTGTTCTTATCGTTCATCATGTCTTTGATTTCATCCAGAAGGTCGCTCTGTTCCACGCCGTCCGACGCTTTTTTCTTGGTGGCAAGCAGGTTGCAGTCATCCACCATAGCATTCAGAATGTTGAAATTTCTGGCTGTCATTTTGTGATAGCTGTCATCCGTCATATCCACGGTCATGGTACCGTCCTTCTGTAAATCATAGCGGAACGCCCTGTCAAATGTATACTGTTCACCGTCCGTTGCATGGTCTGCGGAAAACAGATTGTTGCCGTTTGCGCCGTATGCATCGTAACCGCTGTTCAGAATGTCGTTGAACTTCTGGGAAAAGGTGCGGACCCATTCATTCATCTGCTGCATGTAATAAGGAATGCCCTGATAATCAATGCTTTCCCCCACCGATGCGGTCATGCCCACTCTGTCGTTTGTCAGATTTCTGTCATTCAGGGTCTCATCGGAAATCACAAAGGTGTAGGAATAAGAAGGCTCACCGCTTGCATCGTAGCTGCAGGTATAGGACCAGGAATCATAATAAAATACCTGATTTCCTAACTTGATTTTGCCGCCGTTATCGGAAAGATTACACTTATTCAAATCCTTCAGGTATGCTTTTGTTACCTCTATGGTCACGGTATCATGTGACTTTGTAACACCTTTATCGTCCGTTACATCTTTCTTGCCGGTAGCCGTCACCGTACCGGAAAAGCCTTCGGTATTGTTGCCGTCACGCATTTCCACCAGTCCCTGCAGGCTTCCGCCCAGAGTTCTGTCATACAGGTTAAACTCCTGTCCGTCCGTCCAGTATACATTGTAAAGACCTTCAATATCGGTCTGGTTTACCTTTTCATAAGAGGTTCTTGCCACGCAGGCAAGCTGTCTGTTGTCATTGCCGTCTACCAGCACCTGACCGCCGTTAATTCTTACAATGAAACGGTTTGCTCCTGTTTCTCTTTCCGGGTTGTTGGCATCCACAATCGGGTACTCTTCCGTTGTAATGGAAGCAATTTCCGAAAGCTGGTCCAGCAGAAGGGTTCTTCTGTCACGCAGCTCGTTTGCCTTGCTGCCCGTCAGCTCAATGACATTAATCTGTTTATTTAAGGTAGCAATTTCACTGGAAATGGAATTGATTTCTTCTATCTTGGATTTGATTTCATCGTTGGCATCCTTCTGCATGGTCTCCAGATTGCCTGCCATACCGTTAAAATAGGTGGTAAGGCTTTCCGCATAGCCGATAAACTGGGTTTTCGTATCCGCGCTGGAAGGATTGGTAAGTACTGCCTGCAGACCCTTTACGGCGAACTCATCAAAAATGGTCTTGAAACCCGGCATGGTAGCACTGTCGTCCTTAAAATACGTTTCCATCTGTGCCATGTAATACTGCTTCATATTGTATTCACCGTAGCTGGTATTGGCACTCCAGTACTTGCGGTCATAAAACTCATTCCGAATTCTTTCAATAGAAACCGTATCTACACCGGAACCGGCGCAGCCGTAGGTCTGGAACACCCGAATGGCGGGACTTGCCTGCTGCACCGCCTGCTGCCGGCTGTATCCTATCGTCTGTTCGTTTGCAATGTTGTTGTATGTAGTATTCAGTGATGCATTGGAGGCCAGCAGACCTTTGTATGCAATATTCAATCCGAAAAACTGTGAGGGCATCCTAATGCCTCCCTTCTTTTAATTTATACTGCCAGTGTGGAAATAATGTGTTCCAGCAGTTCGCTGATCACGTTGATATAACGGCTCGATGCATTATAGGCATTCTGAAAACGAATCATATTGGAGAGTTCTTCTTCGGAAGAAACACCTATAATCTGCTCTCTTGCATTATATGTGGCTTCCACGGTCGTCTGCTGGTTTTCGTAAATATTCCGGAAAGCATAGCCGGTGTTGGACACCTGGGAAACCAGATCCTTATAATAGTCCACGAAAGTGGTTTTCTTAAGTACATTGGGATTTAAGGTATAACTCTCTTCCGTAAAAGCTGCTTTCAGTTTTCCCGTCGTATCGTAATCGGCGGAGCCGTCTGCCTTTTTGAATCCCAGCATGGTAGGCTCTCTGAGCAGGTTGGCATTAACCTGCAGATTACCCAGCGTATACAGGGTGTCCGTACGGGTCGGGTCTTCCTCTGCATATTTCCAGGTCACATTGCCGCCTGCATCCGTCACCTTTTCGTAACCGTCCGTGGTAATCTTCTGGAAAAGCTGCAGGGGACTGCCGTCCTTATCGCACATGTAGCCTCTGGATGGATCGTACACCTCTGCCAGAATGCTGTTTATCTTTGTCGTCACATTGTGAATCATCTGATCGAACTCCGCCTGCACATTCATCACAATGGACTGGGAAATATTGTCATAATTGTTGCCTATATCGGTGTAATTGGCTCTGTGGTCACCTCTTGCCAGAAGCAGCGCCTTCAGTCCGCCGATATCCGTATCCAGGGAAGAGGAAACCGTCTGGTCTAAATTAAATACCTCCGCACCCTTGATATTATATTTTTTCGTACCGTCCGCCAATACGGTATACTCCGCATCCTTTATCCAGAACGGCGTATAGAAACCGGTAGCGTCGCTGGCATCCAGACCTATTTCATAAAACAGGTCGCCGCGTACAAAATCGGAATCTTCGATTCGTACCGATACATTTCCCAAAGAATCTTCGGAATAGGTCATCTTGCAAAGCTTACCCAGTTCATCCAGAATCTGGTTTCTGGTGTCCCGAAGGTCGTTGGCATGCTCAATACCGCCGCATTCGATTTTCCGAATCTGGTCGTTCAACGCCTGTATCTGTTTTCCGTATTGGTTGATGGTGGTAACTTTCTCTTTGATTTGTTTGTTCAGATTGTCCTGGTAATTGGTCAGATCCTGATATACCGCATTGGCTCTGTTGATGAACTCTGCGGAACGCTGTACCAGAAGACCCTGTGTAACGGAGCTGGAAGGATCCTTGGAAAGTTCCTGGATGGCTGTCCAGAGATTCGATAAAGAAGTCTGGAAATCCTCACCGTTTAACTCACCGAGCACGTTTTCCACTTCACCGAGGACATCGGTGGATGCTTCATAAAACATACTTCTGCCGGATTCCTTACGGTAGGTCTGATCCAGAAAGTAATCTCTTACCTGTCTTACTGCAGACAAATTTACCCCGATGCCGTATTGCTGGTCGGAAACAGCGGCGGGGGTTTTGGAAATGGTAATATATCGTTTGGAAGAAAGCAGGGTCTGCTGTCTGGTAAACCCTGTTGTATCTACGTTTGTAAGATTGTGTGCTGTTGTATTTAATGCATTCTGTCCGGACTGTAAACCGGATGCACCTATATATAAACTACCCATCAGTGGCATATAAATCACCTCATGCTATGCACAGCATCCGATGAAGCATGGCAAAAGAAATGTCGTCACCGGCTTCTTTCTCTTTCTTCATCAGCTCTTGGCATCAAAGCTCCCCCCGTCGCTTCCCATCAGTCCGCCGGCATTGTGGGCACCGCGGTCGTAATTTGCCGTTTCCGGTGCTGCTTTCATTGCCTGCAGAAGGTTCAGATCAAAGTCAATCATTTCCAGAGAATGGGCAATCAGCTCTTTGTTCTGCTCATTCACTCTCTGCATGCTGCCGGTCACGTTTTTTAACCGGTCATGCACCTCTGCAAGCCGCCTGCTTTCCTGCGGTCTCTGACTTAAAAGCTCTACGAGTGTCGCTAATTTTAAAGTTTTGACATCCCTGTTCATAACGTTGGCAATGTCCGTCATCACTTCGCTTCTTTCATTGTCGAGGCGGTTAATGCGGTTTACCACTTCCTGCTCATCATCCGTGATGCGCTGTAATTCTTCCAGATTGCCGGCTACAATCACCGGTGTTTTTCTGGTTGATAATTCCAGCAGCTTGTCGTACTCTGCTGCTTCGCCCTCTAATACACTTATCAGGTTTTCAATAAGACTGGCCACCGGAATTACCTCGTTTCTTCATATTTTTTCAGTAACTTTTCTGCAAAGCTTTCACTGCTCACTTCATAAGTGCCGCTGTTTATGCTTGCTTTAATCGGAGCCGTCACGTCTTCCCTGACGTCAGGTGCTGCCTTGACAGCCGTCTTTGCAGTCTGGAAATCCTTTCCCATGCTGCTGATCTGTACGGTGTCGGTACCTGTCACTCCCATGCTGCCCTTGATACGGGACGGTCTTTTGGTCTGATACAACTGCTGTACCTGATTATATGCTTCAATACGCATACCGGTCTCCTCCTTTCTCTACGCATACCTTTTCTGTTCTCACATAGTATATATCGTAAAAAAAAGAATTAACTTTAGGGATAAAAAAAATTTATTGTGCCTTCGGCTGCGGAACTTACTTGTTTTCTTCATCCTTCAGCAGATTTTTCATGCTCTTTAAGCTGATGAAAATGGTGGAAGTATTATGCAGAAGAGCCGAAGTGGTCGGCGGGAAAATACCGGCTACGCCCAGCACAATCAGTGCCGTGTTGATGCCGACTATCATTCGGTAATTCTTGTGGATTCGCTTCATCATGGCATCGCTTAACCGTTTCAGTGTCAGGATTTCGTCAAGGCTGTCCGCTCCGACGGTCACATCCGCAATTTCCCTTGCAATTTCGGCCCCGTCACTGATGGCAATGCCCACATCTGCCTCGGAAAGCGCCGGGGAATCATTGATGCCGTCCCCAATCATGACTACCTTCCTGCCGCCTTCTTTTTCCTTCGCCACAAAGCGTACCTTATCTTCGGGCAGTACTTCCGAATAATATTCATCCACGCCGACCTTGTCCGCAATATTACGGGCAATTCTGTCACTGTCGCCGGTCATCATGACCACCTTTTCAAAGCCCAGCTTCTTTAAGCTGCGGATGACTTCGGATGCTTCCTTCCTCAACGGGTCCTCGATGGAAATAACAGCTGCCAGGGAATTGTCAATTGCCATATACAAATGGGAATACTCCGCAGGCAATGCTTCAAACAACGCCTCCTTCCCCTCGGGAATCTTTGCCCCTTCGTCTTCAAACACAAAGTGGTAGCTGCCTATAATTACTTTCTTTTCTCCGATGTGGGAAGAAATACCATGTGCCACAATGTATTCCACCTTAGAGTGCATTTCCTCGTGCTCCAGATGCTTGTCGGCTGCCGCTCTCACCACTGCTTTCGCCATGGAATGAGGGAAATGTTCCTCTAAGCAGGCTGCGATTTTCAAGAGTTCGTCCGGCTCCTGTCCGTCAAAGGAAACCACGTCCACCACGGTCGGCTGTGCCTTGGTAAGGGTTCCCGTTTTATCAAATACAATGGTGGTTGCTTCCGACATGGCTTCCAGATATTTGCCGCCTTTTACGGTCATATCATGGCAGCTGCCCTCCCGGATAGCGGAAAGCACGGTCAATGGCATTGCCAGCTTCAGTGCACAGGAAAAATCCACCATCAGCACGGAAATGGTCTTCGTCACATTTCCGGTAAAAAGCCATACCAGTCCGGTGCCTAAGAAGGTATAGGGCACCAGTCTGTCCGCTAAATGCTCCGCCTTGCTTTCCAGGGAGGATTTCAGTTTTTCGGACTCCTCTATCATAGTCATAATCTTTTCGTATTTGCTGGAGCCGTTTGCCTCTTTGACGCAAAGGGTAATTTCCCCCTCTTCCACAACGGTTCCGGCATAAACCGTCACGCCCGCCTTTTTGGCAACGGGCACGGACTCGCCGGTAAGGGATGCCTGATTTATCATGGCTTCTCCTTCCGTTACCTCACCGTCAAACGGTATGACATTGCCCATATGCACGCGGACAAAATCACCCGGTTTTATCAGATTGGCAGCTACCTGTATCTCCTGTCCGTCCTTTACAAGCCATACTTTTCCCACATTTAAGGACATGCTTCTGGCAAGGTCGCCTACGGACTTCTTGTGGGTCCATTCCTCTAAGATTTCACCCACACCGAGTAAGAACATGACGGAACCCGCCGTGGAAATATCGCCCCTGAAAACGGAAACGCCGATAGCCGTTGCATCCAGTACCGGCACTTCAATCTTACCTCTGCACAGCGTACATAGACCGTTCCAGATGTATTTTACGGATTTCACGGTCGTAATCACCGTCCGCACCGGCATGGGCAGGAAAATTTTGTTGCCGTAGTGAAGCACTACCTTTTCCACAAGTCTGTCCCAGTATTCATGGTTTAATGCTCTGCCGGAATTCTTAATGTATTCGGCCGGAGCCTGTGTTTTTTTATAAGAAAACTTCTTTACTATAGAAATAACGCCTTCCCTGCTGCCGGTATATGTTATCACGACATCGCAGGTGCGCTCGTTGACTTTGACGGACTCTATCATGTCCTGCTGCTCTAAATAATACTGCAGGGTATCCGCCTGTGCAAAGCTCATTCTATTCTGTACGGCATGAAGTCTCATTCTGCCTTTGATTTCATGTTTCAAAACAAACCGCATTGTTTTTCATCCCACTTTCCATATCTTTACGCCTGCCCGACACAGAACTTCTCCTTGTTTGTTTTTCCGTGTTCGCAAGAAAAAATCCTGCTTTGCAGGATTCTCCGCCTGCGGCGGGAGGCTTCGGCGACATAATTCCACTAAAGCAAAAAGAAACACCTGCAGGCGATCCTGCAGGCATATTTTTGGTTTTATTCAGCGTCTTTTGCTTCTGTTTTATCAGAATTTTCTTCAACAGACTCTTCTTCGTCTTCAAATTCATCCTCTGAAATAAATTCTTCTTCCGCTGCAGCTCTGTCTTCGTTAATCTGTTTAGCTCCTGCGTAGATGTCTTCTGCATTTTCCTGTACGGTGCTGACGGTTTTCATCACGCATTCCTTAGCACGAAGAACAGCTGCAGTACACTGTGTGTAAAACTTTTTTGCATCCTTGCTGGAAAGAATTTTAATGCCGGCTGTTCCGAACAGCACGCCTGCTGCGAAAAGTCCGGTTGCTTTTTTATCCATTTTTTTCAAATACTTAAACATAACAATCTCCTCCTTGGTTCTGCAGATGGGCAACTGTTTCATGCCGGTTGCTCTCGTCTAACCGTACTATAACACAACTTTTTTTCAGTGACAAGATTTTTCGGTCACTTTTTATGCTGCTACTGTTTTTGTTCCCACTCATCCAGTCTGCGGTTCAGCTTTCGCTGGTTTTCCAGAATCAAATCCATCTTCCTGTGCAGGTCATCAATAATCAATTCGTTTTTCAGATTGACCTTGTAATCGTTTTCCGCCCGTTCCCTGTCCTTTGCTTCCTGTCTGTTCTGACTCATCATAATAAGGGGCGCCTGTATGGCCGCAATGCAGGATAACACCAGATTTAACAGAATAAACGGATAGGCATCAAACGCCCTGGATGCCAGCAGCAGATTGACAATCATCCAGATTAACATCACCGCTATAAAGCTGAATATAAATGCCCAGCTTCCCGCAAACTTTGCCACGGCATCGGACGCCCTCTGCCCGAGGGACAGTTTTTCCTCTTTCTTATTATCCATGGTAATGTTCGTGGCTATCAGTTCATGTATCAGCTCTTCGTCCGTAAATTCCTTGTCCGTTACATCCAGCAGTTCCTTTACTATTTTCTTTCTCTCATTTCCTGTTCTCATGTGTTTCTCCTTCCGTTATCTTTCTACTTTTGCAACTGTTTATACCATGCGGTTGCCTGGTTGTTTTCTTCGCTTCTGTTTATATCATGCGGTTGCCCGGTTGTTCCTCTTTTATCGCTGTTCACCCTTCGCACCTCGTTTCAGGGAAAGACCACCATAAGGAGTGTCCCCGCTGTAATCAGGGCAAGTCCCGCCAGTGCTTTTCCCGTCAGCTTTTCCTTAAAAACAAGGCAGGAAAAGGCAATGGCAATTAGCATGCTTAATTTATCCACTGAAATGACAACACTCGCCACACCGTCTTTGAGCGCCTTGTAATAACAGAGCCAGGAGGCTCCCGTAGCAAGACCTGACAGACAGATAAATCCCATTTCCTTCTTTTCGATATTTTTTACCGTTGCCTGCTTTCCGGTCACAAACACAACCACCCATGCCATTATCAGAACCACCACGGTACGGATTGCCGTTCCCAGATTGGAATGGATACCCTCCACACCGATTTTTCCGAGAATGGATGTCAGGCTGGCAAATACAGCGGACAGAACCGCATAAACCAGCCAGCCGCCCTGCCATTTTGCTTTTTGTTCCGGATTTTTTTGTATGGCTGCTTTCTTTTTTGTTATCATAAGAAAGGTTCCCACAGCAATCATGATTACGAAAATCATTTTTTGTATGCTGATGCTCTCCCGGAATAAAATCACAGCAAGCAAAATGGACAGAATGGTGCTTGATTTGTCAATCGGCACGACTTTATTTACATCCCCTATCTGCAGCGCCCTGAAATAGCAGAGCCAGGAGGCTCCTGTCGCTAAACCGGATAAAATCAGGAATATCCATGTTTTCATGGTAATGCTTCCTATTTCTCCCTGTGCCCCCACTATAAACACCATTATCCAGGAAAAAATCAGAACTACTATTGTCCGGATTGCCGTTGCCACACCGGAATCCGTTTTCTTAATACCGCATTTTGCCAGAATGGATGTTAATCCGGCAAGCAACGCCGACAAAAAAGCATACAATAACCACATGGTAATCTCCCTGCTTTCGAGTGGTTTTTCTTTTTTATTTTACCACCTGACCGGATGTTTGCAAAGAGGGCTATGCAACGGAAAATAAACGGAGGCACCTTATAAAAAATATTCCCGGATAATTCGTTCCACAGTTTCAATGCTTAATGGGTGACTTTTCGTTTCAAATGTAAAAATCATATTTACCGAAGGTATAATTCCATTATCCGAATACAGTTTGATTTTTCTGCATACCGACTCACTTACATATTTGGGATCGTCCAGCAATCCAAAATGCTCCCAATAATAATATTCCGCTGTCCGGGGATGCCTTACCGTAAAATCAGGATAAATCGTATTATCCCCTAAAACCAGTTTGTCTTCATACCGAAAAGGAATTCCTGCATTAAACAGTAACTTATCAATGATAGCCTCCGATTTTGACCTTACATATTTTCCCCGGGTTGCCTTTACTATAAGATTTTCCGGGTGAATTCGGCATCTGTCGTATTCTTCCGCCATCCATTCCTGTAATTCTTGTTTTACGGAGTATACAGACTGCCCTAAAAGCTTGCTGTATTCTTCATGCCCCAATAAATCATCTGCATTTTCATTATAAAACTTTACCTTTTTCATATATGCCCTACATGCCTCTAATTCCACTTTCAATTCATTTTCCCGTAATTGATAGTATTTCTTTAATGCTAATTTTTGTGCCATATCTTTATTTTGTTTGGGAAGATACGTTGTTCCTGCCTCTGTTCTCAGGTACCATTTATAATATTGATTGTTTTTCGCACATATCAGATTTTCTTTGGGAAATTCCTTCTTTAATTTCTCAATATGTTTTAATTCCTCCTGAATACTATCGATTCTTCTTTTTATTTGTTCATAATTATTAAACACTTTTTTCTCCTCAACCAGCCATGCAATCTCGGCTGTGCCTTTCTCTTTAATTGTTTATGTATTGCTGGGTAATGCTGTTTGTTTTCTCTCGCTATACCCATTTGTTTTGAGGTGTTTGGGTATGGAGGATTGTTTTTTCTCTCTGTACCCATTTTCTTGTAGTTCTTTGGGTATGGGGGATTGTTTTTTCTCTCTGTACCCATTTTTTTGTAGTTCTTTGGGTATAGAGGCTTATTTTTCCTCTCTGTACCCATTTGCTTGAAATTCTTTGGGTATGGAGGATTGTTTTTTCTCTATATACCCAATTTAAGTTTTTTCATCACCTCCTTCTGTATTCCGTCACCTTCATGCGGCTTCCGCTCACTGTTATCTGTACGGCGCCGCTGCAGTCGGTCCGGTAAACGACGGTTCCCATATCGTTAAGTCTTTCCAGGGTTTCTTTGTGAGGATGCCCATAGGTGTTGTGCTCACCGCAGGAGATAACCGCAACTGCAGGACTGCACTGCCGCAGAAATTCTTCTTTGGTAGAATTTTTAGAACCATGGTGCGCCACTTTCAAAACCGAGATACCGGTAATGGCATTTGACCTCAATAAAGCCGCCACACTCTTTTCTCCCTCACCCTCCAAGTCCCCTGTAAGAAGCATGGAAAAATCCTGATATTCCATGTAAAGAACCATGGATGCTGCATTCCCGCTTGCCGTCACATCCGCCGGATTTAAGCACCAAAACTTTGCCCCGTTGTTCTCCCAGAAATCTCCCGCCTGTATTGTCCTTACGGAAATATTCCGTGCCCGGGCAAGGTCTCTTATTTCCACAAACTCCTCCTGCTCCGCTCCTGCGGGCAGACAAATACAGTCTATGGACATCTGCTTTTCTTCCAGAAGCTCTGCGATACCGTTTATGTGGTCCGCATCCCCGTGGCTCAAGAAAACAGCATCTATTTTTCGTATTCCTTTCGCCTTCAGGAACGGAACAAGCCGGTAGTTTCCTACCTTTGACACATCACTGCTTCCGCCGTCCATCAGGTATACCCTGCCATCCGGCAGCTCCATGCAGATGCCATCCCCCTGCCCCACATCCAGAAACGTAATCTGCAGATTGTGAGCCGGATATCCGGCAAGCAAAAGAATTACTCCCAGCAAAATTCCTAACCGGTATTTCCAAAACTTTTCAGGAAAGGTCCGCCCGTTTTCGGACAGGTTTCCAAGCAGACAGAATAAAAGCAGCAAACAAAAAGCAAGCAGCATTTTTCCATATACCGGCTTTCCCGGCGTCCACATTGCAAACGAAAGTCTGTCCGCCAGACTGCCGCCTGCCTTGATAATGGCAAAGAAAATCCCCTCCGCGTATCTGCAGATGCTTATAACCGTTATTTCCAAATCCGTTAAAACACTTCCCGTTAAAAAAGTGAAAAGGTGAAAAATTTCTTTCAGAAAAAGGCCTGCTATTCCCAGTAACAGAATGACACCCATAAGCGGAATTATCAGAAGATTAAAGAAAATACCGAAAAGAGAGACTTCAGAAAAGAAAAAGAGCTGTACAGGAAGGGTCACTATCCATACAGAAAAAGAACTCTGCAGTCCATTGCCTGCTTTTTTCAGGAGCTCATGACAGCCCCCCGTAACCTCCTGCGGGTCCAAATGCCGTAATCTCCAAGCCCGCCTTGAATCCAAAAGACGGGAAAGTGGGAAATGGTACGGATTTATGAGTGCAAGACATTCTTTAAGTGCCGGTTGAAAGACCGCTATGGCAAGAATAGCTAAAAAAGATAAAAGAAATGAGGATTGCCCTATATAGAAAGGATTACCCATTAAGATAATCGCGGCACTAAGAGAAAGAGCCGTTGGTGTGTCAAGGGTCCGTTTCCAGTATCCGGCAAGCAGTCCCATGGCAAACATAATAAATGCCCGTACTGCTGAAGGAGGATTTCCTACCAGAAAAACATATGCTGCCATGCAAAGAACACTGATAACCGCTGCCGGTGCCTGCACATCAAATATCCTGCGCAGCAGGCGATACAGCCCCAGCCCTAAAAGGCTGATATGGAGACCCGTCTGGGGTTTTATCCTGTCTAATATAGATGGTATAACTTCTTATTAAAAAGGGATACCTAGCCCTCAAGGCTTAGGGGGGACTATCCCCTATGGGATACGTTCCCGGGGATAGCTTGAAAATCGGATATTTTCAGATTTGTATAATTTGGCAGAATTGTTTTTATCTGTATTTCTATGCTTCACATATAACACTACTTAAGCCGAGCAACTTCTACTAAATCATTTTCCCTCACTTCAAACACTTTTAATGCTTCTGGAGGTACTGAATTTCCAGCAAGTAGTGATCCATATTCCTCTTCGTTATAAAAATAGATGGATATAAATCTTCTCAAAAAAGTAATATTATCATATATTTTTTTCGGTATGGTTTCTTCCATATAATCTGTGAAATCAAAGCCACAAGAATATAAGAGGCTTTCATACTCTCGGTAAGCCTCTCTATAATTCATTGGAGCAAAAGTTTCCATTTCCGACCAACGACTAGCATACTCTAAAACATAACACTTTCTCTTTTTAGCCATCCAATCATAACATAAATTGTATGTAGTAGAAAAGTGTCCATTTACTGCTGAACGGACATCATCTAGCGTATTCAATATTTCTGGGCAACTACTAATGGTCGAATAGTCTTTCATTTCATCCAATGTTGCATGAATAAAGCATTCCACGGTTGCATCATAATAATATAATTTGGTTGCAAGATAAGTAAGTTTTTTAAAGCTATCACATCTTGAATATCCTGTGCAAATCCGTTCTCTGCCATTATAACATTCTGGACAGATTTCTTGGTCTCTCAATATTGGATATGTTTTTCCTTTAATTTCTATTTTGTGTTCATCAACATTCACTTTAATTTTATGTTCTAATAAAAATCGAGATAAAGGGGTGTCCTCTTGGAGCATGGTCTTCAAATCAAGAATACCTTTATCCATAAAGGAATGGATTTCATCTTCTGTAGATGTTGTCATATGACGGCACACTATCTGCATTTGACTGCTATCGTATTCGTTTAATTTTAAATCAAACTTTTTCACCAATGTTTCCGGCGATAATGTATCACGGTTGACCTTAATAAAATAATCCTCAACCGTTTCCTTATCCAACCTATAGTATTCACAGAATTTTTCTACAAGCTCTGTTGCACTATCGTTAAAAAAATCAAAAGTTATCATAATGTCTCCTATGATTTTAAATGTATTTGAGTTTATATTATAACAAAAATGGTGTGGCTGTCCAACCATAGTCACACCATTTTTGTAATCCATTTATTGGTTATTTTCTTTCTTTGCAAAGAATGCACCGTAATCAAACATCTTCATGCTCTGATATCTGCCGATATCCAGCAGGGAAGATATAATTATCTCCACGTCCTTATCTTCCCCGGACGGCTCATGCAGTCTGTTGCACAACCTTTCATAAGCAGCAAGCATCTGGGCGTATAGCTGTTCGCAGTATTTTCCTTCTGCAAATTCATCCTCCACCACTTTACTTTCCTCAATCTCGCACTCATCCAGATTGTAAGCACCATTCATCAGATCGTAGATCACTGTTTTGAATTTCTCATCCCGTACACTCATATACATCCTCATCACTTTCTTTGCCGTAAAGAATGCATAGAAAAAGGGAAAGCAGCCATTTCAGATACAATTGAACTGCTTCCCCTTACTTTTTCAGCGTTCTTACGAAGTTCATCAAGATTCTCCGTTCATCCGCATTCAGGTCATCCCATATTTCCAATAATTCTTCTTGCTCATCTGTCAGATCAGGCCGCATACCTTCTCCGGCAAAAAACTGTGCGATTGATATTCCGAATGCATCGCAGATTCTTTCCAAGGTTGGTACTGTCGGTATACTCTTCTTGTTGATTATATTTCCCAAAGCCGTCTGTGACATGTCAGTGAGCTGTGCAAGCCTGTATTTGGAAATCTTGTGTTTGCTGCATAATTCTTTTACCCTCTTTGGTATGTACTCCTCTGTACGCAAGTAAGTTACACCTCTCTTCTATCTGTACGATATACATATTGTAACCGTAAAACAGAAGAAATATTAGAACCATATCTCTTGTGTATTTTACTCTAGTGAAGTGGAGTATGCAGATAAAAAAATATGAACAGCAGACATATGCAGTTCAATCCTCTATCTCCTTGAAACCTTATTTTCCCTTGTTTCTATCACCCTTTTATCGTCTGGTTTCATTCATAAGCATACCATCCGTATGCAGATTCATCAACACAAATCGTTCGACATATTTCGCACTTTGCTCCCTTTCTGCTCCACTCTGCTTTATCAAATTACCCAACTTTTATTCACCCATTGATAGATAATTTACTGTGCGTAAGAAAAAGAAAACAGGAGGTACTATTATGAATCAGACGCAGCAGTCATCTGTCGACCACCGACAGATAGGATATCGCATCAAGGAAGTAAGGGAGCAGAACAATTTCTCACAGGCAGAGCTTGCGGAAAAAACGGAACTCTCCGTTTCCTACATAAGCCACATTGAAAATGCAAAAAGAAAGGCCAGTCTGGAATCCATCATCCGTATCGTCAATGCCCTCGGCATTACCATAGATGAACTGCTTGCCGGAGTGCAGATGCACAATCCCACTGCATATCAGACGGATATCGATATTCTCATGGAAGAATGCTCGGAGAATGAGAAACGCTTCATCTTTGAGCTGATAAAAGCAAGTGTTGATGCCATGCATAAAAACGGCTGGGAGCTTGCATCCAAAGATGGGCAGAGGTAACGGCACATCATTTTCACACAAATTATTTTTCTTTGGAATAGACTATAGGGATATGCGTGTCCGTATGGTCTATTTTATTTTGATATGAAAATTTTATAATAAACTCATCATAAAAATGAAGGTGGTTAGTCATGAACGAAAATGAGCATAAGGCCGGTTCTGTTGCCGACCAGAAAAATAAGATCAGGGAACGTTATAAAGGTGTCAGTCTTGATGAACTTGATGTGATTCCAGCACTTCCACAGGAAGATATCTTTGCTGTTGAAAATGAACAGCGTGTTGCCGTATATGCAAGGGTATCCACGGATGATCCGAGACAAACATCCTCTTACGAACTGCAGAAAAACCACTATCATGATGTTATCAGTAAAAGTCCGAACTGGAAACTCGTACAGATTTATGCGGATGAAGGTATTTCCGGCACTTCCCTGCAACACCGTGACCAGTTCAAGCTGATGATCGAGGATTGTAAACAGGGCAAGATAGATCTTATCGTTACAAAAAGCGTATCCCGTTTTGCAAGAAATGTCGTGGACTGCATCGGATATGTCCGTGAGCTGCTTGCCCTTCCCCACCCTGTCGGTGTGTTCTTTGAAACGGAAAGGCTCAATACCTTTGACCCCAAAAGCGAGATGGTGCTTTCCTTCATGGCCACACTTGCACAGGAAGAAAGCCATACAAAAAGCGAGATCATGAATGCTTCCATTGAGATGCGTTTCCGGAGGGGAATATTCCTGACACCGATACTTCTCGGATACGACCATGATGAAGACGGCAATCTTGTCATCAACGAAGAAGAAGCCAAAATCGTAAAGCTCATATTCATGATGTACCTAAACGGATGCACCTGTCAGGAGATTGCCGATACCCTGACGGAACTTGGATGCATGACCAAAAAGGGAAACACCGTATGGTCACCCGGCTCTATCCTTCAGATACTGCAGAACGAACGCCACTGCGGCGATGTACTCGCACATAAGACCTATACCCCAAATTATCTGAATCACAAATCAAAGAAAAATATGCAGAACCGTCCGCAGTACCGTAAGCGCAACCACCATGATGCCATCATATCGAGGGATGACTTCATTGCAGTACAGAGGCTTATCAGTAATGCAAAATACGGAAATAAAGGACTGCTGCCGGAGCTTAAGGTCATCCCGGAAGGAGTCCTCAAAGGTTTTGTTTCCATCAATCCAAGATGGGCCGGATTTAAGGAAGATGACTATATCAATGCTTCTGCAAGTGTATATAACGGCACGGAACAGACTTCTACTTCTTCTGCCCCGGTAGAGGTACAGTCCGGTGACTTCGACCTCCGTGGATATGAAATTGCACGCTCCCAGTTTTTTGACAGTACGGACCGTATCACTGTCACTTTCAGTCAGGGAGACATCCGTTTTTCCTGTCCTGCCGTCCGAAAACTTGAAAGCACGCTTGTAGAACTGCTCATGCATCCGCAGAAACAGATTCTTGCAGTAAGGACTGCCGGAAAAGAATGCCGGAATGCCATGCAGTGGTCTAAAAAGAAAAGCGGGATCAGTTTTCCAAGGGGAATCAGCGGAACTGCTTTTCTCTCTACCCTGTACTCCCTTCTCGGCTGGAAGGATGACTGCCGTTACCGCATCACCGGAATAAAACGGGGCAAGGGAAATGATGCCATTCTGCTATTCAATCTGACAGAACCGGAAATATTCATACCAAATGACACAGTAAGCTCACTTCCGGAATCAGATACATCCGTAAAGCCTTTTACTGACAGCAACCGCAGGAATGTCCGTGCTTATCCGCCGGACTGGGCTGATACATTCGGCAGCAACTATTACAGCCACGCACAGGCACAGGAACTTGCCGGATTTGGAAAAGGCATGGAGCCTGACATATCCCATGCATCCGTCATATACAAAGACAGTGACATACAGGTCACCAGCAAAGATGACATAGAAAGAAATATCGAACAGATCATGTCCGATATGAAGGAGAATACAGATGAACACACAGACGAACAATGAAAGAAACACCATTTCCGTTGTGGAAGATGATGCATTCAGTTATGACGGCTATCAGGTAGTCCGTGGAGAATTTTTCGCACATACCTACGAACCGTCATTTACCTTTAATTCCAACAAAGTATCCGTAAATACCGCCTGTATCAAGAAACTGCCGGATACGGACTTTGTTCAGATACTTGTTAACCCGGACGAGAAAAAACTGGCAGTACGTCCATGTCAGGAAGACGAGAAAGATTCCTTCCGGTGGTGTTCCGCAACATCAAAACGGTCACCAAGGCAGATCACATGCCGTATCTTTTTTGCAAAAGTCGTATCCCTTATGGGATGGAATTCAGCATACCGTTATAAGTTGCTCGGCAAACTTATAAAGTCAGACAACGAGCTGCTGTTTGTTTTTGACCTTACCACACCGGAGATCTTTGTACGCTCTGAAAAGGAAGACGGAAAAATAAAGACATCCCGCACCCCAAGCTATCCGGAAGAATGGCAGAACCAGTTCGGTGTACCTGTGGAAGAACACCAGAGCAGTCTTCAGATCAATATGTTTGACGGATATGCGGTATTCGGCATTTCCGAAAACAGCATAACTTCCACACCGGAAGAAAATCCAGAACATCCAGAAAAGGAGGAACAACACTATGAACAGACAAACCTCTTTGAAGCCGGTCCTTTGCATTGACTTAAAGAAAAACAGAATCCGCATACATAAACTTACGCTCCATATGCTCGGTGACCCTGAGTATATCCAGCTCCTTGTAAATCCCAAAAGCAGCATGATTGCCGTAAGGAAAAGCGTCCGCAGGGATTATCTGGCACACCGTGTACGCACCTGTGGATCTGACAGCCACTACTGCTGTGAATTATACAGTACGGAGCTTCTGCAGGCCCTGCGTGTCACCAACGTGAATCTGGCAGAGAACCAGAGCTACCGTATCTACGGTGCATTAAATTCAAAGGAATGTCTCGCCAGCTTCTCCATGAATGACTGCGTGCTTGTGGATGATACGGCAAGAACGGAGGAAGCACTATGAATGACATGCCAATGCCGGAACTTGTAAAAGACCCGGAATTTACAGACCTTATCCAGCCGAGGAACACACAATACATGGAAGAACTTGAAGAGGATATTTTTGACCACGGATGTACCGACCCTGTATGTGTATGGAACAATATCATCATAGACGGTCATCTCCGCTATGATCTCTGTAAAAGGTGGGATATACATTTCACTTTAAGACGCATCCTGTTTGACAGCCGGGATGAGGCAGTATCCTTTATCTGCCGTACACAGTTAAAACGCACTGACCTTACGGGGGAATATAAGAAATATCTGATAGGCAGAATGTTCCGTGCCGAAATGAATACAGCTGTTGGAAAATTCCTGAAAGAGAATCCTGATAAGACTGCAAACCCTGACGGACAGGTGTCACAGAAATATGTACGCAAGACAGATGTCGCAACCATCATAGGGAATGAATACAATTTTGGTTTTTCCACTGTAACAAAATATGATATCTATGCCCGTGCGGTCGATGACCTGAAACGGAAAAGTCCTGAGATTGCACAGAAGATACTGACCGGAAAACTCCGTGTATCCCATGAGAACATCATAGAGCTTTCCCGTCTTCCAATCGAGGATATAAACGGACTGAAACGTCTGCTGGACAGCGGTTCTATCGACCGCATCGGCTACTCACAGCTCCGGCACGAATTAAGATGGCAGAGGCTTCCGACCGGAAAACCAGATTCACGGAGAATAAAGAGGGAAAAAGCCAGTGCCGAAGCCGGAATCAAACAGATGCCGGCCACGGATCCGGATTCGGAACTCGAAAGCCTTAAATTCACGATCCCTTCATGGTCAAAGACCATATCAAGGACAATGGAACTTACTGATTTTACTTCTACCTCCACCAAAGCAAGGCGCGAAGTGAAAATGCAGCTATTAAACCTGACAAGAAAAATAACAAAACTGCTTTCGCAGCTTGAGGAGGATGATTCGAAATGACAGAAGAACAGATAAACGATGAACAAAGGACAGAAATCGACCTGATGCAGTTCGTACCAAAGGTACACTTTGAGCAGATACCTATCAGAAACCTTGTATCCAATCAGGAATACCAGCGCAACCTTTCACAGCATCATGTAAAAAACGCTGCTTCCCACTTTGACCTGTATCAGATAAATCCGGTAAAGGTCAGCCGCAGGGACGGGATAAATTATGTATTTAACGGACAGCACACCATTGAGATCGTTGCACTTGTTTCCGGCTCCCGTGAAACACCCGTATGGTGCATGGTCTACGATGATCTGGAATATGAACACGAAGCGGATATCTTTGCAAACCAGATGAAATATGTAAAGCCCCTTCTGCCCTATGAGATATTCATGGCAAACATAGAGGCCGGTAATGATAAACAGCTCATCATCCGTGATCTGGTAGAGTCCTATGATCTTACCATTACTTCAACAACTGCTCCGGGAGGTATCTGTGCCGTTGCAACACTGGAAAACATCCACGATAAATACGGCTACCATATGCTCGACCATGTGATCCGCCTGATTGCTGCCACATGGGAAGGCGCATCCCAGTCCTTCAGTGCAAATATGATGAACGGTCTGGCACGTTTCCTGAATGCATACGGTGATGCCGTCAAAGATGATGTTTTCAAGGAGAAGCTCGGAAGGATATCCATAAAGGAACTTTCACGCACCGCCAAGGACAGGCGTTCCGGCTCCCTTGGATTTGCGGAAGCGATCCTTATCGGCTACAACAAGAAATGCCGGAATCCGCTCCCTTGGGATAAACTATACACCCACAAGCTCCCGCAGAAAAAAGCCGTGGAAGAAGAAACGTCCGATATCCCGGAACAGGATGATACTGACCGGATGGATATGGACGGCCAGAGCAGCCAGCTTGACCTGTTCGGATTTCAGGATGATGAGGTTTCCGAATAGTTTATACGGAAACCTTTATCCTGCTTCCTTCCAGAAAGAAGAACTCATATTTCTTTGCACCAAGCACCGTCACTTCCGCAAGGACAAGCTGTGCGATCTCAGGAACAAATCTGCCAAGCGGTTCATTCCCCGTGGCTTCCATCATCTGCTCTGCCCTTATCTTTTCAAGCGAGCTGCCGTCTGTCTTCATCTGATTCCATCTTTCCATGAACTTTTCCCTGTCTGCCACCAGTTTATTGAATGCCTTCACAAATCCCTTTTCAATGTCGGAATTGTCAACATAGGCATTGCTGCATGTTACCCTTCCATCCGTCCGGTGGTTCTTGCACTGCCACTGTACGATTCCCCTTGATTTCCATGAATGTCTTGTAAACAGGCTTTTGCACTCACCGCAGAATACTTTCTCGCAGAACGGCATGCAGTCCGCACCGTAACTGTACCTGTCCGTTCCGTGGTCCTTCATGAACCGTTCCCTGCGTTCAAATTCTTCCTGCACCGCATTCCATGTTTCCTTATCTATGATCCCCTTATGGCTGTCCTTAACATAAACCTGTGCGATCTCCCCGTTATTTTTTACCTGACGCTTGGTAAGGAAATCAGCCGTATAAGTCTTCTGCAGAAGCGCATCGCCCATATGCTTTTCCTGTTTCAGGATACCCACGATTGTGCTTGGATACCATTTCGTCTGTCCGTTGCATCCCGGAACCTTCTCTTCCGTCAGTTCCTTCGCAATCTGTGCCGGATTGATGCCGATAAGGAAATCCCTGTAGATACGTCTTACCGTTTTTGCCTGTTTCTTATTGATGACCAGCTTACCGTTCTCATCCTTATCGTATCCTAAGAACTTGAATGTATTCAGATGCATCTCACCATTCTTGAATTTGGTGCGGATGCCCCATTTGCAGTTCTCCGAAATGTTTCTTGACTCATCCTGAGCAAGCGAGCTTAATATCGTGAAAAGCAGCTCCCCAGTGGAATCAAGGGTGTTGATGTTTTCCTTTTCAAATATGATGCCGATTCCGAAGTTCTTCAGCTTTCTGGAATATGCCAGGCAGTCCTGCGTGTTCCTTGCAAAACGGCTGATGGATTTTGTTATGACAAGGTCTATCTTACCGTCCTCGCAGTCTGCGATCATCTTTTTGAACTGTTCCCTTTTCTTTGTATTCGTACCAGAGATTCCCTCATCTGCATAAATGCCAGCCATTTCATAATTCTCATGCTCGTTGATATATTTTGTATAATACTCGACCTGTGCCTCAAAACTATGGAGCTGGTCTTCCTGATCCGTTGACACACGGCAGTAGGCTGCCACCCTTATCTTCTTTTCCTGTACTGCCTTATGCCCTGTCCGCACCTTTGGGCTTCTTGCTGGTATAACTGTAACGCTTCTTGCCATTCTTATCATCCTTTCTCTGAATATAAATATCTTTTTTGATTTCTCCCCATCCCTTTATGATGGTATCCGGAACCCTTGTCCCATCACAGAAGTCTTTCCCCTTCCGCTTTCTCCCGTTGCATACCCATATGACCTTATGGTTTTTGGTGTTTACATGCCTCACGAGTCTGCTTCCGCATAATCCGCAGAAGATCTTCTCCCTGTACGGATACTCTGTTTCCGTATTTTCAGGGATCGGCTCCGGCTCTTTCTTCTTATGCCTTCTTTTCCATGAGGCTTCTTTCAGATAGGTAAATTCCTTTTTTCCCTTATCTGTCTGTTTTTCCCCTATATACATATTTTCATCGAAATGCCATGCCCCGCGCAGGACTCCGTCCGGAATGTTTATTCCTTCACAGAAGGACTTCCCATACCGTTTTGTACCGCTGCATCCCCAGTTCAGCCTGTTGCCGTTACTGTAGATCCTTTTGTAAAGCGGGTGTCCGCATCTGGCACAGAAGATCTTGTTCATGTATGGATAATTTTCTTCCGTGAACTCTTCGATCACCGAGCCTTCCGCAAGATAATCCCGCTTTGCTTCCAGTGCGTCCTGTGCTTTCTGCCAGAGTTCGGGGGAAACAATGGCTTCATGGTCATCTTCGATGTACCACGCATCCACTTCTCCCCTGTTCCTGACCAGTTTTCTTTCTTCATTCACAAAATACTTATGCATGATGTAATCGCCTTTGTAGATTTCATTTTCCAAAATACGAAGCACCGTGCTATCAAGCCATTTTGCACCACCCACCGTTTTTACATTATTTTCATTCAAGTAACGTTTAATAGCTGCAAGGGTATATCCCTGTGCTGCCATATCATAAATTTTTCTTACCCATACCGCTTCCTCTTCATCTGCAATATAGACTCCCCGCTCATCCTTCTTAAATCCGAAAGACCGCTCAAGGTACTGCACGGGGATCCCTGCCTCGTACTTTCTCTGGTACACCATCTTTGCACCAACGCTTCCGCTCTCACTTTCTGCCTGTGCAAATGCAGCAAGGATGGTAAGCATAAGCTCGCCTTCCCCTGACAGGGTATTGATATTCTGAAGTTCAAAAAAAACACCTACATTCAGTTCTTTCAGCTTTCGTGTAGCTTCCAGAACGATTGAGGTGTTTCTTGCAAAACGTGATACTGATTTTGTTAATATAAGGTCTATCTTCCCTTTTTGTGCATCAGCAAGCATCTTCTGCAGACCGGGTCTTTTTTCCTTGAACCCTGATATAGCAAAGTCACTATAAACTCCGGCATATTCATAAGACGGGTTCGCTTTTATGACTGTTTCATAATGCCTTATCTGGTTTTCCAGTGAATTTTCCTGTTCATCCGCATCCGTTGATACACGGCAGTAAGCACAGACTCTTAATTTTCTCTTCTGTTCCCTGTTTCCTTCCCTTATCTGAATCTCCAAGCTCTGCCACTCCTTTCTCTTTGGGTAGTCTATATATCACTCTGAAAGCCAATAATTGCAAGTACAATCTGCGATACCTTTCACCTTTCTTTCCTTGGCATAAAAGGAAAAAAATACGGCTGACAGCCATTACTGACCATCAGCCATATCCTTATTTCAGGAGTTCATTTACCCTTTTTTGTACTGCGGAATAATCATATCCTGCAGAAGTGATCCTCTTCTTTCTGTCAGCACCATTTCCCCAGTCACCATGAATGACTTCCCTTGCGATCTCATCCACGGATTTCTTGGATGGCGAGAGCTTTTTATTCACAATGCTCTGGATGGCAGAATAATCATATCCCGCCTGAGACAGACGATTCTGCCTATCCGTGCCATTCCCCCACTTTCCGGCAATGACCTCTGCTGCGATCTCCTCGTTTGATTTCTTTGCCGGAGCACTGCTGTTTCCCTTTGCATAGCCATTCAGTCCTGCTGCCTTGATCTTTGTTGGGAAATCCACATAGCAGTAATCCTGATCACAGGACTGCCCATTGATCTTGTTGCTCCGGATAAGGTTTGTCTCCCCGCCAAACTGCCAGATCTGTGTCTCTGCACCGCTTGCCGGATCCGGCTTGCTCTTGCCCCATCTTGCAACCCAGTGGCTGTAGCGGGTAAGCTCCCCATCATTCATCTCACTGTTGAAGAATGACTCGGACGAATAGATGCCGACCCAGTATCCGGCATCTTCTACTGCAGAACAGAATGCCTTTACGATCTGTGTCAGTGTATTCCTGTCATTCTTTGTGATCATGCTGCCTTCCACATCATAAAAGACAGGATACTCATATCTCTTTTCCTTAAGCAGTGAAAGAAAGTATTCTGCCTCTTTCCTTGCATCTGCCACGCTTCTGGCATTTCCATAGAAATATGCTCCCTTTGGAAGCCCGCATTCCTCACATTTCTTATAGTTCGCTTCAAACTGGCTGTCCTTATAAAGCCCAGCATCAGCACCTCCGGCTTTGATGATTGCAAACTCTACTCCTTCCTTGCTCTTAGCCCTTGCAAAGTCAAAACTGCCCTGCCAGTGGCTTACATCGATTCCAAATTTCTGACTCATAATATGATCCTCCAATTCTTTGTAATAAAGGAGGGAAGGTGCTACCCTTCCTCGTTGTCTTTGTCTTCTTCTGACCTGTCATGAAGCTGTTCCAGCACGGCTTTGATCTTTGCCGGAACCGGAAGTCCCAGATGGGATGCATTCTCCAGAATGGAGATTCCTTCATTTGAGATGTAGAAGAAAATGGCTGCCGTCCTTAAAACACTCCCCGTCCCGATGACATTCAAATCAAGAATGTTTGCGATTCCGACCATAAGGAAAATCAGCACCTTACGGCAGATTCCCTTAAAACCGACTGCACTGGACAGCTTCTGATCGCTGATTGCACACATGACTCCCGTGATGTAATCGATGACCACAAATGCAAGCAGTGCAAAGAGCAGACCGTCACATCCTCCCAGAAAGTATCCAAGCCATCCTCCGACTGCCGTGAATACAAACTGTACTGCGTTCCAGAATTCCTTCATCGTCTTGTCCTCCTTTGATTTTTTTGTATGAAAAAAGCAGCTACCCGCAATGGATAACTGCCTGATTCCAAAATTGTTATTCTTTTGTCTCCGTCAATGTATATGTGATCTTCATGGTCTTGTCTGCTGTCTTGATTACGGGTGTGTCAAGGTTATTGATGGTTGCAAGATATGGTGTATACAGATACAAGTCTTTATAACTTCTATACCCATTGTAACTATATACCCACTCCCTAACCATATAGGTCTTATACCTTGCCATCTGGCTCACACCCCATGCACAATAACTCTGGTAACCGATAGCTCCAATCTTCTGTGCGGGCTTTCCATCCTCAAAATACCATCCGTTGATTACCATATCATCATCTACTACATACGAGTATTCATTACTGCTGTTGTAGGTATAATCAGTAACCCTCTCAAGATTTGCAACATTCGTGGTATCCAGACGATACAGCTTACTGTTATCACTCGATACACACATCAGCCATTTCCCACTCATACCAATACTGTAAAAATCATTCACACCATTTGGTACGGAAATCTTCTGTGATGTACACTTGCCATTTTCAATCTTGTCCATATAAAATTCGTAGCTGACATGGTCAAACTGTTCCGTATCACGATATGTGTACGAATACTTCTGATTAGTTTTTCTTGCGATTCCATACCAACAGCCGTCTGCACCATGAAAAATATGACTTCTGATATTTGCATTATCCTCATTCGGACAGTCATATTCTCCCCTTGTCGGAGAGCCGGTTCTATGGAGCCAGTACGGATAATGCCCTAAATCGATTTCAGTAATCTCCGAGGCATCAAAAGCCTTCTGTGAGATAAGATTCTCTACAAGTCTGGCATGAAGATATTCCTCCGGCACCTTCTTAAGCAGAGCCGTCTTTGAATTATTTCTTGTGATCATCTCAAGCCTGTATCCGTCTTTGATGTAAGTCCTCTTATTTGGTCTGTAACTTTCATCACTATATGCATTATTCTGTGATGCATACTGTCCAATACGGATAAGATAATTATTCCCGTTTTCCTGTCCGATTCCGGCTATCCTGTTCGTAAGTGCTATTGCAGATATTGTTCCGTTTGCCTGTGATGTGGCAAAATCCCAGACAAACTTATATCCGCCATCGATTTTCTTGCTTTCTGTTAAGTTTCTGCTGCCCCTTCTGACATCTGTTGTATTATTTGCATCACTTGAAGCATACCCAATCAATGGATTGGAAAACGGAGCATACAGATTATCGGCCCTTTCTTCCAAAGGTTCCTGATACAGTAGGATACCACCTGTAAGTTTATTTACGATTGGCAGCATCCATTTTTCTCCGTTTTCCCCATCAAAGGATGTGTTGTCATAGAGCATTCCTAAAATATTGGAATTAAGGATGGCATTGATTGCATCCGTGACAAGGTTGGTATCCTCATACACTTCTTTTTTACCTGTATGCACATCCGTAAGTTCAATTACACTTTTTCCTTTTAACATGACTATTCCTCCGTATTCAAAAAGTCTGTAATCACATTTGTGATAAATCCATCCGCACCGCTTAAGACGAATCTGTACTTTATCATTCCCGTTGTTGCTTTTTCTGCCCACGCATCAGAACTGATTGCCTCAATCGCTGCTTTGGACATCCCGGATGATTCCTCCGTGAATTTTACCCAGTTATTATTTACATAGCCGAGCCATGTTTCTCCGTTATCGAAGGACACAGCAAACAGGCATTTCTCATCACAGTCGCAGGTAACTTTTTCTATTCCGAGGATGCTCGCATCCATCATATCAACATTCTCGGAATAAATGACCTGTGGCTTCGGTACTCCTTTGTAACCGATCTTCATATCTGGGAATCGGTTATAGGAATCATGCCAGTAAAGGATGGTTGGATTTTTTAGTCCCAGAAGTACATTTCCATCCGGCAGGTCTGGGATACCATGCGTTTCAAACAATTCTGCTTTCAGTTCCGTTTCTTCAAGTGGAGCAAGTACATCATCTGCAATGGTATAAAGCACTCCCTCTCCATCTTTAAACAGATACCTGCGGTTATATGGATCTAAAAATACAGGCGGTTCATCAGACAATTCATACTCATTTCCAACATCGTCCTGATGAAGAAATGTAACAGTCTTTCCCTTTGCAATCGAAAATGATATATTCTTTGATTTTGTGTAAAGAACACATTCTCCAATATTGGATGCAGAAGCCGGAACTTCAATAAAATACAGTACAATATCCCCGGTATCAAAAAATAATGCATCCCATATAAGTCTGGTCGAGGCATTATTATTTCCATGAACACTATAGCCCTCCCATCTGATACGGAAGAATTTATAGTTTGAAAGCAGGGTTCCTTCCTCTCTTTTCAGCGTATAAAGGTCAGCATCCCTCCGGCTGATCTTAAGCTGTTCTGAGTTCTGTCCTATGCCAATCCATGTATTACCGCTGACATAAAAATTGGCAGCCGTTGTTTCCCGGAACTTAAACCAGTCAACACCTGCTACCGTATCTGTGCCATCATCGTTATAACTGTTATCACGCAAAACAGTCATATTTTTTGTTGTTTCAAATATATCTTCCAACATAACATAATCAGCCATTATGCACCTCCAATGTCGTTACTTCATCATATTTATCAAATCCAAGATCAAAGGAAGCCACAGTTCCCTTATCCAGTTCTTCCACAACTCCCTCTATCCTTTCTTTGTAATCTTGGATAAGTACCATCTGCCCGGATGAAAGTCTGGTATAATGGTTCGTTTCCAGTTCCCCTGCCTTTGTCTTATGCTTATTCACAAATGGCACAGTTTCAAAGGGCTGTATTTTAATATCCGTTAATTCCTGGAAAGGTTCTGTATCAATCGTAAGACTGATGGTTCTTCCCCTGTCCATGATGATATAATTACCGCCACTTAGAAAGTAACTCTTTTGGAGCCGGAACTGCTTATCATCCTCCACATAGGCTCTCTGGTACTCCATCTTATCCCTGTCAGCAGTTTCAATCACATCTCTTACAATCGGTACAAAGGAGGAAATATTATCATAAAACTCCGGCACCATAAGACCTGTCATTCTGATGGAATCAATAGGCTGTGTAATGCCTGTTTTCTTTGGTGTAATAAGTGCAGCCACAACCTTGTCATGAATCGTATTTGTAGGAAGTCCAGAAAGTTTAACCATCTTGATTTCTTCATCAACCGTAATCCTTCCGTCCCATCTTTCCTGCGCACCAAGTCCCTGTCCAGATATGGTTGCCATTGCATTTTGTGGTTCGATCGTTGCTGTTCCATTAGTGAGTTCTATCAGCACCTCAAATGTATGAAGTTCGTTTGCTTTCATTTCTATGATTGGATAATACAAATTCAGCAGATGCTTTCCGCTAAACCATGTCTCCGATGGATGAAACTGTTCCACTTCCTTTCCATCAAGTACATAATGTGCCTTTAGAAGGGTCTTTCCATCATCCGTCCAACTGACAGGGATTGAAATGACTTTGTTTTCTTCTCCAATCTCTATCGTTGTTTCTGCATCGACCTTCCTGCTTACGGCATTGGATTTTACATCCAGTATGACTTCTGCGTGAAATTCTGCATTTGTCTCATCCCCGGATGCAAATTCTATATTGATTATGGACGTTTTCTCAGCACCAACACCAATTTTCAGAGCATTCACATAGGTGTATATGCTGAGTTTATTCTCATTCATGGAACTCTCAAGACCCGCAATATTTTTATCATTCTTGCTCTTGGCACTTGCAAGTCTAGGGTTTTTTCCAACACACTTTATTGTCTGCTTTCCGTTTATCTTTGTTTCAATGGATGTGATGGCAGACCTTTTTGTCTCATCAGCATGACCGCCTGTAAATTTGATGATATCCCCTAGATCAAGAGCTGGGTCACCAATGGTATCCGAGTCAAACGGTACATAATTTACTACAGTAATTGCAGACAGAATGTTGTTTATAAGCTTCTTACGCTTTTCTTCCAAGCCAAACTGCAGTAATGGATTCACACCCAGATTCATTGTCAGACCATCATCCGGCTTTACCGAATAATACTCTGCGATATCTGTCTTTTTATTTGTGGAACTGACTGCCGTGTACCTTGTCACAAAATCTGAGAATGTACTTGAAAATCTGTGTCTGCTGTCTACTATCTTGTTATCAGTAATGCCATATGGGATAAGTCTCAGCTTTCCATCACGGTCTATGGTAGAAAAGCATCCGAGTGCCTGTGCCAGATAATATAAAAAATCTCTCCATGTCTCGATATCGTTTTCCTGGTATATACCAAGCAGTTCTGTTCCATTGGTAAGTATCTCTACCTCCTCTTTCGTCTGTGCCAGTTCTACATGACACGCTTTGGAAAGCAGAGATAAGAAATCATACGGGAATGCACTCGACAGACCTTTGTTGAAATTCTTATCCAGATTCAGCATTGCATCATATGCCTTTAACTCAAGTGTCTTTATCTTTCTGTTTGCCTCTGCAATATAAAAAATGCCCATCGGAACTTCCTCATAAGCATCACCAACCTTCAGATGAAAAGAAACTGTTATAGATGCATCTTCCAGACTGTATCTGTCAATATCCGAAAAAAGGGATATTCCAAGTTCTGCTGCGTACACAGAGCCGAGTTCAATCTCTGACGAGCCGGAGCATTGTCTGCTGATATAGCCGGAACCCTTTACAATGTCCTTATTCCCAAATGTATATTTTTTGCCTGCCTTAGTGGTGATCGTCCCCGTCCAAAAGAATGAACGTGATGACTCACTAATGGCTTTCTGATATTCTTTTGAAACCGGGTACATAAAACCACTCCTCTAATACTCTTTCAATGTAAATGACACAGTCCACAATCCTTTGTAGCTTGTGTCCTTTTCCAACTTTGCCTTAAATCCTGTAATATACATTTCTGCATCTTTCAGATTCAATTCCTCTGTATCAAAATACTTCACAGCAATTTTTGACCTTTTGCTATATGCCGTCAGTATCTTTAACCACTTAGAGGAAACAGAAAAAGAAACTGCTATGGAAATAACTCCTGTTCTTACCACATCCCTCTGCGTTGTTCCTGCCTCTGTTTCTCCCGATGAATCTGCCTCCACATCTGAAATATCAAAATCATAAGAATCTGGCAGAGGAAGATTCATTTCATCAAATTTTAAGTACTGTACAAATGCCATGCTTATCTTCCTCCACTTCTTAGATTTACCCTCTGCTGTGCAGACACGATTACTTCATCAAGCATCGTTCCACCAAGGTACACAGGGATAACAATATCCCCAGAATCACCCTTCATGTCCTTAATCGCAGATGTGATTGCTGACATCATACTTGCAATCCCTATAGATGACTGTTCAGAGGTCTGCATTCCTGCAATGGTCTCCATTCCGCTTACATTCGGACTTACTATCATATCCTGTGATACACCTTCGATTGCCTTTGCCACCATGCCTTTGCTCTTTTCGATTCCTTTTGCAAGTCCTCCCATAAAGTCCGGCATCCATGATTCATAGTCCGTAAGTGGTCCTTCATCCGGCACAGAGAAATGCAGGAATGACTTGATTTTATCAGCCACACTCTTAACAGCATCCCCAACTGCACCAATACAGCTTTTAATACCATTCACAATTCCCATGACAAGATCTTTACCCCAGGTAACTGCCTGTGAAGCAAGTCCCGTGATATGGCTTTTCACATTGGAAAATCCTGTCTTTACTGCGTTCAGCACATTTCCCATCGCACCTTTGACAGCGTTCACGATGCCTGTGAACACAGATGTTACAGCACTCTTGATTGCTCCAAGTACTGTGGAAACCGTGGATTTTATGGTATTCCAGATGGTCGATATCGTACTCTTAATTGTGTTCATTATCGTGGTAATGGAATTTTTTACGGCAGTAAAATCTCCTGTAATCAGCCCCTTGATACCACTGACCACTGCACCGATGATGGTCTTGATTGCATTCCATATTGTAGAAAATACAGTTTTGATTGCATTAAGCACCGTTGTAATCACAGTTTTTATGGTATTCCATACTGTTGTTATCACAGTCTGAATGACCGTCAGTACTGTCTGGATGATGGTCTTGTATATATTAAAGTAGGTTGTCACTATGGTCTTTATCACTTCAAAGACTGTAGTAAACACACCTTTGATTGCCTCCCATACTGTTGTGATAACTGTCTTTATCACATTGATGACAGTCTCGATAATCGTCTTATACAGATTGAAGTAGGTTGTCACAAGTGTTTTGATTACTTCAAATACTGTAGAGAAAATCGTCTTGATTGCTTCCCATACCTGTGAGAAGAACTCCTTGATTGCATTCCATACTGTAACAGCAACCTGTTTTACATTCTCCCAGAGGTCGATCCAGAACTGACGGAATCCGTCACAGTTGTTCCAGAGATAAATAAAAGCAGCCACAAGTGCTGCTATGGCTACGATAATAAGAACGATTGGATTTGCAAGCATTGTCGTATTAAGTGCTGCAAATGCTCCCTTAACTGTATTAATAACTCCGGCAATCTTTGGAACAATCGTCATGATCGTACCGACTGCCGATATCACTTTTCCAATGACTATCAGTACGGGACCGAGAGTCGCCGCCAGAAGTGCTATGGTGACAACTGTTTTCTTTGTCCCCTCATCAAGGCTGTTTAGGAAATCAACAAACTTCTGAACCCATCCAACGATCTGCTTGATGGCAGGCATCAGCAGTTCCCCAAACGAAATGGCAAGTCCCTCTAAGGCAGATTTTAATATGGTAATCTGTCCCTGCAGGTTATCAAGCTGTGTATCTGCCATCTGCTGTGCGGCCCCACCACTGTCTGTGATCTTCTGCTGAAGGTCATCCCATGTACTTCCTGTATTGGCAAGTAAAGCATTTACGGAAGACAGATCGGTCTTGTTAAATATTGTGCCAATAATATTTGATTTCTCTGCCGATGTCATTCCATCCATGCTCTTATTAAGGTCACCAAGGATGTCATTCATTGAACGCATATTTCCTTCGGAATCATATACGGAAATACCAAGTGCCTCCATCTGGGCAGCTGCCTTATCCGTTGGATTCTGTAATGACAGTATAATGTTACGGAGATGCGTGCCACCTTCCGCTCCCTTGATACCGTTATTGGCAAGGATACCAAGGGCAGTATTCAGTTCAGCTGTTCCACCTTTGATGGATTTGGCTGTTGCACCAATAGTAAGGATACCTTCACCAAGCTGTGCAACGGATGTGTTCGTGGTAGATGCCGTCTTTGCCATCTGGTCTACCATAGTTTCCGCTTCATCCACACCCATTCCGAGGGCGGACATCGCATCCGTTACCATGTCAGAAGCATCAGCAAGAGCAATATCCCCGGCTGCTGCAAGGTTAAGTACTGTCGGCAGTGTATTACACATCTGCTCCGTATCATATCCGGCAAGTGCAAGGTAGTTTAATGCCTCGGCACACTCTGATGCAGAGAACGCTGTTTCTGCCCCCATCTTCTTTGCCAGCTTGGAAAGTGTGTCCATTGTATTTACTGACTGCCCGTTCACCTTCGACATGGCATCCCTTGTGATTCCCATTGTTGCCTGTACCTGTGACATGGAAGATTCAAAGTTTGCCGCTGTTGTCACGGATGCAGTTCCTAAAGCTGTGACTCCGGCGGTGACTGGTAATAACTTCTGTCCGGCAGAGGATATGTTATCTCCTGCGGTCTTTAATTTTTCTCCGGCAGATGCTATCTTCTGTACTGCCGTAGCTGACTGGTTTGCCTGTGTTTCCAGCTTTTTTAAGTCCTGTTCTGTTTCCACGATTTCCCTCTGGAGGGCATCGTACTGTTCCTGTGAGATTTCGCCATTGGCAAGTGCTGTATTTGCCTGTTCTGCTGCCGTTTTAAGTGTTGCCAGTTTTTCTTTTGTCTCGCTGACAGCCTCTGCAAGCAGTTTATGTTTTTGTGCCAGAAGTTCCGTATTTCCCGGATCCAGTTTCAGCAGCCTGTTAACATCCTTCAGTTGCGACTGGGTGGACTTGATCTGCCCGTTCACACCCTTAAGGGCATTCTGCAGTTTTGTTGTATCACCACCGATTTCAACGGTAATACCCTGAATACGGCTTGCCATGAATCCTCACCTCCTCCTAAAAATGGGTACAAAAAAAGCACCAACCGAAGTTGATGCTCGTAAAATAATTAACTTATACTTTTGGTAATATCTCATAGAAAACACACCCCTGTTCTCTTGCCTGTGTTTCACACATTTCCTTTGTATCAGCATATCCTCTTGGGTTCTCATTTATATCCACCCAGTAATACTTATATTCGCTAACAGGCTTTCCCCATATTTCCTGCATAACATTATCTATAATTCTACATTTGACATCCGAAATATCCTCAGAAAAAAGCTTTACTTTTCCTTCAATATATTCATCATCATGGTGTATGAAACTATCAATTACATCGTATAATATATTTGAAAATTTCAATGCTTTTTCATCCGAATCGATGTATACGCTGAACCCATTCTCATAAATTTCCTTAATGTCATAGTTTTGTTTTTTCAGGGCCAGTGATATTACCATTATCCTGGCAAAATCAATATATACCACAGGGAAAAAAGTGTTTATATCATCATCAATAATCGTATAAAACCCCTTAGTTTTTATGTTTCTTATATAATCCGTTTCGTCAGGTTCATAATAATATTCCTTCGCATTTACTATTGGCTGCTCTGGCATCATAACATTACCACATACCAGCTCATCCATACTGACATCAAATATCTGGCAGATATCTTTTACATAATATATATCTGGTTTGCCTTCTCCCCGCTCCCATATAGAAATCGTCTGTCTTGTTACATGAATCTTATCTGCCAGTTCCTGCTGGGACATATTGTTTCTGCTTCTTAATATGTTTAAATTTCTTCCAAATCTGATATCTCCTTGAACCATAGTACACCTCCGTTAATTGATGTAACAACTATATCACCCTGACAAATTACCTGTCGAGCAAATCATTGTTACATCAATTTTAGGGGTGTGCAAATAATTCTAACATAGTCAGATCAGAATCGGTCGAAGTCCTCCTGTGTTGCAAGTTCTGCATACTTATAATCATCGTTCCGGCTCTCACTGTACATATCATTGATAAGCCCTATCGACAGCATATCAAGATCTGCCATTGATAAGCCTAACTGCACGCACCGGAGCAGAAACAACGGAGTTGTCATTTCACGCTCTGTTGGGCGAAGTTTTTTTTAGCTTCCACATCTGTTTTTACATTCAGCCCCCAAAGCTCGATAAGCTGCGGAAGGACCTGATAAATCGAAAATGTATTGAAATTATCAAGCCACTCTTCCGGAGTGTCCGGGATAGATGGATCTGCGTGTTTGGCCATAATAAAAGCTATGTTCTCAAACATCTCAAGGGAGAACATGTCAAGGTTAGAGGACTCTTCTTTTCCATCCCCGATGCTCTTTTCCAATACGGCCAGATCCTTATAAATATCCCTCTGGAACTTTAACCTGTAGATTCTCGGAATGGCTGCACTCGCTTTGAATGCAACCATCTGTCCGTCTATTTCTATATCCTTTCTGATACCCATTGTTTAGACCTCCTTCGAAATATTCTTTACTGCTTTTGCAAACTGCGGTTCTGCAGCCGTGCTGTTTGGAAGATACACGCTCTTATACCAGTTGTTGTAAACGGTATCGGTGGTGGAATCTCCTGTCTTTGCCTTTACATATCCGTCTGCCATAGGTCTTGCCTTAATGGTCAGTGTTTCCGTCTGTACTTCCTTATCTTCCTCATTGGTCTTGGACTCAATGGTCGGACGGGATGCGGAACAGTTATAAAGCACATGACGGATCTTGCGGATATCCCCGTCAAATTCGAAAAGCAGTGCAAAACTGCCTGTTTCAGAATTTGCATTCTCCACAAGCACATTGTTGCTGTCTGCTTCTTCTTTCAGGATATCTGTACGGAAAGTTTCCGGGATCATGGCAAGCTCCAGATCCCCGTCATATCCCTGATTGTTGTTGATTACATAGTATTCAATGCCGTCCGCATAAAAGGACTCCGGCTCTCCTGTCGGGTCCATGCTGATGGAAACGGCACCGGGCATTGCAACGGGTGTCCCAAAGCTCACCTTTCCTTCATCTGCAACCGTAATCGGTGCGTAATGCACATTGCAGATATTAAATTTGACTTTATTCTTTTTATTAGCCATCTACTATACCTCCATCTGATAAAGCACCTCATACAGATTTTCAGATTCGATCCATACTTCGCTTTTTTCATAAAAAATACCATGCCCATCGAGCACGGTTTCTGTCTGCTGTTCCAGTTCTATATTTTTTAAGTCGGTGTAAATTTCTATATTCAGACGGTTTGCCTTAAAATACACTTTCCCGTCTGCAGAGAAATTACTGCTGCCCGGATACAGAAATACTGCAAAGGGCGGTTCCGGGGATTCGCCCTCTGCAAAATGATGATAGGCATACGGAAGACCGATTTCTTCCATCACTGCCATCACTTCTTCATGTGTCATCACCGTAACCCCCTTTCGATCTTCTGCAGAAGCTCCTTATTGCCTTTTTCTTCTGCCGGAGCGATATGCTCCCTTCCGGCTACCCTGCCGCCTCCACGTTTTGCATGGCCGTGCTCCAGAAGGTGTGCGATCTGGTATCTGTCCTTGGAATGGATCGTCATGGTAAGGGAATTACTGCTTTCCGCTGTCTTTTTGACCGTCCAGCTTTTCTTATACCTTCCTGTCCGCTTTGGGGCATTTGCCTGTATCTCTTTCTTTACGGTCTTGGATGCATCTTTTACCGCATCCTTAACGGTATCCGTTGCAAGGTCGGCATACTCCTTCAGACCGTCCATGATTGCATCTGCCAGTCCGTCAATTGTTGTCCTTCTCTCTGCCATCTGCTCACCTCTTTATCAGGGCAGCCCTTATTTTGACTGTCTTATTCTTATACTGCACGTTATCGACAAAGGAAATATTGTAAAGATTCCCACGGAAAACAATACGGTAATGCTCCGTATCAAGACCTGACACCTCACTGCAGTAACGGATGACAAAATCAAGCTCCGTTTCCGCATTTACCTGTTTTGCTTCCCAGTATTCTTTTCCCGACAGGCTGTTCACATAGGAAAAACATTGATAATGATCCTCCCACACAGCCGTATGGTTTCCGGCTTTGTCCGTCTTCGTGCTGCTTTTCTGTATCGTGATTCGTTCACGCATAAGTTCTATCATCAGAATATCTCCTTCCTGATACCAAAGAGCAGATACTTCAGTGTTTCCGTCATGGCCTTGTGGTCCGCTTCTTCCCTGTGCTCATACAGGTAAGCAATGGCATACAGTTCTGCAGTACGGACAACCGATTCATGTCTTTTAAGTCCTGCCGGAGTCCGTCTTGTCACACCCTTTATCAGGCTGTCGGATGTCTCCATCAGACGGAGGATGAGATCATCCTCGTCTGACGAATCAACCCTCAGATATCCTTTGGCTTCCTCAAGCGTTACGAACATCCTGCCACCCCTACTTTCCGGCAGCCTTGATATCAAGTGTCTTGACTGCCTCGGAAAGGATCAGCTTGCCATCGACACGCTCGGATGCAAGGAATCCGACCTGTCCCGTTGTAGCATAAAGCTCATTCAGTCTCTTGAAACTTCTGCCCTGACGGTCTGCGATCCAGTAGTAACTGTAATCACCGAATGCCATGACACGGTTTCCGGCTGCAAGCTCCGGCACATAAATGGATGTACGGTAAGGACGGTTCAGGATTCTGTCTGGCTCTCCTTCCCTTACGGACGGCTGCCAGATGTAATTTCCGTTTCCGTCCTTCAGCTTTCTGATTGCCTTTACGGTCGAATCATTCAGGAGCCATACCGCCTTGTTACGATATGGGGCACGGAGGGAATAATACAGATCCATGACATCATCAAAAGTGATGGATGTATTTGCGGATGTCACCCCCGTCTCAGCACCGCCCGTGGCATTGAAAATGCCTGTCGGTTTTCCCTTGCCGTCACCGACAAAGAATGCTTCCTCTTCCTTTGTACCGATTCTTCTTCCGAATTCCCTTGAAATGTACTGCTCGATGTTGAACACGCTGTCATTTAAGAGTTCATCAGACACCTTGATCATGGTTGCCAGCTTATAAGCACTGATGGATGTCTGTCCGAAGCTGTCATCGGATTCAGGGAACTGTCCGCCCTCATCGATCCATGCTGCTTCGCCCTTTGAAGTGACGATAGGGATCTTGCGGTCACCACTTGAAGTCTTGATAACGGTGGCAAGGTTACGGAAGAATACTTCCTCTTCCAGTGCTTCCACGAGTTTCTTCTCGTACTCATCCGGTACAAGATACCCGCCCTCGGAATCCGTACCAATGGAAAGAGCGTTCTGTACTTCGTATGACATCTTATTTCTCATACTGTTCCAAAACGCTCTCTTATATTCATCGGTTGCCCTTCCTGTTTTTGTCTCCCCACCGGTTCCGGCATCCGGCTTATTTGTGATCGGGGTGCTTGTTGCCTTTGCAAGCTCTGCATCAATGGCAGCCTGTCTTTCCAGTCTCTCGATCTCCTTGCCGAGATTTACGACATCGGCTTCCATCTTGTCATAGGTGACTGCATCCTCTGCAGATACAAAACCTTCCTGTGTCCTCTTGGCATCGAGGAATGCTTTTGCAGCTTCCCATGCCTTCGCTCTCTTTTCTCTTAATTCCAAAATCTTACTCATAGTTCATATCCTCCTTAATGTGCTAAGAGACTCAGTCTCTTCTCCAACTGGTTGACTGGTATCATGGCATCCCTGTCGGACACCTTGGAAAGGAACGATTTATTCATCGCCTTGGTGGAAAACATCATGGAATCCTGCTGGAACGGGAGCTTCTTTTTCCCGTTCTTGTCCTTGTCATCCTCTTTTTCCCCTTCCTCTCCATCGCTGCCTTCCTCCGGCTTTTCTTCCGGCTCATCCGGCTTTTTCTTTTTCTCATCCTCATCGGAATCAAAAAGGATCTTATCCGCAAATCCAAGCTCCACTGCCTTCTTGGCATTGAACCAAGTCTCGTCATCCATCATGTGCGAGAGCCTTGCACGGGTAAGCCCCGTCTTGAATTCATAGGCATTCAGGATGGACTCCTTGACCTCATTCAGCATGGCGATTGCCTTCTGCATGTCCTTTGCCTCACCCATTGCCATCGTTGCGGGATTATGGATCATCATCATTGCCACTGGGGACACACAGACCGTATCTCCTGCCATAGCGATCACGGAGGCCGCCGAGGCTGCAATTCCGTCAATCTTGACCGTCACGCTGCCCTTATAATCACGGAGCATGTTGTAGATCTGGGCTGCTGCAAACACATCACCGCCCGGTGAATTGATCCACACCGTGATATTTCCATTTCCGGCATTCAGTTCATCCTTGAAAAGCTGCGGGGTGACTTCATCCCCGTACCATGTTTCATCCGAAATCATGCCATTTAAAAAGAGCGTCCTTTCCATGTCAGGCACGCTCTCATCTTCATTCCTTATCCAGTTCCAAAACTTCCGCTTCATCGTTTACCTCTCTTTCCGCTGTTTTCCTGTGCCGGAGCATTCTGCTGCCCCGTATCCGTCTTGGCAAAAGCTCCCGCATCTGCAAGTTTAGTCATTGCACCGTTTATCAGATACAGGTTTCCCCCTTTCTCATCAGGGATCGGGTTCATGTTCTCCATCTCACGGATATCATTGGCAGAAAACCATCCGTTCTGCCTTCCGACCGCATAGCCGTTCATCCTTGACTGATAGTCCCCTCTCAGCAGACCGTCCACATTCAGCTTGATAAAATACTTCCCTTTTTCTCCCGGCAGAAGGAGCGACCTCTGTAAGGACTGCTCCCACCTGATCACCCACGGGTCAAGCGTGTATTTTACGAACTCCAAGGACTGCTGCTCTATATTGGAAAAGCTCGACTTATCAAGGTCACCGACCATGTGGGGCGGTATCCTGTAAAGCCTTGCGATCTCATTGATCTGGAATTTCCTTGTTTCAAGGAACTGTGCCTCTTCCGGCGGGATGCCTATCTGCTGATACTTCATGCCCTCTTCAAGCACTGCGATCTTGTGTGCGTTATTCACGCCACGATACACGGAGTTCCAAGACTCCCTCACCTTTGACGGGTCTTTCAGGACTCCCGGATGCTCCAGAACACCGCCCGGATTTGCCCCGTTTGCAAAGAAACTCGCCCCATATTCCTCACAGGCAAGTGTCATGCCGACAGCATTCTTTGCCATCGCTATCGGAGAATATCCTATCAGGCCGTCAAATCCAAGTCCGGGGATATGGAGTACATCCTCGGCTTTTAATTTGATATTGCCGTATTCCTTGAACATGGGGTTTTCATCGCTGTTTCTGGAATACACATAATAGATGTTTCCTTTGTCATCCCTCTGCACATCCATCTTGTCCGGGAGAAGCGGATACAGTCCGAGCACCCTTCCTGCCCCGTCCCTTATGATCTGGGCATAAGCATTTCCCCATATTAAAAGATGACTCATCAGTGTTTCCCTAAACACAAATGAAGTCATCTCCGGGTTCGGCTCATCATGGAGCAGATAATATAATGAGTGGTCATGCACCAGCTTCTTGCCTCCGTCATCCTGATACTCATATACATGAAGTGGTAATGATGCGATTGCTTCTGCCAGTATCCTCACACAGGCATAAACTGCCGTGGTCTGCATTGCAGTTCTTTCATTAACTGGCTTTCCGCTCGTTGTCCTTCCAAACAAAAACGAATACCCTGCATCTGCTGCCTTATCCACAGGCTTGTCCCTCGCCTGTCCGAATCCGAATAAACTCTTAATTCCCATGTGACACCTCCTAAAAACGGGTATTAAAAAAGCACCTCAAATTTGAGATGCTTATCTATCATTTGCCTTTAATACAATCACAAACAAAAATAATAAACAAAATCCAACTCTGAATACTGTATCAATTACTGCAGCACATAAAACCGCAAACAAATTCATATTCCATATTTTTATAAACACACACACTATTGCTAACACAACTACTAGTAATAAATGCACACAACATATTACATACGAAAATAAAATTGTTTGATAATGACCAGTAGACTTCAGCATATTTAAAAATTTGCCTTCACCAATCGTTAACAAAATAGAAACAGCCGTTATCAAAAACCCTAACAATGTTCCCCATATGCTTAACATTATTTTATAATCTTCTATACCATCAACACTTGATATCTCAAAACCTATCTTTTTACAGATATATCTAACTATAAAATATGCTGCTATTGAAATTCCAATTGGCAAGACTGCAATTATAATTCTATCTGCTTTCACAGCTCTGGATGTTTGTCGGTCTGCCATAATAGCCTCCTCTTATTTATTGCAATATTGAACAACAGAAGAATCAAAAAAGTTCCTAATTGCCTTATACATTTCTTCAGAATCTATAGTTCTTGCTGTTGTCCTAACTAAGCTAACTTGATTAACAAATTTGTCAGACAGTAAGTCAATCTTATCACTTATCGCATTTTGACTGACATTAAATCTTTTTATATCCTCTCTATAGTTTTCTAATAATTACTTTGTCTCACTCATTGTAAAAGGAGCAGTAAAACCAGAATACTTATTCTTTTTAGTTTTCCTTTTTCGTAAAATAACCTCTATAGTATCTGAATCTGGAATTTCTGTTCTGATAGTCTTAAATATACTCTTTTTAGATAACATATTATTATATGCATCTGAATCACTTTTAACCGCAAAGTCAAACAAACTGTATTCTTCACCTTCAATCAGCTTTGAATATGCATCAAAATTCAACTTAGGCCGGCATGTGATTACATCCGCAGATACATCGCTCTGTTGCATATAATCCACTATTGCCGTGGGTCGTGAACCTGAAAAGTTATACTCTGCGCCCATTACTCCATACTCAAAAAAATATACGCAGTGAGTAATTTCTGCTATACTTTGATCCGAATCAATATAATCTCCTAGACTTTCTAGCTTACCGCCCTTTTCAATAAAAGGCAATGCATCATTTCGACATAAAACTATTTTGAATTCAATATAGCTCTTTTCAACTGTATCGATTATTACAAAAAAACTATCACTGTTTCTTGTAGGTTTCAAAAAGCTGCTATAATCTGTAGCAACATCTTGTTTTTCCTTTAGCTCTATCATAAAGTTCTTTATCAGTTTATATGTTCTTTTGTATTTTCCAGTTTTTTCATTTTTGCATAATGCATACAAATCATAATAATATAGACTTCTTTGTACTGTAGATGTTTTATCCATTTTGTTCCTCCCGCACATAAAGATAAAAATATTATATCTTCTGTATCGACACAACTCAACATATTCTACAGTAACTTTTGCTAAAATATTATAATTCCTCGATCATCATACACACTTCCGTCACTGCCTTCATTTCTGATTGCACGGTCAAGTGCCATAACGGTTGCAACTGCCCCGTCGATCTTCTCCGTGGATTTTTCCTTATCCATTTTGATGTTCCCTGCCGGGTCCTGACGGACATACACATTATCCATCATCCACCGCAGCACCTTATGTCCGCCATGTGCGATCCGCTCCTCCAAGGTCAGCTTCATCAGCTCCTTTGTCGGTGGACTCATGTCTTTATAACCCTGTCCGAACGGGACAACGGTAAATCCCATGCCCTCAAGGTTCTGCACCATCTGCACAGCACCCCATCGGTCAAATGCGATCTCCTTAATATGGAATTTCGTGCCAAGCTCATCAATGAACTGCTCGATAAATCCATAATGGATGACATTCCCTTCCGTGGTCTTTAAGCACCCTTCGGCTGCCCAGACATCATACGGTACATGATCCCTGCGGACACGCAGCCTCATGTTATCCTCTGGTATCCAGAAATATGGAAGTATCACATATTTCTCCGTATCATTCCTTGGCGGGAACACAAGCACGAATGCTGTAATATCCGTGGAACTTGAAAGGTCGAGTCCGCCATAGCATTCCCTTCCGAGAAGCTCCTCTTCATTCACGGCAAAGGAACAGGCATCCCACTTATCCATCTGCATCCACCTGGTGCTCTGTTTTACCCACTGGTTCAGACGGAGCTGCCGGAACACGTTCTCCTCTGCTGCATTTTCTTTTGCACTGATGTATGCATTCTGCACTTTTTCAATATCGATCGTATATCCAAGGGAAGGATTGGCTTTGTACCATACTTCCTCGCTTGACCAGTCATCCTCATCGGATGCCCCGTAAATAACCGGATAAAAGGTTGGGTCGATTTTTCTTCCCTCAATGATATCCAGTGCCTTCTGGTGCTGCTCAAAACACACGGAATTTCTGTCCGTTCCTGCCGTTGTGATCAGGAAGAACAGGGGCTGTGTTCTGGCATCGCCGGAACCCTTGGTCATGACATCGAACAGTTCCCTGTTCGGCTGTGCATGCAGCTCGTCAAATATAACCGCATGGACATTCAGACCGTGCTTGGTGTATGCCTCTGCCGACAGCACCTGATAGAAGCTGTTGGTCGGTTTATATACCAGTCTTTTCACTGACATGACAGGCTTGATTCTTTTCTTCAGTGCCAGACACTGGTCTACCATATCCACCGCAACATCGAATACGATGGAAGCCTGCTGCCTGTCGGAAGCACATCCATATACCTCTGCTCCCCACTCACCGTCACCGCATGTCATATACAGTGCGATGGCTGCTGCCAGTTCAGACTTTCCGTTTTTCTTTGGTATCTCACAATAACAGGTGTTGTACTGCCTGTATCCGTTTTCTTTTACTGTTCCATAGATCGTGCGGATGATCTCATCCTGCCAAGGCAGAAGTTCAAAAGGAACTCCCCTCCACCGTCCTTTGGTGTGTTTCAGGCAGTTGATAAAATTCACCGCATGATCCGCTTTTGCTTTATCAAACATTACTTTGCACCGCCTTTCACAAGCAGAAGCTCCATTTCATCATTCTGCTTGTCTTCCCCGTTATCCGTTGAAATACGGCTTCTTGCGGACGGTGTAAGGCCGAACTGCTCACAGAACTTATTCATGATCTTCAGATAGGTCTGGGCAATGGATACCTGTGGTACCTGCTGCCAGTAACCGCTCGGAGTCTTCACGATTGCCCCGTGCTGTGTGATGAATTCCTCTGCTTCTTTCCATCTTGCATATGCCTGACAGTATCCTGCGAATGCTGCCATGTCTATTTCCGTCAGGATGCCGAGATGCTCCAGTTGTTTCGCCATCCTTTTCCATTCTTTCTTTGCCTCGTCCTCAAGCCATGCCGGACAGCGCGGGGCCTTTTTCTCAGGCTTCGGTTCGCCCGTGTTAAGGCTTCTCTTGCCCGGATTTCCCTCAAGCACCTTTACTGCCGTAGGCTTTGGTTTTCTTCCTCTCTGTGCCACTGTCCTCACCTCCTCGTAAAAATGGGCATAATAAAAGACCTCCGGAGAGGTCCTTTGCTTTGTTATCCGTGTGTTTTTAAAGTGTCATTCTGATTGCCGGGATCCTTGCTTTTTCCCCGGTCATAAAATCTGTGTATCCTGCGTTCACCTCGGTAAGTCCTGCCATCTTTATTCCTTCTTTTTCAAAAGCTGCAAGTGTTTCGATGAGTCCTGAAAAGGTGCTGCTTATCGTAAATTCCTTGATTCCGTTTTCCCTTAAGGTCTCTGTGATCTCTGCAATGTCATGATCCCAGATGGTATCAGCAAAATCGAGGTCTTCGTTTCCTGTGTATTCAAGGTTTCTGTATGCTGCAAACACCGTTGCATTGATTCCGTAATCCTTAAGGCTTCCTCCCTCTTTGATGGCTCTTTCAAAAATTTCAATCTTCTTCATGGTTTTGTTCCTCCGTTTTCTTTGTTTTCCCTTTCGGTAGGTACATATTCGCTCTGAATGCAGATATTATCCAGTCATATCTGCCCGTAATGTACACAAAGATCTGCCGGAAGAATTGTACATATTACCGCTGTGACCTGTGGATGGTTTCAAGGATCTGGTCCTGTTCCACTGCCCCGACACCGATGCTCTCAAGAGCCTCACGTGTGCCACAGTCGGGGCAGATAAGCGTTGTTCCGTCAGTCCTTGATAAGGCGGGCGGTGCTGCGTATCTTTCCCCGCATCGGGGGCATATCCGTATCCGTAATATTTCACTCTTCATGTCCTGCCACCTCCACCGCTTTTATCTGTGCTTCGGAAAGGTAGTGCTCATCAAATCCGAAGCTGACATACCCCTGAAGGCATGTGCTTACATAGGAAAGGGAAGGTACTCCTATCTTCCGTTCTTCATGCATGATATACACAAAGCACTTCCTTCTCCGTATCTTTCCCGTGCGTATTCCTTTGATGTCCAGTTCCATTTCCTTTTTGTAATAAAATGTCGGGAATCCTTCGTAGCGGTCAAGTGCCGCCTCATCCGATTCCGTGACCTCCCATGCTGCAACTGGAACCTCTCCGCCCTTCTTGGGTTCTATGGTAAGATAGGCACCCGTAAGGCTTCCCTTGAAAAGCAGTTCATAATCTTTAATGACTGAAGTTCCGATCACCCTTGCATGTGGGCATCTCATCCGCATCTGTCTGATGTTTAAGTTGCTGCCATAAGCAATGTAATATCTTTTCTGCATAATGTTTCCATCCTTTCCGAAGGGAACACCCTTCTACCACCTTAAGACCGCACGTGGCGGTCAATGCTACAAGGTGGCAGGAGGCTGTTCTCTTCAAGCAGCCCTTCCGCTTCTGAATGCGGTGTCTCCTGCAAGTCTCTTTGTGAGGATATCCCTTGCCGTCTTGAATTCATCCCCAATGAATCCGAGTCTTAAAAGCCATGTCCTCATTGCGTATTTCGGATTTTCTGTCCGCTGTGGTTTCGGGCTTGCCGTCCTTACTTTCTTTGCCATCTGGCTGAGTGCAAGGCAGAGCTGGATGTAACTTTTAAGCTGTCCCGCATGCAGTCCGTTCAGTTTTCCGTCTGCCGGGGCATCGAATTGGAAAAGTCTGAATTCAACCGTTCCTTTTGTAAAGGTTGCATGGTAGTTCAGCATATGGTATCTGCTGTCATTGTAATGCTGATTCCGTCCGTAGCTTGCTCCGTTCGAGGTGTACCAGATGTCTGCAAGGGCAGCCATCGTCTTCGGTTTCTTCTTGTTGAGTTCCTTGAGGAATCTTGGGGCTACCGTTCTGCAGTAGCGGTTCATCCTTCCCCTGTCAAGATCTAAGGCATCCGCCAGAAGGTTCTCATGCCCCGCCATGATGTTTGCGAGATTTCTGAGTGTCTGCGGTGAGTGCCCTTTTGCACCGATGTGGATGTGTACCCCGCATCCCCTTGTTGCATCGCTCTTTGCTCCTGCATGTCTGAGCTTTCTGATAAGTTCCTGCAGTGTTTCAATGTCGTTGTAGGTAAGGATCGGTGTCACCAGCTCACATTTCTTATTATCAGGTCCCGCAATGCTGACATCCTTCTGGAATTTCCATTCCCTTCCGTCCGCATCCCATGCTGACCATGTATAATATCCGTTTCTGGAAGCCGTGTTTTCAAATCTTCCCGTTCCAAAGAATGCGGCTGCAAGCTCTGCTGCCTTATCCCTTCTGATGTTATTCATCTCAACCTCAACTCCGATGGTCTGTTTCTTCATTTCCTCAATCTGTCTTGCAATCCTTTCGTTCATGGCTTGTACCTCCGTTTGTTTTCTTCCCTTTCGGTAGGTACATATTCGCTCTAAAACACACATATATCCAGTTATATATGAACCATAAACTGCACAAACATCTGCGGTTGGAATTGTGTATATTATGACTCCTCCTGTAGCAGTTCTTCCTTTAATTTTTCTGCAATTTTCGCAAGTTCATCAAGGCTCATTTTTCCGATTGCTTCAAAGGCACGGACCTGTTCTTCCGTCTTCGGTGTCGGCAGCGGATAAGGATAATACCCAAGCAGATAATCAAGGGACACATTGAATCCATCCGCAATCTTAACCGCTTCAACAACACTCATCCTTGCCGTGCCGTCCAGCAGATTCTTTACCCTGCGCTCCTTCAGGCCGCACTGTTCTGCAAATTCTGCAGGAGTTGTCTTGTGTATCTTTGCTATCGTGTTAAGATGCTCCGTCACCATCTTATGAAACTCCGTATTTTCCATTTCACGGACTTCGTCCATTGGAAGGGGTTCAATATCAAACGCTTCGTCCATTGTCTGATCAAAGGCTGCTGCAATCTGTACCGCCTCGGCCGGTGTAAGCCTTCCCCTGCTGTGAAGGATTCTTTCCAGCCTTCCCTCTTCCATACCGCATTTCTCTGCAAATTCTGTTATTCCCATCTGACGCTTCTTCATCAGAGCCATCAGCTTTCTTCTGATTTCTTTCATCATCCACCTCGTTTAAAATTCTTCATCCGTGCAGTAGGTCAGCCCCATCTGCAGTTTTATGTATATATTTGTATACCGTTCCCGTTCACTTCCATCAGAACCCATCATGGCCTGAAGGAAGAACTGCTCCGCAGCTTCCTTCGTTTCCCATGTATCTTCCTTACCGTAACATACTGTCGTTATCTTATTCATTGGTATCCGCCTTTCTCCATTCATCCACTCCGTAGATCATTGCAAGAGAACCGTGTCCCTCCCACACCGTGTGGAGCTGTCCCGCATCATCCACGAACTCAACTGTTCCAATGGTTCCTGACGGTATCTTTCTGTATGGGTCATCAAGGCGGATAAGTTCCACCCTGGTTCCCGCAGGATATTCTTTTCTGAGTCTTTCAAGTGTCTGTCTGCTTACTCCGAACATACCGTTGTCCCCCTTTCTGCCCTGCGGTTAGCTTTCCATTTTTCCGCATCTTCCGGGGTTCTGAATGCCGTATGTCCTTTCAGTCCCTTAAGGAAGAAATTTCTTACTTCCTTTCCTTCGCTCCCGCCAAATCCGATGGAAACAAGCCATGCCCTCATGTAATATTTCTCGTTTTCCTCGATGGTCTGCTTCGGATTCACCCGCTTCTGTTCCGATGCCTTCTTTACAATGGCCGATGCCAGTCTGCAGTATTCCATCATGCTGTCTGTATGCGGGAAGCCCGTAAAGTCAATGTTTCCATCCTTAAATGCGACTCCCTTGCATCCGCCCTGTTCCGTAATGAACCTTACCGCTTCTTCCGTATTTTCAAAGGTTCTTTCGGCAAGTGCATCCGTCAGCGTATCCGTAATGGAAATGCACTCCCTTCCGGATGCCCTGTTGATAAGATACTGCTTGGAATGCATCATATTTATCAGGTTGATGATGCCCTGCGGTGTCATGCTGCCGATTGGTATTTTGATCTCCGCTTCCAGTTCTTCCGTCTGTGTTTCCTGTGTCTCTTCTGCCACATCATTCTGGAAAAGCACTCTTCTCACCTCGTCTTCCATGCTGTCATCTTCAAGTATGACCTTTGCATCCCTGTCCACCGTGATGCTTCCGATGCGGTATGCAAAGGATGGCGGTCCAAGGTATTCTGACCTCTGTCCGAAATGTCCGGATAAGGCTTTTACTAATTCTTTCCTGTTCTCAGCGTTTGTAATAATTTCCATTCTGCTGGTCTCCTTTCCTTTTGGTAGTACCATATATCACTCTGAATGCCCATATAGTCAAGCAGATAATGGTACTTTCCAAAAGAAAATGTAAGGTCAGTTTCTGGACTCAGGAAGGGACATCGCAACCGCATATGCCACGGTTGCAGTTACTGCATTTCCTGCCTGTTTATAAAGCTGTGCGTCCGAATTGACAGCCGAAGCACAGTCAAACAGCTCATCGGAAAATCCCTGTAAGCGGAAACACTCCCTCGGTGTCAGTCTTCTAATGCGTCCGCCCCTCATGAGCGTTCCCATCTGACCGGAGCAGTCCAGTGTCTGGGAGCATCCCTTACCTACACGGCCCCGTCTGGTCGCACTGTCAGGATATGCCAGATTGATGCCGTCACCTTCACGGGCAACATCGTATCCTGTCTTTGTTGCATTCCTGACTTTCACGGAATCAGCCTTCTTACAGACATACACACCATGCCTGTCCTGGGAGGTCAGCGTGAACATCGGCTCTCCATCATCCTTCATGCGTCTTCCGTTCTGCCGTTTCTCTATACGTTCCGGTGTCAGGACCGGATGCACTTCAAGCACCGCTGAGTTCATTGCCGTGTGGTTCGTCATCCCGGCAGTGTACCGTGCCGTCAGGCATCTTGCCGTATCCGTGATCTTCGGATCATGGTTGCTCTGGTCGATAAAATAAAGTCCTGTCTTTGCACCCACGCCCCCAGCATTGCCGACAAGCGTTGCGGAGATGCCGTCCGTCCCGTAAACACGGTAACCCTGCATACCGCCTATAAGCTGGTTAAGAGCTGCTGCGTTTTCTCCGGTGAGAGGTAATATTTCTCGTCTACCTCTGCTTCTAAGATTTGCGATAATGAACACACGCTCACGGTTCTGTGGCACTCCGAAGTTTTTGGAGTTAAGCACCTGCCACCGACAGTCATACCCTGCTTCGTCCATTTCAGACAGAACTGAGGCAAAATCGAATCCTGCATTGATCGATAACAGGTTCTTAACGTTCTCAACAAGTAGGTATGTGGGTTTAGCACTTTCTTCTTTGCCTTTGAGGAGGTCAATAATGTTGTAATATATTCCACTTCTTTTTCCGACCAGTCCCCGCTGTTTTCCGGCAACGGAGATGTCCTGGCATGGGAATCCGAAGCACCAGATGTCTGCATAGGGGACATCTCCGGGTTTGAGTTTTGTGACATCATGAGCTTTCCACTCTCCTTCCGTATCATACATTGCCTCATATGAGGCTCTTGCAAATTTATCGTATTCACAGTACCCGATGCATTTATGGCCGGCAGTTTCAAGACCGAGCCTGAAGCCGCCGATGCCGGAACATAGATCAAGGAAGGTCATCTGTTTCATTATACTGCCCTCCCTTGCATAATTGCTGATATGAAATTTTCATATCGTCACGGATGACAAATACATCCGCATCCGAACCGCACTGTTCAATGTAACGGTTTACGATCACATCCACAAACTTTTCATCCAGTTCGATGCCGTAGCAGATACGGTGTGTCTGTTCACAGGCGATCAGCGTAGAGCCGGAACCAAGGAACGGATCAAGCACGATGCAGTTGCTCATGCAGGAGTTCTGGATCGGGTATGCCATAAGCGCCACTGGCTTCATGGTCGGATGGTCCTTGCTCGCCTTCGGACGGTCATATTCCCAGATGGTGGTCTGCTTCCTGTCGGAATACCACTGGTGCTTCCCGCCTTTCTTCCATCCGAACAGACACGGCTCATGCTGCCACTGGTACGGGCTTCTTCCAAGGACCAGTGCGTTCTTCTTCCAGATGCAGCACCCGGAAAGATAAAAACCCGCATCCTTGAATGCCTTCCTGAAATTCAGCCCCTCCGTATCCGCATGGAATACATAAATGGATGCATCCTGTTCCATCGACTGCTCCATATTTACAAATGCAGCAAACAGGAACTTATAGAAATCCTCATCCGGCATGTTATCGTTTTTGATCTTGCCGGCCGTCTCCTCGACATTTACATTGTATGGCGGATCCGTCAGGACAAGATTTGCTTTTTGTCCATCCATCAGCTTATCGTAAGTTTCCGGCAGAATGGAATCACCGCAGATGACACGGTGCTTTCCAAGCAGCCATACATCACCTGTCTTTGCCACGGTCGGTTTTGCAAGCTCCGCTTCCACATCAAAATCATCTTCCGTGATCTTCTTATCATGTACGGAATTAAAAAGCTGTTCGATCTCCGGCGGTTCGAAACCCGTGATGCCGACATCAAAATCTGAATCCTCAAGGTCTTTGATGAGGTCGGCCAGAAGTTCCTTGTTCCATTCGCCCGTAATTTTATTGAGTGCTACATTGAGTGCCTTTTCCTTGGTCTTGTCGATATCGACCACGATACATTCCACTTCCGTGTATCCGAGGTCTGCAAGGACCGTGGCTCTCTGGTGTCCTCCGATAATGGTCATGTCTGAGTTGATGATGATCGGCTCGACATAACCGAACTCCTTAATGGAGTTCTTGATTTTTTCATATTCCTTATCACCCGGTTTTAACTTCTTCCTCGGATTATAGGAAGCCGGGATAAGGTCTGCTATTTTATAACTCTGAAACTGCATCTTCCATATCCTCCTCTGCTAAAAACCTGTGCCGGAAATAACATTCACGGCCGCAGTATTTTCTGTTCTTGTTTCCATAGGAAATGAAAGGCTTCCTGCACTGCCCACATACAAGCGTGTAGGAAGCCTTCTCGCTTTTCTTCACTGCTTCCGGGTGTGCCTTCCACCATTCCCTTCTGCATTTTTCACAGCAGAACCTTCTCGGTCTGCCAGTCTTCGGCTGCGTGATCGGATTACCGCAGAAGTGGCACACCTCTTTACCGTCCACCATGAGTTTCATATTTTTTGAAACCACCGTAGCGTATCCGGCAAGGTTGTGTCTCTTGCAGTAATTCCTTACGATGTCACGGGACAGTCCGATTGCCATTCCGATGGCTTTATAGCCCATCCCCTTCATCCGCATTTCGTTGATCTGCTTTGCCTGTGCGTCCGTCATCCTTTCCACTCTCCTTCCGGCACACAAAAAAGACCGGAAAAACAATGTTTTTACACTGTTTTCCAGCCTTAAATAATGCTTTTTTTCTGATTTTCCGGCAAAAGGAAATACCCCTTTTTGCCGTGTTTTAAGTACATTCTGCGAAAATTACCATACCCTTTTTATATCCCCCCTGTTTAATTCTGCGAAAATTCACGCAAAGGGGGCCATCGGTCTTCAGCGGTTCAGACTGTAGAGATTCAGATACCCCCACGGTCTGCCGTCAGAACCGATACTCTGGATTGTTATCCTCGTTCCATGTCTTTTTATCATGACATGGTTTGCACAGGCTCTGCCAGTTCTTCTCGTCCCAGAACAGGACGGGATCACCACGGTGCGGTCTGATATGATCGACCACGGTTGCTGTCACTGCATGACCTTCCTTTAAGCACTGAACACACAAAGGATGTGCCTTCAGGTATCTTGCCCTTGCCTTCTGCCACTGCCTGTTGTAACCACGCTTACTGCTGCTCGCCCTGTCACCACTGTGCAGTGCTTCATGCTCCTCGCAGTACAGTCCATCTGTCAGCTTCGGACATCCGGGGTGTCTGCACGGCTTCTTTGGTTTCATCGGCATCCGCCATTCCTCCCTTCTATGTACACGGGCGGTGTGAAAGGATTGGAAAGACACCGCCTTACGGCAACATAAAAAGGAGCGTTTCCGCTCCCTTTCTTTTTTGCCATCTTAATCATAGCAGATGTAAACCAAAAAGTCAGTACACCCTTAGTACACCTTTAGTGCACCTCTAGTACACCATCCAATCATCATGTTTCTCGCTTTCCACAAAGTATTTATAACCATGCTCCTTAAGAATTGTTTTAATTGCTTTTTCTAAACGTTCCTGATCATTTGATGCCGTATATTTGATACACTCTAAACTGATACCGTTCTGCTCACAATATTGTCTTTTTCTATCATCGTACTTTATCTGCCGATTAAATCTATCCGATGCATAGCTGTTATCTTCTGCCACATAAGTTCCAAATTCATCATAATAACCTTTTTTATAGTGATGCGGTCCCTGTAATTCTATAGCTAGGTCAAAGATTGGTTTTCCATCTTTTTCAGAAGATTTAGACAACACAAAATCAAAACGAAGCCCTCTGCCTGAATCACCTACTAAGCCGTCAAAAGATTTTTCCCTAATATAGGTAATTCCTAACTGATCCAACAGATCCATTGTTTTTGCTTCAAAAGATGATATCTCATGACAACTGCAGCATTTAGCCAAATAATAGCCTCTGTCCTCATCATAAAGGACTTTCATATTAGATGAAAGTATGTCCTCTTCTTTTCCACAGATTTGACAGACACATGCATATTTTTTTGCAATTGTTATTATAGGTTTTCCATACCCCGATTTGTCCAACGATAAATGCTGTGGATCTATACACTCTTTTATAAAATAGCTGTCCCAATACTGATTTGAAAAATCTCTTTTATACGAAGGATCATAATGAACTACAGCCTCAAAATCATCATATCTGTGCTTTTCTTCGTATTGTTCCTGCTCTTTTCTCCTTTGCTCTCGTTCAGCTTCGTCTCGCTCCTTATCATATCGGAATGATAGCTTACAACTCTTTTCTACTGTTTCCATTATCTGTTTTGAAAAGATATTGCATTCCTGTTTATATTTTTTATTATATGGTTGTTTAGCTGCAATACTCTTTTCTATATCATCATATTCATCCAGTATTTTTTGTAAATATGACACCATCGGTGCCAGTGACTTCTTTCTGTACCACTGTGCCCACGAATTTGCAAAACTAATGGCATCTTCGTTTTCCAGATTCTTTATAAATCTATGTTTTGGTGCGGTCATATCCGCCACCATAGCAGCTATTTTTTCTCTGCCATATTTTTTTACAAGTTTTTCTTTATCATCATACGAATATTTTCTATCCAATTCGGGTCTTTGCTTTGGGAACGCTAACCCATTCGGAACTAGATAATCATTGCCATAATTTCTTTCGTAATGATATTTCTCCTTACAACTGTCACAGAAAATCTCAACTGCCGTATCATTCTCTTTTTCCTGTCCCCAGTCATTTGACAAATATATTCTGTAAAATTGCAAATAGCCTTTTCCACAAGCACATTTTGCACTATATAGTCTTCTGTAATCTTCTTCATATGACATAGAACATCACTTCCTTCCCAAGTCCCAAACATATAAAAACATATTAAGATTTTACCATAACACAAACAAAAAAGACAGCCGTCTGACTGCCTTAATTATACTCTGCATATGCACCTATCTGTATCTGGAGTGCCACTGTGATTTGTTCCATGACCATGTCATCCAGCACTTCACCAATTCTTTCTCCAAGTCTTGTTTTATCAAGTGTTTCCACCTGTTCCGCCAGTGCCATACTCGGCTTATTCAGACCGCTACCTTTGGGGATCTGCACATGGGTCGGAAGATACTTCTTTTTCCACACCCTGGCTGACAGCGGAACGACCGTGACCACAGGGGAATGCTTATTCGCCTTATTATTGCTTACCACCAGTGCCGGACGGACACCGCCCTGCTTGCTTCCATCTTTTTCTCCAAAATCCACATAATAAATATCTCCACGCTTACACATAAAAACCTCCTATCCGAGGACAAAGGCTTCCACCTGTCTGTCCCTCAGCTCATACTGTTTATCAAGTTCCTTCAATGCTGCTTTTCTGTATTTTGCTATCATTGTATGGCTCACATGGTATCTTTCCATCATTATGTCCCATGTCATGTCCTCATCCAGAAGATCCGTGATAATGCTTCTATGTCTTTCATCCAGTCCGTTCACTGCATGCTCGAAAAAATCCAGTTCTTCCTTCAGGAACATATATCTGTGGAAAAGGAAATCATACCACTCGTCATTTTCCCTTTCCATTGCAGCCTTATACTTGACTGCTATGTTTGCCGTTTTATCGGAAAGAGTGCTCGTCTGCACCCTTTCCCCTTCCTGATGGGAGTAAAACATGGAATCGATCATATCCTGTTCGCTCACTCCCTGAAACTGACGGAGCTGGAACTCAGTCACGGTCAGTTCCTTTTTCATATTCTTATATTCCTTCATCATTACTTCTGCCGTCATCCGTCATACCTCCAATCCTTGCCTTTACTGCTTCTATCATTGCATTCTGTGTAGTATCCTTTTTTTCGATTGCCCGGAGGATATCTTCATCGACCGTGCCTTCTGTCACCAGATGCTCTATGATGACCGTGTGTTTCTGACCCTGTCTGTAAAGTCTGGCATTTAACTGCTGATACAGTTCAAGGGACCATGTAAGCGAGAACCATACGATGGTCGAACCGCCTTCCTGAAGATTCAGTCCGTGTCCTGCCGATGCCGGATGGATCAGCGCCACCTGGATCTTTCCTTCATTCCATTCCTCGATATCTTTCTTGGTATTGATATCCCTTGCCGGAAACCGTTTTAATATCCGCTCCCTGTCATGCTTGAACCAGTATGCAACCAGAAGCGGTTTTCCGTTTGCCGATTCGATCAGGTCTTCCAGAGCATCCAGTTTTCTGTCATGGATATTACGGACATTGCCAGATTCATCATAGACCGCACCGTTTGCCATCTGCTGGAGCTTGTTGCTTAAGGCTGCTGCATTTACCGCATCGATGTCATGTCCTTCCCCGTATTCTAGGATCATTTCATCTGCCATCCTGTCATAAAGTTCCTGTTCTGATTCCGACATGGATACGGTCACACGGTTGCTTATGCATTCCGGCATATCAAGATAATCCACGGCTTTCATGGAAATGCTGATATCGGAAATCAGTTCATATATTTTTTCTTCTGCTCCTTCCCTTGGCTTATACGAAAAGATGATCTCACGATTCCGCTTATCCGGAAGGAAGAACCTGTCACGGTAGCCACCGATATATCTTCCAAGCCTCTGCCCCATATCAAGGATTCCGATTTCTGCCCATAAGTCCATGATGTTTCCCGGTGTTCCCGTAAGCCCGACCACACGTTTTGCCATCGGCCTTACTTTTTTCAGGTCTTTGAACCTCTGTGCCTTTGGGGACTTGAAGCTCGACAGCTCATCGATCACGACCATATCAAAATCAAAAAATATGTTTTTTGTCATCCAGGAAACATTGTCCCTTCCGATGATGGTCACATCGGCTCCTGACAGGAGTGCTTCCTTTCTCTGCCCTGCAGTTCCCATTGCCACGGCAAATGTCATGCCGTAAAGATGCTCCCACTTTTTTATCTCTGCCGGCCATGTGGTCTCTGCCACACGCTTCGGTGCGATCACCAGGATCCGCCTTACTTCAAAATAGTCATACAGCAGAAGCCACAGTGCCGTAAGCGTGATGACCGTTTTGCCAAGTCCCATGTCAAGGATCAGGCAGCTCACGGGATGCTTGATTATAAAATCTGTCGCATACTGCTGGTAATCATGTGCTTTGTATTTCATCAAGGATACCTCCGATCTGTTCAATATTATCAACTACATAAACGGGAAAGCCTAACCTCTCAAGCATCCTCTTTCTCTTTAGCTGAAGCGGTCTCGGCTTCTTCCCCGGTGCTTTCAGTTCCACAAATGCCATTTTCCCGTCCGGCATCAGGACGATGCGGTCAGGCACTCCATTCATACCGGGTGATACGAACTTCAGCGCCATGCCTTTCCGCTTTTTTGCTTCTTCCCTCAAATGTCTCTCTACTGTACTTTCTAGCAAAACCAGATACCTCCTTTGCCGATTGCGGTTGCCATATGCCTTTAACTCCTATACGCGCATATATACATGAATTGCTCTTTTTATCTTTATTTTTAATTCTCAACTGGATTTAATGGGAAACTGGGAAACTAAGAACCGCAACCCCTTATTTTCCAAGGTGTCAGCACGGTTTCCGACTACCGTTGCCCATCTGCATCTGGGAAACCCCGGAAACCGCCTAACGGGTTTCCTCTGGTTTCTCATCCATCCGCACAAAAGTCTTCTGCACTCCGTAAAGAGGGACTTTGGTCTTGCCCGTGGTATTGGAATCATACTTCTTCCATCCCCCGATCTTGTTTAAAATGCCTTCGATCTCATAGGAATCCGCTTTCTTTAAGTTCTGGCGCTCCTTACCGAAGCACTCCACCCAGATCTCCATGATACACACACGCTCACGCATGACCGTTCCTTTAACACCTACCGTCTCGAACTCTCCTCCGCCAAGGAATGCCCTTCTCTGGTAGATATCCATTGATGACCAGTTGTCCGGCAGCAGTCTGTCAAGATAGTCCTGCACGATGCCCTCACGGTCATCCGACTCCATTGCCTCCTGCTGCATCTTATATGCTTCCTCTGCCTCCGCACCTTTTAAGAACAGCTCCTCACCTTCGTTATACAGATGGATTGCCTCTGCCCAGATCTGGTCGACACAGTCAAGCTCCCACGGATGGTGTTTTCCTGTCCCCGACACATGCACGGGCCAGAATCTTCTGTTTCCTGTCACGTCACGTAAGAATCCGCCCTCAGAGTTGGTGCTTCCCACAATGATGCACTTTCTCGGATGCGACTCTACATTGACCCCGTATGCCTGACGGAACTTATCATCCTGACGGGTGACAAAGGACTTTACAACCTCGACTTCCGTCTTGCGGATACCGTTCATCTCGCTGATCTCAAGTATCCAGTTTCCGAGCAGCTTCTCGGCAGCAGTCTTGTCCCTCATATCCGAAATGGATAAGGAATCCGAGAACCACTGCTTTCCAAGGATGGCAAAGAAGGTGGATTTTCCCATTCCCTGCGGACCGTTCAACACGAGAATGGAGTCGAACTTTACTCCCGGCTTATAGATACGCGCTACCGCAGCCACCAGTGTCTTGCGGATGACTGCCCTTGTGTACGGTGAATCTTTCGCACCGAAATAGTCGATGAGCAGTGTATCGATACGCTCCTGTCCATCCCAGTGAAGCGTTGCGAAATAATCCTTGATCGGGTGGTAGAGCCTGTCGGATGACACCACGGCAAGCAGTGCATCCTTAAACTTGGTCGGTGACCAGATCCCGTACACCCTCTCGAAATACACCTTTGCATTCGCAAGGTCAGAATCGTTCCATCCGGGCTTTACCTGTTTCCACGGAAGCGGACCGATGACATCAATGGTATCCTTGAACTCGTTATACACGATGTGCTTGAAGTTCTCATCGTTGCGGATGATCAGTGCGATGTTCTGCAGTGTATCCTTGATATTTCCCCTGCGGTCAAGTGCCAGCTTATTCTGCCAGTCCTCGTCCGGCTCGGTGGAAAATTCCTGTACCGCTAGCTCCTGTCTTTCCTTGGCAAGCGTGTTCTTCACTTCTTCATCTGCAGAAGCAAAATCCTGCATGGCTTTAAAAGATGGGAGTTTTCCCGGCTCTGTTCCTTCGGCTGCCCTTGCATCCTTGTCACCGAATTTATGAAGTCTTACCACATCAAACGCATTCATCAGCTTTCCGCAGCATGGGTCTGTTGCATGGTGGCTGTATACGAACAGGTCATCATAGACCACAACTCCGGCAGCAGAGTCCGCCGGGATATAATCGTATCTTCCGGGAATCGCCCTTGAATGCCTGTACACATCCGGGATAAATTTGTCGATTGCCTGTGTCACTGTGTATGTGCGGTTGAAGGCCCCGATCAGTCCGTCCTTGGAAAGCGGGTCGGCCTGTTTTTTGATATCCCTCTGCACAACAGATGCCTGACGGTTGCTGACCGGCCACGCTGATACATCATGCCAGTCCTTATAACGGGACAGCACTTCATCGGGATCAACTTCATTCCCTTCGATTTCCTGAAACACATACTCACCGTCACTGGAAGTGCTCGGCCAGTACATGAGTCTTGATGGTTCATAGGTGGAATCATCAAAAAGTTCGATGCCGATATCCGATGCAAGCATACGGCTGACTGCCCCGTACTCATCAGGTGTCACATCCCTTGTCAGGAATATGATGATACGCAGTCTCGGCTTCTCCGGTGTATGTTTATGTGTGGAATACACTACCATCTTCATGTCAAAGAACATTTCCAGTTCATCAATGATGCCCTGTGTTCCGTAATCCATATCAAGCGTGATGGCGGATCTGGAGATTACACAGTCCTTCTTCCTGCGTCCGCCCTTCAGCTTTCCAAGGACGAATCCTCCGACATCCTTGATATTGTCCTGCTGCCCTTTCGGCATCTTCCTGTACTGCTCCATTGTTTCCGCAGTATATTTTGTCTTGGACAGACGGCTGACAAAATCTTCATATGTCATATCCGTGCAGTTAAACTTTTTGTCCATTCTTGAGTTTCCGATCGATACGAACATCCTTCTTTACCTCCTTCTTTTTACGCTTTTCCTGTTTCATAACCCGTCCGATTGCAATACCTGCGGTCGGATCCGGATACCCTTCCCTGTTGCATCCTCCCATAAGTTCCTCCTAATCTTTCTTGTAAAACGGACTTTCAAATCCGGCAGCCTTAAGCGGAAGCCCCTCACACCAGTCAGGGCATACCGCCATGATCTCATTGACTTCTTCCACCGAGGATGTTCCCTCCGGCACTTCAAGCACCACTTCATCATGGATGTGGCACACGATATCAAATCCCTTCTTTTCCAGACGGAGCATTGCCTCTGCCAGTACATCCCTTGCGGTTGCCTGGACGATGTTCTCGCAGAATTTTGCGCCATAAGATTCGATCCTCGTCCACTTGCGGTTCGTGCCGATTCCTTCATAGCTGACACTTTCCGAGCCGAAGCGGTTCACGGTCATCCTTGGTCTTACATAGGACAGCACCCTTCCGGACGGCAGTGCGATCTTTAACATCCCGGACTGGTAATATACCATCACCATTCCGACCTTTGTCATCTTCCTCTCTTTCACGGCTGCCTTTACCGCACCGTCAATCTCATACCAGTAATTCACGATGTGCGGATTTGCTGCCCTCCATGACTGCACCAGTCCTTTCAGTTCCTCTTCTTCCACAAAATTTAATGCTCCCATGCTGATAAGCGCACCTTCCGCACCGCCATACTGACAGGCAAGTGATGCCACCTTTCCCCTTGCACGGTACGGGCTTCCCTTTGTGATCTCTCCGATTGGGATATGGAACATCTTGGATGCCGTCTGCTCATAGATCTTTCCGGTGCCACGGAACTCCTCCATGACCCATCCCTCTCCGGCAAGATAGCCCATGACCCTTGCCTCGATCGCCGAAAAATCGCTGACGATGAATCTGCATCCGGGTCTTGCCACGAATGCAGTACGGATCAGCTCCGAAAGCACATCCGGTGTGGAATCATACAAAAGCTCCACCAGGTCATATCTGCCTTCCTTTACAAGGGAGCGTGCCAGTTCCAGGTCTTCCATATGGTTCTGCGGAAGGTTGTGGATCTGCACAAGTCTGCCGGCCCATCTGCCCGTGCGGTTGGCCCCGTAAAACTGTAATAATCCATGCACCCTTCCGTCAGGACATACCGAACGCTCCATTGCTTCGTACTTCTTTACGGATGTTTTTGACATGGCAAGTCTCAGCTTCATCATTTCTGCTACATCACCCTGTGTGTTCTCCACCAGTTCTTCCACGGCAGCCTTGGCAAGGGAATCCACCTCGATGCCCTTTTCATTCAGCCATTCCTTAAGCTGTGATACGCTGTTCGGGTTTTCCAGTCCTGATATCTCATATGCCTTCTTCGTTACCGTCTCCTTATACAGAAGGTCGCATGCCACAGCGTGTCCGATAAACTCCTGATCCACCATGATACCCCTGTCATTGATCCTCTGGTCCATGCAGTAGAGTTCCTGCTCCCTGTCCGGTATCGGGAACTTCGTTAGTTTATTCCTGATCTGTTTTTCCACATCCACGTCACGGATGCAGTATGTCTTGAACAATTCCCACTTCTCCGGTGCATCGGACGGAAGATTTCTTGTCCTGCCCCCGTTTGCCTTGGTAGGCTTGCACGGCATACAGAAATAGCGGATGAGGTCTTTTCCCTCGGACATCTTTTTCTTATCAAGGTTCAATGCTTCGCCCACGCCTTCCAATGACAACGGAAGCGACAGCATGGATGCCTGGACAAGCGTACATCTCCATCCTTCCGGTTTTAAAGAAAGACCGAAGAATCGGTTGATACAGTTCCGCTCGAATGCTGCATTATAAGCAGTCTTTATTACGGAATCATCCGTAAGATATTCCATGATCTCATCCGGTATCTTCTCCCCAGATGCCAGGTCAATGATCTGTGTCGGTTCGTCATTCAGACTGTATGCAAACAAAAGGATCTCGAACTGCTCCGATGCTGCATACCTGTGTACCCCGCAGTCCGGCAGTGACATATCTGAGTATGTTTCAATATCAATTGCAAGTGTGTCCATGTTTCTGTCCCTCCGCTCTTTTCTTTATTCTGCTGATTCCCGTTCTTGCTGCTTCCACATTGCCAGACTTCATCTGTCCTTTGATGGTGCGGTATGTGTTATACGGGATATATTTTTTTATGCTGTTAAGCTCCTTCATCAGTTCTTCCATGAAAGTACATCTCCTTTATGTATCCGGGCGGTGTATGCCACCGCCCTTCCTATGATCTGCTGCTTTGTTCCTATGCGAGGAAATCGTCCTCCGCATCCACTGCCTCGAACTCATCCCTGGCATTTGCTCTGGAACCGAGAGGCTCTCCGTCCCTTAACTTCTGTACATTTCCAAGTCCTGCTGCAACGCCCTTGTTGCCGTTGCTGTTGTAAGCATAAAATGTAATGGATACCCTTCCGTAGCAACCGGAATATACCTCGCTCTGGTCAAGGATCGGCTGTACCTGTCTGTCCACAATCTGAGGGGCCTGTTTGCTGTTGGCATTTAAGAACATACTGTCCGCATATGCCTCATCCTCCGGTCTGTCGATGTCACCGTCCCTTAACGGCGTTTTCAGGTTTGCCGGGATCTTACCGCCCCACTTGCCTTTTCCTTCATCCTTTGCTACCTCGATTGCCTTCTTGATCTTGGCGATGGTCTCCTTATCATTCTTATCGATGATGCAGGATACGGAGTACTTCGGTTCGCTTCCGTTGATGGAATCCGGCTCCCACAGGTGTGCATAGCTGAGTCTGCAAGGTACGATTACTTTTGTTACATTTGCTGTTGTCATAATTTAGTCCTCCTTAAAATCCGCTTCTGCGGTTGCTGTTTTAACTGCTTCTCTTTTATCTGAATCCGGCACCAGTGTGACCTTGCCGTCAGGCTTGTACACCAGTGAACCAAGGATCTCATTAAATTTCTTTTTGCCCATCAGCCTTTCCATCTCGGTAATGCCGATCAGGCTCTTTTTGAAGATATCCGTGTATCCGGCTTTCTGTGCCGCCTCTGCCACATCCTCTTCATCCGTATATTTACGGTTGCTTCTTCCCAGAACCAGCTTATAGCCCGGCCATGTCTTATGATGTAGAACTGCCTCGTTCTGTGCATAGGTGTAAACCTCTTCTGCCCATTTCTTCAGTGCATCTGCCTTGGAAAGGACTCCTGCAATCTCTTCATCCGACATAAGGGCCGGTTCGGCAAATTCCATCTGGGCAAGTTTTAAATATTCCTCTGCCCTTGCACGGCATGTAAATCTTGCCTTGCAGAATCGGCAGTGATCTCCGGCTTTAAACTCTCCTTCACCTGAAAGAGCCTTTGCTGCTCCAGGTTCAAGAACGTCCTTTCCCCATGCAAGCAGTTCCCCGGCTGATATCTCCCAGGTGGAGAAATGCTCGATCCTCGGCTGGACGATGGTAAGCTCCACCGTGTCGATCTCATATAAGAAACCGAGCATGTCCAGGACTCCCAGTCCGTAGATCATAAGCTGGACATTCTGTTCTGCATCGACCACCACACCCTTGCCGAGTTTCAGATCGATAATATGGATCTTATGGGAGTCGACCACCACCATATCTGCCGTGCCGAAACAGTCCTTGATTCTGTGTGCAAGGCTGACCTTCAGTTCCACTCCAATGAATGGTTCATCACAGTCCTTCCTTGCCTGCTCGATCTGGGTGATGTTATATTCCACGTAATCATCCACGGCTTCGAGCAGTTCATCCGAATAATAATCAGATACAGGTCTTTTAGTCCTTTTCTTCAGATACTTATTGATGAGGTACTCCGCCATCGCATGCCCGGCACTCCCTTCTGCTGCGAAGGGAGATTCTTCGTCCGGGAAATGCTCCTCCAACAGTAACGATGGAGGGCATTCCAGACGTCTTTTGCCGGACGATGGGGAGAACCTTGCGTGTCCGCCCATTAGAGCACCTGCGCTTTCTCATACAGTTCCGGCAGCTTCTCATCAGGAACGTCTGACAGTTTCTGGAATCCTAACTGCTCGATCAGGTTCTTAACTTCCGATGTCTTTCCTGCTCTGGACTTTTCTGCAAGGAACGCACGGACCGTCTTTCTGTCCACTGTTTTCTCCTCTGGGGCAGATTCATCCTTCGGTGTATCTTCCACAGGAGTTTCCTTCTTCACAGGCTTCTCCACTTTCTTTGGTGTATCTTTCTGTGCTGCAACCATCTTTCTGATTCCGGCAGCAATCTGCTCGTAGCCCTCGGCCACTAATAACAATGCCTCACTCATGGCGTTCTCTCCTTTCAAATGCGTGCCAGCTTCACATCACCTGTATACACATCGATCTTGTTTACGCTGGACTTGTACTTCCCACAGTCCATCAGAATATGGAACGGGTACTCCTTTACTACAGTTGCTCTCTTCTTTTTCTTTCCGGCAGTGATCATAAGACGGTCATCCGGATACAGTCCGTAACGGGCATTGACTGCTGACATGGCGGACCTCCTACTTCAACACCTTCAGATTTCTGATGATGCCCTTATATCTGGCATCCGCACGTTCATCCACAGGAATGGTTCTGACATTCACGGGATTGAAATCTGTATCATAAAGCCTTACAGGCTTCCTTGTTTCCTTTGCATGGTCGAGTTCAAACTTCATGCCTTCCGTGATGTCGAAACCGAACACATACACCTCATCGCATATATCCATGAGTTCAAGACCCATTGCGATGCCTGTCATTCTCTCGTTTGGAATATTGTCATCGAGGAATGATGGGAAATAGAGATGTGGTACGATTGGAACGTCACCTGACATGGCAGTGATCCTTGCATAGCTCACTGCATTCTTTTTGTTTTCCTCGACTCTGCCCCGATAAGGGCTGCAGATAAAGATCTTCTTTTTCATAATAAAATCATCCTTTCACATTCGGCTCTCATGGCCGTGGGTACTCGTCAATAATGTACTTGGATGGCAGATCGTCATCCGCCTGTCCTAGACTGCAGGACTATACTTGTTAGAGCCGTATTCACGGAGCATCTGGTCAAGCACTTTTTTCTGTTCATCATCAGCCTTGTCCATCAACTGTTCCAAAACCGAAATCTGATCCTGTGAAAAAATATTTTTATGTGGATGATACCAGTCAGCGATACGGACACCGCCTCCGTTACCTCTAGTAGTTTCAAGAGGATACTCAGCCGTAAGCACAAGAATGTCATTTCGGATAGTTCTATCCGTAACACCAAGCTCAGCAGCTAAAACCTGCATATTTTCTTGTCTTCGTGCGACCATGATTCGCATGATCTCAGCTCTTCGCTCATTTGCACTCACAGCTTTTCACCTCCCTTCGTCCTTGTCTGATAGAAATATAAAATCCAAATAGGAAGACTAATTTCCTATTCGATTTTTTTCTTGAAAATTTTTTCCTATTACCTTCTTCTCTTTATTCGCTTTTTTATTTTGAAAAAAAACGTGTTTTGAATTTTTCAAACGGAGAATATATAAGGTTAGGTATTTTTTATCTCCAATCCTGAACTGAATCTCATCGGTCAGAAGAACATCCATACTGCCCAAATGCGTATCGTAATCTGGTATCTATATACTTGTTCTCCCTTTTGTTCCTAAAAATCTTTAATTCTTTGTTCACTGCAATGTATAAGAGCAAGTAAACTTTTCTGGACCAACCTAAAAAAGGACAAAAAAATAGAGTTGCTACGCAATCTTTCGATTGCAGTAACAACTCTGGCATATAGTATCTCATAAATTATGGATCAGGGCTCAGTAGCTTGTCTGTGCTTCTTCAATTTGTTTCATAACATCCGTCAGTGCTATCCTTTCCGGATTTTTATGTACTTTTGATTCAAAATATATCTTTCCTTCATCGTCAATCAATGCATCAAACATTCTTGGCTTTGTGGGTTTGTTGCTGTTAAGATTTCTGATTTCAATTCTCTGCATCAGCACCACCTCCTATTTAAACGGCAGATCTATATCAGTCATAAAATCATCACTTGAAGGTTCTGGTACTTTAAAAGTCTTTGAGAGAACCTTTTTGTCCTTATTTAAATATGCATCAATAACACTCCTTGCCTTGTTATCAATATTTACGTGAGATGCCAATACCTCTATCTGCATGTATAAATCTATCACAGCAGATTTAATCAGATCACACGCCATAATCGTATTGCATAACGGAACTACGGATTTATCAGGAGCTACAAGATAAATTTCATAACATGCCTGTCCTTCTACGCAATTATCATCCATATTAATTGTACACGGAAGGATGTACATATCACTTTCTGCATCTTCCAATCGTGACCAATATACATTTCCAGTTACCTGTATTGCTTTTTCAGGATAGAATCTTGAAAAGAAACTGGCTACTCTATAATTTCCGTTACAATCCATGCTGTCATCATCAGGACTCTGCAATGGATGTGGTGCTGGACCAAATTCAGAGTATAAATCAGTCGGATTATTCAGCTTCTGATTTGGTTCTCTATGCCAGTACAAATTCCCACATTTGGAATCATCAGCTATTTTCTTTATAAATTCCAGGACATATTTTTCTGTCGGTGTTACCTCATCTATATTAGCTGATATCAAAAAGTCAATGCTGACTCCAAGCATCTTAGCTGCCGTTGCCACAAATTCCAATGTTGGTTCGGATGAATTATCCGGTTTTTCCAGTCTTGACATATATCCCAAGCGGACACCTGCTTCCTTTTCTATCATTCCGATTTTTACATCTGGATTTACTTTTAATAAAGCACGGATATTGTTAAAGCATGTGTACTTGTTAAAATTTTTAAAGTCATCTAATGCATCTGTTATATTTGTAAGATAATGCGCTAAACGGTTTCTCTGTTCCTGCAATACTTTTATTTCATCCCTTGATATAGCAGCAACTCCATGTGACTCCATTGCCTTTTTTACTTCGTCAGGATTAGTATTATCTTTTCCCTCAAAACTCATCATCTGTAAAACCTGTTCAAAATCGGCACATTCCGCATTCTTATCCTCAACTGCAGATTCAAGTCTCTCCTTGGCATCCAACAAATCTTCTTTTGGGCAGCATCCCAGAGATGCTTTTTGTAATAAAAGTTCAAATTCTTCATTATTCATGATAATCATCTCCTTTTTTCACATCTATGAGCAAATTATAGTACCTTTTGTATCTATTGTCAATATATGCAAATTATTTTTTTCTTTGCATTTGTATGTGAATAAAATGCAAAATGCCTGACAAAAGCAAAAGTAAATAACTCATTGCTTCGTCAGGCATTGGTTGCTATGATTTTCATGCACCTATTCGCTCAGTACGAATCTTTTTATTATGTAATGATATCTGTATTATTTTTCTGCAGCACGGGCACTTGATTTGTATAGTGCCTTCTGTATCAGGCAGCACATCAAACAATCTACCGTTTTTGCAGCATGGACATGATACTTTCAGAATCTGCTCTCCCATATGCTATCCCCCATTTCTCTATAGATAATCATACGGAGAACGAAATCCTGTTCTCTTCTGTACTTGTTTCTTAGGTAAGCAACTTTGTGCTTCTTCCTTCGAAGAAAAAAGCCTGCTTGCCCTAAGTTGTATACCGCCTGATGTATTTTCTACAAAACGGACAGTAAAAAAATCTCTGCTCCTTTTCAGAACAATCACTTCTCTGACAATGCGATTGCTTTCTATAATAAAAGCTTTATCGCCCACTTCCAGTTTGGTAACCACGTTATCGCCTCCATATAATAATTGAAGGCCAGCTAAGGGAAAGTCAGGCTGACCTAACCTTGGTGTCAAATTTGTCTCTGTTTAACATTAATAACCTCAGGTAGCGAACCTGAGGTTATTATATCGAACATCTGTTCTGTTGTCAATAGTTCATTTACGTGCCCATTGGATTATTCCGGAAATACGCTGCGGACGAATTTCTCCAGTATAGAATCAAACGTTCCTCCGGCAACATCACCATTTATTATTTCTTTCCGCTTATCAGCATAAGTTATCTGAAGGTAATAACTACAACCGTCACACACATGTCCTTCAATAACATTCTTCTCCCATAAGGGAGCTCCTATGATTTTCTGCAGACTGCATGCAAGTCTGTATACCTTCTTTTCAGATACCTTCTCTTCCGTCTTAAACTGATATTTACGATTCTGCCCTTGATATGTATATTCTTTACACCTTCCATCAGGATATATTTCATATACCCATGACTGTTGGGAATCTATCGTACACGGACCATTCTCCACAACCTTATATCGTATTTTTGTAATCTGAGTAGCTGGAAGAAGTTCCTTTGACCATCGGTATCCGCAGTCAAGGCAGCCATAATCCTCGTGTGGCATTCCGTCTATCATCTCACATCCGCCCAGGATAAGTTCTCCCCGCTCTTCTGCTTCAAACGCTTCATGGGACGGATAACCATATAATATTGGTACAGTCCTGTCTGATCTGCATTTTGGACAAACGACCATAATTCCGTCCCTCCTTTATTACAACTCCAATCGTGTAATATCCATATGATTTCCGGTCAGATAATTATCATATAACTCTGCTGCCGGAATCAGACGAATTTGTATGTTTTTCAGATTGAGTGCTTCAAGCATAGCCATTCTGGCACAGCCTTTTTTTACAATATCTTTTTTCTCCGTTGGCATCAGAAAACAGTTCCTGACTTCTGCAATGCCATGTGCATTAATAAAATCCTTATAGGCAAGCTGATACAGATATTGTTTTGTTACATCTCCGACTCCCGGATTTCCCCTGAGGGACTTTCCTTTTTCCAGTTGAAGATTATAATATTTGGCATCAAATATTATGAACCAGTCCTTTCCGTCTATGCACGGAATACTGATCAAATCGGGAATAAGGGTATCTGCTGCCTTTGCTTCCGTATCTTCTCCTTGCCATATAGGCTTTTCTATAATATCTATCAGCTTCTGTCTCTTTGCCGTTTTGCTGTTATACTTATCTGCAAGCGGAACAGTCATCTTAAGCTGTGCAAGGGTAGTATTCAGCTTATTGTCAAACACTTCCGCACAGGCTTTCTCCCAGACCGCATGGTATGCTGTTGTTCCAAACATACTGATACCATCATTCTCATCAAGCATTCTTCTGTCCTGGGACACATAAGCATATAGTGTTTTGAGAAGAATCTGCCTGTGCGTATTAAACTGAAGATTCAGTTCCTTTATAATCCGTTCTAACACATATTCCTTGTCACCAAAATCGGCCAGTGTTTCCTCGGAAAGCTCTATGACATCCATATCAAAAAGAGCATCTAATTGTGCATCACGAAGCTGTCTGGAACATTCCGTAAGCACACATTCATGCAGACGTTTGAAATAATCCATGTCATCTTCTACAGATTTCTCCGTATAGAGTTCCATATAATACGGACGGTTATCCTCGATCATGGCAAAGCTCTCATCAATGGTTTTTCCCCAGAGGATTTCGCCCTCTCCATTTACTTCTATTATATCCTCACTGTTCGTATAGATGCCATATTCGTAATAATCATTAATCAGGAACAGGATAACCGCAAGTATATTAAAACTTCTGTTCTCTCCATCACCATTGAAAACATTGATAATCTGCTCTTCGGAACGGCTGTAACGCTCAAGTACTTTAACAACCTGTTTCATCTCATCCAGAACATTATCGTCTTTCTTTGACAGCAGATATTTTGGATAAACCTTTATGACACGGCTTCCACAGGTGATGACTCCGACATATGTAAATACATACAGACAGTCACCACTCTCTGCCGTTTCATCCGTAATTTCCACATCGTCATCTACAAGGTCTGACATTTCGAGCTGGTCATCGGTATTTTTTACACTCTTCAAGACACCATAGGCTTTGAGATTTTTAATAAATTTTTCTACTCCGTCTTCGTCAAAGGAAAACTTGCTTTTAAGGTCATTTTTCGTATAACGCTTCTGTTCCCTGACATACCGTGAAACAACTCTCATTATGCCTCATCCTTTTGTTTATCATAAAAGTTTTCCTTGAAATTTGGTCCGAAGATTCCCATTCCTATTTCATTAAAAGCATCACACACAGATGAATATTTGCTGTTATCACATCCATCAAAGAATCTGTGCTTGCCCTGTTTAACTGCATCTTCATACAGATACATAATTACCTTACTCTTAAATGCATCTACAAATTTTTTTGTATCAATAATCATGCCATTCTCATCAGAAGCAAGTACCTTCTTTGAAAGGAAGAATGGCCCCATCAGCTTGTCTTCATTAATTTTAAACTGATCTGATGACATTTTTGCATTGATAGCTCTGCGGAGAATATTCCACTCAACAGGTTCATCACTTCCGGCAAGTTCTATTTTTCCAATGCCAGAAATCTTTTCCTCGTTTTTATTAATACCAAGATATTCAAAGTTCCATCTTCTCTTAAATGCAGTATCCATTGGAAATACACCCTGATCGGCACTGTTCATTGTAGCCCAGATAAACATATTATCTGGTATTTTGATTTTTTGATAATCCTCTGGTCTTCCATCTAATGCTCCGGCTAAATAATTTTTTACGTCCTCAGATGCATGTATATCATATTCACTAACGCCATCATCATCCCTATCCAATAATTGGAATATATCTCCAAACACTGCTGCTACCTTTGCCCTATTTATTTCCTCAATAATAAGAAGAAAAGGTTGTGGTGTTTCAGTCCAACCACTTTTAATAGCCTGTACATACAGGCGCATAAAAGGTCCCGGAACAAAAGTATATTTGATTGTCCCATTTGAGTCAGTAACAGGTTTATATGTTCCTACAAATTTTGAATAGGAATAATCCGGGTGAAATGTTACACGCTCGTAATCACCAACTGTCCCATTTAGTTCTTTTTCGCAATCTATTTTTAGCTGATAGCTTTTTCCAGTTCCCGGCGCACCAAAAACAATACGGTTTCTTTCATGCATTGAATATAACCCCGTATGATAATTCGGTTTTCTTCCTCGTACCTTTTTTTCTGATTCACTTACTATATTTTCTGTAAGATGATTACCCAGATCATCACTATAATAATATTTATCATATAAATACAAAATATTATCTTCTTTTGTTAACGGATAACAAGAGGTCATTTTTCCCTCTGATTTCTCCGGCATTTTCTCATTTTCTTCAAAAGGAAATCTCCATTTTGCCGTTTTTAAGTGAGCCATCGGAGATGTTTCATCGTAGAAATAAGAACCAACATCATCCGCTAACGCAATCAATTGTTCTCCATCCATCAAAACAAATACTGTATTTATATCAGATTTATAGAAATTAGATACCTCACCTGCTTTTCTGGAAGCCGTTCTTTCATCATTTGGATAATAAATCTCGCTTAATTTTTCTTGAATTTCTTTCCTGTCAATACTTTCCCCTTTAATATATTCCGATAACTTTCCAAGCTCTCTCCAGCCAATTCCTACAACTCCACGTTTTGCCCATTCTGCAGCATAATTCTTGCTTGAATCAGATGTCCCTAACCTAACAAATTGACGTGGATTACCAAATTTCGCATATGTAACATCAAAAAATTCTCTATAAAGCCACTTTGCATGATTCTGAACCATTGCAATTTGGCCACTTCTACCATAATATTTTTCACTCGGTACTATTCGCATTGCTCTTAAAATATGCATCTGCCAATCAGTAGAATGAAATCCAGACAATTTTTCAGGACAAATCATAGAAAAATATTTGTGAAACCACGACCAATTATAATATTGTATTCCTATGGCAGCCTGAAGATCAGCATCCATTTTTTCACAATCCTCTAATGTATTAATAGATGCATTTCTTATTATTGTTGCCCCTCTGACGAGAGCATCTCGCATATCTATACCAATTTTTCTGGCCTCTTCCTCCGATAATTCCTGTGGTTTTTGAGGACTTCCTGTCATCCATATTCCTGTTTCTTTTTTTTGAAAAAGTCCAAATTTATATGCTGATCCACCTGAAATGCTTCCAAAATAATTACGGCAATCTTTATTCATTTCGAGCCAACAACATAATGAATTAGTATTATCTCCAGTAGTATAAAAAATATACTGCAATATGTCATCTTCTGAAAGCTCTTGTAATTTTTCTGGAGAAAAGTGATTCTGAAATTCCTGCAATGCTTTGTAAATTTCGTCCTTTGTTACAGTTAAAGCAACGCCATTTTCATCCGCATACTCGCAGAGTTCTCCTGCTGCACGTACATATTCATTATCTGAATCATCTTTAAAATTTTCATCCGTAGATAAAATTGGATTGCGTGGATTAGTTGACATCATTAATCCTTGGTACTCTACTTCTTTATCTTCATCCATATGTTTTAATTCACCGTATGGATGCGTATCATCTCCTACATATGCTATACATTTTTTACTCTTTACATAAAGCCATTCCACATACCCTAAATTTGCATATATGGTTTCCACTTGATTTCTGCTAGAACCCGATCCACCGAATACTACCTCAACATTTGCCGCTGGTCGATAATACATTTCCTTCCAGACCTTTTCCAGCCTTTCAAATGTCCAAGTTTTTCTTTTTCCTTGCACATCAAGTACTACATTATTATTCTGATAGTCCACTTCTACAATAGTAAATGCAGAAGCAGTTCCAGATATCCCATGTAAAGTTTTTCCTATCAGATTTTTCTCGATGTCGGCAAGTACATCATTAAATGTTTTTTTCATTCAACAAGTCCCTCCAAAAAATCATAAACAGTTTTTGCTATACCGCTTGAAAGAAGATAAGGAACACCATTTCCTATCGTTTTAAATTTATCTGTAAGAGTCATGTCCGACGGTAATTCAAATGCTTCCGGCAAAGTCTGCAAAGACATCGCTTCTGCTGCTGATAATCGTCTAGCTTTATATGGATGCAAATGAACTTCATTATTACCATAAGCCACTGTCGGAGAATACCTCCACCGATGTAAACGCTTATATGATTTTTTACTAACGTCTCCTTCTTCTATCGTCTGCATTCTAGCCAATCCCCCTCGTGGTGTAAAATAATCCTTTCCATTTGGATGCTTAATTACATGATTTTTTTCAAACCAATATTCCACTGTAAGTTCTTTTGGAATTCCACTTGGGCACTCAGTATTACTATTTTCCTTAAATATATCAGTACTTGGCCACGGCATTGTTTTAATTTCTTCCAATGAATACTTTTGATATTTTTCCCACGAAAATTTTGATATTTGATTATCTGCCAATATTTGCTTTTGAATACCAAAAAGTAATATTCTATCTCTGTCCTGTGGTGCTCCATATTCTAATGCATTCGTAAGTCTATCCGTTAACACATAACCTGCGTGTTGCATTTTTTCCTTTAATTCCTCATAAAAGGCTCTATGACGAGCAGTTCTCCAAAGTCCCTTTACATTCTCAAAAAGGAAAAAATCTGGTTTCATTTCTATAATCAAATTTGTATATGACAGTGATAATTTTCCGTTATCTCCATCTTTACCTTTATTTTTTCCTGCAATAGAAAAATCTGGACAAGGTGGCCCTCCTATGAAGCCAATTAAACTTCCATCTTTTTGTGCATCTCTCATCCACGAATGCATATCATCTTTTTTATTTTCCAAAAACTCGTTTACATCTCCATTAAAATATCCATACGTCGGACTCTTTAAGCCCATTTTTTCCCTCGAATATTTATATGCCTTCATAAAGGCTGGATGAAATTCATTAACAAATTCTATATCAAAACCATTAGTTTCAAACCCTAAATCAAGGAATCCACTTCCTGAAAAAAAAGAAAAGATTTTCAATTTACGCTTCTGTGCCATTTTTATTGTCTCCCTTGATATATTTTCCTGTTTTTATTCTAGCATCCAATGGTTTTTCCGTTTCCACTGGAATTGCCCACTGCCGTCCAAACTTAACAGCACCGTTTATCCTATTCTCTGAGCATAATACTTGAATTCGTCTGCTTGAAATTCTCCATTTCCTTGCAGCTTCTTGAATAGTCATATATTCCATATGCATACCTCTCACTTATAATTTCATCTTATTTTATACTTTTAAGCGAATAAAATCAAGTTCTTTATTTCAATCATGACCATTTTATTCGTCTAAAAGAATATCCAATATACTTTTTCATTCTTTCGTGATAAAATATTATTATTCATCTTCACACAGGGAGGAAAACATTATGGCACATATTCCTAAAATAAATTTTACTGGATCAGCTCTGTCAACGACAATTCAAACTATAATCAATACTAGAGATCAAAAAAATAATAATGTCACGTCTGGCATTCCAACAACAGAGACTTTAGCTGATGTATATGGAACAGGACTCCCATCTTCTACGATGGAAATAAGTGACTTTGTACATTCATTGCATCAACAGGCTCTGCAAAATTTTAACGATGCCAATGTTTACTTAGCATCCATCGGTTCTAGCGATATCTCATTGCCTTCAGGATCGGCGTTTAATAACTGTAATGGTAAATGGACTGAATATGCCTATGCTGCATTCGCATGGAACAGTTTAGCCAAAATAAATACGACCAATAAAACAACCGCTCAAAATGGTACTCATAGTGTTTATGTTTATATAAAATTACCAAACCGTAATTCTGAAAATAATGACTGGACTCAGCTTCTTCTTCCAAACATAACACAAGCACTTTCAAATTACCCCCAAACACAAAGTGCTAAAATTGTATCGCCAGCCAATTCAAATTATGGTAGACGTTTTGAGCTTATCTCTAGCAATCCAGATGCTGTAATCTTAAAATATGATAGTTCAACTATCCGAACACTATGGCAAAACACTGGCATTACAAACTTTGATCCATACTCCGACATTCCTAATTTGAGTACAGATATAACTTGCCATCTGGATTCATTATTTAATTATTTTAGAAACACGGTCCTTCCATCCAGCAACCTTCAGTGTTTTTTATCTATAAAAAATTCAATTCGTCCTGACCGAAGGTATCAATGGGTACATGAAGGAGATCACGTTAAAACTATTTTGCAGTGGATTCAAGTTTATTCAGCTATGGGAATGGCCCCTCTTGATACCGCATTGACTTACAATGATCTCAATGGAAAGTTTTTTGCAATATCATTATCCAATGTTTCAAATGCTGATACAGAAGCGTTAAACACTGGTTTAGTAGGTTCTATTGTATCACCAATGCTCGGACCTGTATGGGCTGTTGATAAATTAATTTCTTGTACAAATTTCTCTCAAATCGACTCTCAAATGCAGTTAATGCTTAATTTTTAATATGAAAACGGGCAGTGCTTTTTGCATTGCCCGTTCTTTGCATTCTATTGATTTTTTAAAGACATATACCATTTTTTAAATAACTCACGGTGATTATATTTATCATACCATTCTTTTGTCAACAGAACCTTATATTTTCCGAATGTAAGTACAACTTTTTTTGGGGTGTAATATCTCTGCATACCGCTAAGATAATGTGGCTTTTCTTCATCTGGATCATATAATTTGAAGAAAGCCACATTCGAATTCTGTAAATTAAAAAGTTCTTTTTTATTACATTCTGTCGGATTCAATAAAATCTGCATTTGCTCATCAGAAAAAACATATCCTGAGGCTTCCAAATTTCTCATCGATTGCAATATAAAATCACCTACCCCAATAACACCTTCTGGCAAATCTGGAACTGACCTATCGGAAACCAAATGCTCCTGTTCAACTTCCGGCTCAGATACAGATGCCACCACGGGTTCAAAAACCTTATACCCCAATGCGCCTAAAACCAGTTCAGCCTGATCTATGTACTCTTCTAATTCACTTTCTTTTTCTTCCGTTACTGTTCCTATGGTTGGTTCATTTCCGTTTTGTACATGGAATCGTCCTGCATCCAATGCCTTATTATAAAAGCGGTTTTCCAAATAAGAAATGTCTGTACGACCGAGTGAGTTATCTTTTCTTGTAAAAATTACAACTTCATCCCAGCAATCTTTATATTTATCATTTTCGTGATCAAGTATTCTCTGGTGTATCCCTTTCCCATTTTTTCTAACTTCTGCCTGACCTACATATACCATATTATTACCAAAAAGGAAGTAAACTCCGCTCTGTTTAAATGCCTCCAACTCCTTGCATTCATCCAAGAGCCTTCTTGGAATTTTGTAAGCAATGCCATTCCAATTGGATATTGTTGCTTTAATTTTTCCATTAGCCACACCATCTATAAGATAAACGCTAATCACTTTTCCTCTTGCCACTTCATCACTTCCTTAGTATACATAATAATGTTAATTTTAGCAGCTTTAACTAAGTCGGTCAAGACACTACATCAGGCTTCAGCACTCCATATTTCATTTGCTTTTGTTATAATCAATCGACCGTCTTCGCACTTCACCTCAATTTGCTCTCCGATGTCAAATCCCAACTCTGAGAGCCATTTTCCTTTCAGGATAATACTTGGTGTTCGCTTGTACTGGTATCCGCTCGCTTCATAAACCTTCATTTCCCTATATTTTTTATATGCCATATTCATCTTCTCCTTTTGCTATTTTTTAGACTTCTGCCATAAGATTAAACTTACGCTGAATTATTGCTTCTTTTGCCAATTTATATAATTTGTGAGATACCCCCTTGAACAAGGGAAACGACAACGGGGAATAATTTCCTCGTCTAAGCACAGTTTTAGAATGTAAATTATAGCGATATGTAGTGGCACAAATGCCCAGTTTATGCGGGTTTCAGGCACTAGGGGGATACCCAACTTTAGAGTCTTAACACCGGATACGGCAATGACATGAAGGGCGCCTGCCGCTTTGTAAAGACTCTGGGTTTCTTCCGAAAGAAATGTCCGTTCTCCAAGAAGCATGGCGGCAAGCAGAGCTCCGTTTTCTTCTCCGTAAACTTCCAGAAACGTTTCCGCCAGATGACGGCGAAGCTGCCACAGGCATTCCTTTCCCCTGCCGATTATATTCGGAGGTTCTGTGTATACAATGGCAGCTTTCTTTACCTGCCCGTATATTTTCCGGGCAGCATAATAGTTTCTTGCATCGAACTGCCCTATGTTGGTTGCCTCCGTGTATAGGGAAAAGCTGCCGGAAATCCGCACCCTGCTCCCTATGGAGGGCAAACCATCTTGGGATGAAGTTCCTTGTCCTCCCGCCACGTTGCGCTCCGTTTGTCCTGCCCCCGTTTTCACATTGCAAAGTACATTGCCTTTTGCCTGGAGTGTCCCCATTTTCCCTATTCTACCTTCCACGGCACATAATACATACCCTTTTGCAGGAAGTGTCTCCGACTGCCCACCGCTAAATTGCCACTTTTCTGTTTTTACCATCAGATAGGTCCGGACGCCGGTTTTGCTTTGCTTTAAGACTTTACCGGCAACAATTCCCGCAAACTCCACCTGCCTGTCTGCTGTGTTTTCATATTCGATTGGAAATCGGGATGAGAAAATAAAAGAATACAGAGTTAATAACAGAATGAGACAGATTTGAAAAAGACACAGCGGCCGCCGGATTTGGGGCGGCGCTGCATGAATTCTGAATACGATAAAATCACCTACTCCGCTGTCGTTACAATATTAAGGTTGCGTTCAAACACGGTACTTAAGCTTACACTCTCACGGAACATGATGTTGGTTTCGCCGTTTATGGTAATCTGTACCTTGTTGACGTTGTTAAGCTCTACCAGGGAATTGACCACGGAATAAATCGCCACATCCGTGGAAACATTATAAACCTGCGTCAAAAAATTTTCGTCAAAGTTTACATAGCAGATGCCGTCCTTGACGGAAATGCTGACCAGCTTGGCATTGGGGTTGATCGTCGGAAATGCTACATCCGCCACGTCCTCATTGGGACCGGCAAGTAACTGCTCCACCACCAGTTTTTCTATGGAAATGTTGGTATTGTAGGCAATCGTGCGGCTGGTGGCAATCAGTCCCGTGCCATCCGCATTGGCAAAATAGAGCTTCAGCCGGACTTTTTCGTAAGCATTGATTTCGTCACCGGCATTATCGATAAACTGGTCTGCCGAAAGAAGCCCCACCACATTGCCCAGATTGTCGTACAACTGCTTGCCGTTCACCGTGATAATAACATATTTGATGCCGTCAATCTGCGTAACCGTCCGCACCAGCGCTGCACGCACCAGGATTTCCGTAGTGGCGGGCATGGCGGTATAGGAGTCACTGACATCTATCATCACTCTTCCTTCATCGATTTTGCAGGAAAGCACCTCAAAGCCCATCTGCAGGGGCGCTTTGTAATCCATCTTATCCGGTGTCTGAGCCAGCAGCTCCATCATTTCCGCAAGCTGCTCATCCGGCTTTCTCGCCGAAATTTCCTTTTCATGCGGCTCCAGCCCCGTTACCGATGTATTGATATAGTAAATATCCCTGGCACTGCCGTCCTTTCTTTCCTCCGGGCGGTTGCAGCCCGGCAGAATAAGAACAAAGCTGCACAAAAAAGCAATTACTTTGAAAAGAAAGCTTTTCCGGTATGCCGGTCTATTCACAGAAACAGAATTTTTTCCGTTCATCGTTTCGCCTTTCTATGAATTGATATGGGTCAGTGGTATCTTTACCAAAAAGGTGGTCCCTTCGCCCTCCAGGCTGGACACCGTAATGGAACCGCGGTGCATCAGTACCGCATTCTTGGTAATGGCAAGACCTAAGCCCGTACCGCCGATTTCCCGGGAATGGGATTTGTCCACACGATAAAAACGTTCGTAAATTTTATCCAGTGAATCCTGCGGAATGCCGATACCGTTATCCTTGACCTCAAGAGTAAATACCTGATGGTCGGCATCCAGCGTAATTTTCACGGAGCCATGCTCCTTATTGTACTTAATGGCATTTTCCACCAGATTTGAAATAATCAGGGTCATTTTCACTTCATCCACTTCGGCAACCACGGGGCGGAGGCTGGTTAATTCCACTTCCACATCCTTCTTCCGCGCAATGGGTCGAAGACGTTTGCAGATAAGTTCGGTCAGCTCATTGATATTTATGGCGGAAACATTCAGATCCACTGCCTTTTTATCCATTTTCACCAGAGATAACAGGTCTGTGATAATCTGGTTTTCACGGTCAATTTCCGCGGTAATATCCTGTAAAAATTCCCGGTACATTTCCGCCGGTGCATCCGGCTGGGCAAGCAGGGAATCCGCCAGAACCTTCATGGATGTCAGCGGGGTTTTCAGTTCATGGGACACGTTGGAAACAAATTCCTGCCGGGAATCATCCAGCACCTTCATGCGGCCTAAAAGCTGGTTAAACGCATCCACGATATGAATGGTTTCGGAATAGTCGGGAACCGAAATTTTTTCGTCCGTATATCCCGCTTTTACTTCGTTAATAGCCTGTGTAATGTGGGAGAAAGGACGGGTCAGCACATCGGAAAGCACCATGGCGACCGCCAGAATAATCAGAAGAATAATAGCTTCCAGAATCAACGCCTTCCGGTTCAGCACATCCATGGTCGCCATAATATTGTCCGTGGAAATACTGGTCAGCATAACGCCCCGGACCACAATTTCCTCTTTTTCGCCCATGTCGGTCGCATTCGTTACCGTCTCCGTAATGGGCGTCGTCATTTCTATGTAGCCGTGTTTCCTGTCATAATTGGAAATGCTCTGGTTGTCAAAAGAGCGGATAACCTCCTCGGAAATAATGGTTTTACCCTCGCTGATGCCGTAGGTATCCTTCACCACCTTGAAGTTCCCGCCGATGATAATAACACGACCGTCGTATAAGTTGGAAAGCATGTCCAGCTCCGCACCGATCACTTCGGAAGAATTATCCTGCAGATAATTGTAATGTATCAGGTGGTTGGCCAAGATTTTCAACTGTGTCTGCACGGTGTTCGTCCGCAGTTCTATGGCATGCTGCTCATAGTTTTGCATAATTCCATAACGAAGAAGGACTCCAGGCAGACATCCCACAACCAGAATAATCACGAATATTCTGGCCCTGAGGCTCCTGAGTCCCTTTATTCGTTTGCAGCCTTCTACAAATTTGCTGCCCCATTGTCCCATTTTTTTTAACATTCTTTACTCCATTTAAAAAGCGGTTACCTGCCGTCTTATTCCATGTTCATGAAATAGTATCCCACACCCCACTTTGTGTGCACAAACTTCGGCTCACCGGGACATTCCTCTATTTTTTCACGCAGTCTCCGGATATGGACATCCACGGTGCGCACGTCGCCCGGGTAGTCGCTGCCCCATACTATCTGCAGAAGCTTTTCCCGGCTGTATACCTTGTTGGGATTGCGCATAAGAAGCTCCAGCACTTCAAATTCCTTGGCGGTAAGTCCCACTTCCCTGCGGTTCACATACGCTCTCCTGCCGTCGCAGTCGATTTTTAAGGAGCCGATTTCCAGCACACCGTCTTCCTTATTCGGCTTTTTCACTTCGGTACGGCGGATAATGGCTTTGATGCGCGCTTTCACTTCCAGTATATTGAAAGGCTTGGTAATATAATCGTCGGCGCCGTATTCCAGTCCCAGAATTTTGTCCATGTCATCGCCCTTTGCCGTAAGCATGATAATAGGGACACTGGAAAATTCACGAATCTGCTGACATACCTCAAAGCCGTTCAATTTCGGCAGCATTACGTCCAGCAAAATAATGTCGTACTGATTTTTATGCGCCAGCTCCAGCGCTTCCTCTCCGTCGTAGGCGCAGTCCACTTCCATATTGTCCTGCTCCAGACTGAACCGGATTCCTTTCACAATCAGTTTTTCATCATCAACCACCAAAGCCTTTTTACCCATTTCTCTTCCCGCCTTTATTATATTTTTACTTTACACATATTTTATCTTTGATTTTGGCATACACGCCCTCTTTGATACCGTCCACCAGCATGATGTCTTTGATATCCTTAAATACGCCGCCCGCTTCCCGGTAGGCGATCACCGCTTCCGCTTTGCCCGCTCCGATACCCGGCAGACTCATAAGTGTCTCCTTATCCGCCGTATTGATATTGACAAGCTGACTCTCCGTTTTCCCGGCTGCTGTTTCTCCCGTCCGGTCTGAACTGTTTCCCGTCATTTCCTGTGTCCTGTCCGTTTCGGTGGGAATCACAATCTGCATGCCGTCCTCTATACCTGCCGCCATGTTGACCGCTTCCGTATCGGCATCCGCCGTAAAACCGCCCGCCAAAAGCAGCACATCACAGATCCGGCTGTCCGCAGTCAGTTCATAAACGCCCGGAGTCCGCACTTCTCCGCAAATATGTACCAGAACGGTATCGCTGCCGGCATTCCGGATTTCTGCGGCGGCGTTGACAGTTTCCCCCGCCGGAGTGCCGCTTTCCGCTGCGGCGTCCGCAGTCAGTGCTGTGCTGTCTGTATTCCGTGCCGTACTGTCCGCCCCGCCGGATGTATCTTCCTCCGCCAAGGGCTGTACCCCTTTTAAGGAATAGGTCGTGTTGTTCTGTCCGGCGCAGCCGGCTGCAAACAAAATTGTCATGCCAAGTAAGCCTGCTGCCAGATAATATCTTATAAAATGTTTCATGGTCTTCCCTTTCCGGGAATGCCTCTTGACCACTGCTATCATTGTAATGGAGTTGCCTCATTTTTACAAGGGTAATTTACTCCCATTTGAACAAAATAATACCTCCTGCCGCCAGCAGAATGCCTATTACCTTTCTCCAGGAAAAGGGCTGTTTTTCCACCCCGAAAAGTCCGAAAAGCTCTATAAGATACGCCACTAAAATCTGTGCCGTCACAATCATCATGACGGCTTTTGCCGGTCCCATCATATCCATTGCCTTGATAACCGTATAAGTAATGCCCGCGCCTAAGATGCCGCCGATTAACATGTACCGCGGCTCCACTTTCAAAAGGGTTCCGAACGATGTCCGGTCGGAAATTGCCCAGATGGCGATGCAGACTAAAAATGCCGTAAACTGCACAAAAGCATTGGCAACCCACATGCCCGTGGTCTTGGTCACCTGCGTATTGAAAACACCCTGCACGCTCATCAGCAAGCCGGAAATCACGGCAATAAGAAATCCAATCATATGCGCCTCCCATGAATGTCTGTTATATTCATTATGCGCACATGACTGGATTTTATTCTTGCATGCCTGTGTATCTTATTTGTATCTTTTTATGTCTTTTCTGCTATTTCACTTATTTTGCAGGTCTTTTTACTGCAACTGCGTTGTTATCTTATCGGAGAGCTCCTGCAGGAGTCCTGCTGCATCTTCCCCTTCCCATACTTTGGAGAAGAGAATTTCAAGCTGAATCCAGAAGTTGCTGGTTTCAATCATCTTGGGCAGGGAGCCCGCATGCTTGTACTCTTCCATAAATACCTGCAAATCCTCGTTGCCCGCATTTGCCGCTAAATTGGCGGAAACCTTGCCGGTACGCTCATACAGGTTGTCATAGTATTCGTTTGTTAAAAAGGCCGCAAATTCATTGGCAAGCTCTCTGTGCTCGGAGTAGCCGTTTACCACCACGCAATTGGTAACGGAAAGGGACTTTGCCTGCAGCTCCGCACCGGGCCCCGGCAGCATGGCAATTCCGTATTCATACGGAAATGTGCCTTCCTCTTTTGCCTGTTTTAGCTTTGCCAGCACATCCGTTGTAGCAATGGTAAACACGATTTTACCGTCGATAAAATCCTGCACCACGGAGTCATAGGAAACGGAATCCGACTCAATATAAAAGAACTGGTTTAAGTTCTGGTAAACCTCCAGGCACTGCTTTACCGCCTCATTGTTGATGTCAACAGCCGTTTCGTCATCGCCGCATTCACCGCCGACCACCATGTAATTGCCTACGAAAAAGTAATTGTAAAAAATATCGGAAACATCCCATCGGAGCACCGCTTCTACATTTTCGGGTGCATCATAGTTGTCCGCAAACGCAAGCATTTCATCCATATTGGCGGGAATGCCTGCCTCAAGCTGCTCCGGTGTCACGGTCAGGGTATCCTCCGTGGCTTCTATTTCCCCGGTGTCTCCTTCTTCTCCGGACGCATCCGCATTGTCCGCTGCATCCTCACCGGTGTCGTCCGTGGCTTCTTCCCCGTCGCCTTCCGTCACTTTCTGCAGCTGCTCTGCCGTCCAGGCTTCCAGATAAGTCTTATTGTAAAGGAGTGCGCTTGTTTTATAATAATACGGGTACGCAACCAACTTGTCCTTATAGGTCACTGCGGAAAGCGCAGTCCCCGGAAAATGGTCCTCGTTGCAGATCCCCGCTTCATCCGTAATACGGGATGCCAGACCGGAAAGATAAGCCTTTTCCAATGAGTCATTGCTTAAAATAAAGGCATCGGGAATTTGCGTGGAATGCAGGGATGCCTGATTTAATGCCTCTAAATACTCACTGTCCGAAGTCAGTACAGGGATTACACGCACGTCCTTTTCTGCGCCGAACGCTACTGCCGCACTGGCAATAAAATCCGTCAGCTCCTCATCGGAGTACCAGAAGTAAATCGTCTCTTTATCCCTGAAAAGTGTGGAAATTTCCTCTTCTTTTCCCACATATTCGTTTTCATTGCCCAAATATAACATACCTGCCATCACGCAGACAATTAAAAGTACTGCCAGCAGTCTCTTTCTCATGTATCACCAAGCCTTCCGAACAGGATGTTATGCCGGCTCCCCGGAAAGACAGGTGTCGAGAACAGCAATCATATCATCCACGTTCTGTTTTGTTATAATGAGAGGAGGTACCAGACGGATGATGCTCTGACCCGCGTTGATTAACATAAGTCCCTTGTCCAGGGCGCTGTTAATATAAGGAGCCACCGGTCTGTCAAATTCCAGTCCCTGCATCAGTCCCGCGCCGCGTCTGTCAATAATAAAGTCGTATTTTTCCTTCAGCTCGTCCAGACGCTTTTCCAGATAAGGCGCTACTTCTCTCACATTTTCTATTATATGGTTCGTTTCAAATAAATCAAGCACTTTGTTTACTGCCGCACACACAAGCGGATTGCCGCCATAGGTGGTTCCGTGGTCACCGGCTGCAAGGGAATGTGCTCCCACTTTTTCATTTAGGAGGAAGGCTCCCACCGGCACGCCGCAGCCCAGCGCTTTGGCGGTGGTCATGATATCCGGCTTTACGCCGTATTTCTGCCAGGCAAACATGTAACCGGTTCTGCCCATACCGCACTGGATTTCATCTAAAATAAGCAGAATATCCTTTTCGTCGCAGATTTTTCGGAGTTCCCGTAAGAAAGCCTCGTCCGCCGGATGAATGCCGCCCTCACCCTGTACCGTTTCCATGATAATGGCGCAGGTTTTTTCGTTAATCAATGCTTTTACACTGTCAATGTCGTTCATGGTAGCAAAACGGATGTTGCCGATGCCCGGCTCAAAAGCCTCTCTGTAATGCGGGTTGCCCGTTACGGAAAGCGCTCCCATGGTTCTGCCGTGGAAGGAATGCTCCATGGCAATGATTTCGTGGTCAGTGGTACCGTCTTTTAAGTATGCATATTTTCTGGCTGCCTTGATGGCGCCTTCAATAGCCTCTGCGCCGGAGTTGGTAAAAAATACCCTGTCCATGCCGCTGACGGCTTTTAACTTTTTAGCCGCTTCGATAGCGGGCACATTGTAATAATAGTTAGAAGTGTGAATGAGCTTGTCAATCTGCTCCTTCAGGGCATTGTTGTAGCTTTCGTTATGATATCCCAAAGCAAACACCGCAATGCCGGAAACAAAGTCCAGGTATTTTTTTCCGTTATAGTCGTACAGATAAACACCGTCGCCCTTGTCCAGTACAATCTGGTAACGGTTGTATGTGTGAAGCAGTTCGCTTTCCGCCTCGTCGATATATTCCTGCATCGTCAGATTTTCTGCCATAATCTTCGTTCCTTTCTCATTGCATTTTCCAGCCGTAATCTTCATTCCTGTCCCATTACATTCGCCGGCTGTTTCCTGCCGTAACCTTCATTTCTGTCCTATTGCATTTTCCAGCCGTTTTCCGCCATGTCCCCGTCTTTGACAATCGCCGTTCCGATACCGCCCTGGGTAAAGATTTCCAGAAGCAGGCAGTGGGGAATACGTCCGTCCAGAATATGCACACGGTTGACGCCGTTGCGGATAGCGGAAGTGCAGTTTCCGAGTTTTGGCAGCATGCCTCCGCCGATCAGTCCGCTGTTGATCAGCTCTTCTGCCTGGGTCGCACTCAGTCTGGAAATAAAGGAAGACTTATCGTTAATGTCACGGTACAGGCCTTCGATATCCGTCAGGAATGCCAGCTTTTCCGCACCGACTGCCTTGGCAATGGCGCATGCCGCATCATCCGCATTGATGTTGTAGGTTTTGAAATTGTCATCCAGGCCGATGGGCGCCACGATGGGAAGAAAGTCTTTTTCCAGAAGGTCATACAGGACGGTGGGGTCAACCTGTTTGATGTCTCCCACATAACCGATGTCTTTTCCGTCTGCGTACTTTTTATCTACCTTTAAGAGTCCGCCGTCCTTGCCGCTTAAGCCGACTGCCTTGACGCCAAGCTCTTCCACCATGGTAACCAGGCTTTTGTTTACCTTATTCAGTACCATTTCCGCAATTTCCATGGTTTCTTCGTCGGTCACGCGCAGTCCGTTGATAAACCGGGCTTCCTTGCCCACCTTGCCGACCCAGCGGCTGATTTCCTTGCCGCCGCCGTGTACGATAATGGGTTTGAAACCAACTAACTTTAACAGAGTCACATCCTTGATGACATTTTTCTGCAGCTCTTCGTTGCTCATGGCGCTTCCGCCGTATTTCACAACGATAATCTTACGGTTGAATTTCTGTATGTAAGGAAGGGCCTCGATCAGCACTTCCGCTTTCTGTAAAACTTCTTTCATATCCTTTTCTTCCATTTTTCCAAACCAATCCTTTCTAAACTTTTATGACCGGTAATCGGCGTTAATCTTTACATAATCATAGCTCAAATCGCAGCCCCATGCCGTAGCGCTTTCCTCGCCCATGTGCATGTCCACCAGCGCGGTAACTTCCTTGCAGGACAAAATGGCGCTGGCTTCTTCCTCGCTGTAATCACAAGCAACACCTTTACCGAAAATCGCCATCTTTTTGCCTTCCGCTTCAAAATACAAATCCACATTTTCCGGGTCAAAGTTGACACCGGAATAGCCAAGGGCACAGAGAATTCTGCCCCAGTTGGCATCATGTCCGAAAATCGCCGCCTTTGTCAGGGAGGAGCAGATAACGGATTTTGCTAAAATACGGGCATTCTGCTTGGTATCCGCATGAATGACCTTCGTTTCAAACAATGCGGTGGCGCCTTCGCCGTCGCCCGCCATCTTCTTTGCCAGCGTGGTGGTTACCGCATGAAGGGCTTCACAGAATACTTTATAGTCCTCATTTTCTTCTGTGATCACAGGGTTCTCTGCCATACCGTTTGCCAGCACCAGAAGGGTGTCGTTGGTGGAGGTATCGCCGTCCACGGAAATCATGTTGAAGGAGTCTATCACATCCTTTTTTACCGCCTTTACCAGAAGTTCCTTGCTGATTGCGGCATCCGTGGTAACAAAGCCTAACATGGTGCACATATTGGGATGAATCATGCCGGAGCCCTTGCACATACCGCCGAGGGTTACTTTTTTGCCGGAAAGTTCAATTTCCACTGCCACTTCCTTGAATACCGTATCGGTGGTCATAATGGCTCTTGCGGCATCGTTGCCGGCTTTCAGGGTATCTGTTTTTGCCGCTGCCAGTTTCTCAATGCCGGCACAAATTCTGTCTTCGGGAATCTGCATGCCGATAACGCCGGTGGACGCTACCAGTACTGCATCTGCGGGGATACCCAGCAGTCTGCCCGCACATTCCGCTTCTTTTTTACAAATGTCCATGCCCTGCTTGCCGGTGCACGCATTGGCAATACCGGAGTTGACTACCACCGCCTGTGCGGTTTCTTTGGTATCCACGATATTTTTGTCCCAGAGAACGGGCGCTGCCTTTACCACGTTGCTGGTAAAAGTACCGGCGCTCACGCAGGGAACCTTGCTGTATACAAGCGCCATATCCATTCTGTTTTTATATTTAATCTGTGCTTCCGCACCTGCTGCTTCAAATCCTTTTGCTGCGGTCACGCCGCCTTCTGTAAATTTCATGACTTTTCCTCTCTTTCTATATCCAAACTTCCCTATCAGGGTAAATCTTCTACTTATTAAAAGCAATAATATTTTCGGTATTTAATACAAAATCATAATAGTTCAAATCGTTTCTTTTTGTCCAGCCGATGCATTTCCAGAACGCATTGCCGATATCGTTTTCGGTAAAGGCTATCAGGGACACCTTGCTGATTTTTTCTTCCTTCAGCTTCTCCATGCAGTACACGACCATGGATTTGCCGATGCCCTTCATTCGTTTATCTTCTCTCACACAGACATGGTACAGACAGCCCCTCCTGCCGTCGTGTCCGCAAAGGATGGCTCCCACGATTTCGCCGTCTTCCTCTGCCACCACACTGATGCCGGGATTTCTTTTTAAGAAGCGTTCCACACCTTCCTTCGCATCATCGATGCTTCTTATGGCAAAGCCTTTGATGCTCATCCAAAGCTTATGTACTCCTTCAAAATCTTCTAATTCCATGGCACGTATTGTAATCATGTCCGGCTCCTTTCCTTATAAAATGCCCCCTGTGGGGTCGCTTGTTTTTCTTTTGCATGGGTACATTATAGCACTTATGAATTTTTATGCAAGCATTTCCTTTATTTTTAATTTTTATGCATTTTGTTCTGTATTTTATGCAATGTTTTTCTATATTATATGCATTTTTCTGCTTGCAATCAAGATAAAGTTGTTGTATAGTAAGGGCAAGTTCAAAAAAGATTCCACATAGGAGGCATAAAAATATGAAGGAAAAAGTTGTTTTGGCATATTCCGGCGGTCTGGATACCACTGCCATCATTCCTTGGTTAAAAGAAACTTATGATTATGATGTAGTCTGTGTCTGCATCGACTGCGGTCAGGAAGAAGAATTAAACGGTCTTGAAGAACGTGCAAAATCCTGCGGCGCTGCAAAATTATACATTTTGGATGTTATCGACGAGTTCTGCGACGATTACATTGCTCCCTGCGTACAGGCACATGCTGTTTACGAAAATAAATACTTATTAGGTACTTCCATGGCAAGACCTCTGATTGCCAAGAAGTTAGTGGAAATTGCAAGAAAAGAAAACGCTGTTGCCATCTGCCACGGTGCAACCGGCAAGGGCAACGACCAGATTCGTTTTGAATTAGGTATCAAGGCCCTGGCTCCTGATATCAAGATTATTGCTCCCTGGAGAAACGACAAGTGGAAAATGGACTCCCGTGAATCCGAAATCGCTTACTGCCAGGCTCACGGCATCAATCTTCCTTTCTCCACCGACTCTTCCTACAGCCGTGACCGTAACATCTGGCACATCAGCCATGAAGGTCTGGAACTGGAAGATCCGGCCAACGAGCCCAACTACGACCACCTGTTAGTACTCGGTACTACTCCGGAGAAGGCTCCCGACCAGGCAGAATATGTTACCATGACTTTTGAAAAGGGTATTCCCACTTCCGTAAACGGCAAGAAGATGAAATACTCCGACATCGTAAGAGAATTAAACAGACTGGGCGGCAAGCACGGTATCGGCATCATCGACATCGTGGAAAACCGTGTTGTCGGCATGAAGTCCCGCGGCGTATACGAAACACCGGGCGGCACCATTTTAATGGAAGCACACCAGCAGCTTGAAGAGTTAATCTTAGACCGTGACACCTATGCCATGAAGACCGAAATCGGCGCTAAATTTGCAAGCCTTGTTTACGAAGGCAAGTGGTTCACTCCTCTTCGCGAGGCTATGCAGGCTTTCATTGAAGTAACCCAGGAATATGTAACCGGTGAAGTGAAGTTCAAGCTTTACAAGGGCAACATTATCAAAGCCGGCACTACTTCTCCTTACTCCCTCTACAATGAATCTTTAGCATCCTTCAAGACCGGTGACCTTTACGACCACCACGATGCAGAAGGCTTCATCAATCTGTTCGGTCTGTCCTTAAAGGTACGCGCCATGAAGAAATTAGAGGTTGAGAAGAATAACAAATAATCTTTATTTCCCTGATAGAAAGTACTGAGTATGGAAGTTATTTTAATTATCGTATCGTATTTTATCATCGTAAATCTGCTTGGCTTTGCCCTCATGGGCATTGACAAGCGCAAAGCCATAAAGGGTGCCTTCCGGATTCCGGAAGCCACCCTCTTTATGGTTGCCATTATCGGCGGCAGTATCGGCTCCATCTTAGGCATGTATACCTTCCGCCACAAAACAAGACACTTAAAATTTGTCTACGGCATGCCCGCTATTTTAATTATCCAGCTTATTCTGCTCTTTTTACTGTACCGGGCGCCCGTTGAGCTTTTAACCATCTGATACAGAGGAAACAACCATGCATATTGCCGTTTGTAACGATAACGTCGCTGACAGAAAACAGCTTGAGAGACTTTTGGCAAGGGAATCCGACAAACGCCTCTCCACCTCCGGGAACCTTTATGTGGACTCCTATGGCCATCCGGACAGTCTGCTTAAAAATCCCATGCAGTTTGATGCGTTCTTTATTGATATGGAGCTGACCCCGGATATTTCGGACAGTTCTGTTTTACAATGTCTGATTAAGGCAGGTTGTTCCGCGCCCGTCATCCTGTTCTATGCTTCCCCGGAAGAAAAAGAAGAAAAAAAGGCGCTCGGCAAAGATGCACCCATGGAAATTCTTCTGTTGGAAAAGCCGGTGCGAAAAGAAGAATTATCCTCTCTGTTGGACAATCTTCTGGTTCTTTCCGGCAACCGGGAAATTCCCATCGAAATCCGTGCTGAGGCAGGTACCCACTATATATACGAAAGTGACATCCTTTATGTCGAAAAAAAAGGAGGACATATTTATGTGACCCTGAAATCCGGGGAAATTCTTCCACATAATGCCTCCTTTGGAAGTCTGTTTGCACAGCTTGAAGCTTATCCTGTTTTCTTTGCACCCAACCGTAAAACCATCCTAAACGGAAGGTATATCAAATCCGTACAGCTTACACATATTACCATGTGTGACGGTCATACTTTTTCAGCCATCGGCGCCGGTATCGGTTATGCAAAAAAATGCCTTGCCGAATACGCGCAATAACTACACCGCAACAATGACGCCGCCGTCATTTGCATACATACTGCTGATGCCTGCCATATCCTGCATCATAATGTTATTGCACCCGGTTTTTAATTTAATCATCTGCTCCACCAGGAGTGCCCTGTCCGGTGCATTGCAATGACTGATGATGATTCTCTTCTTATCGGCATCTGTGAGTTCCGACGCTATCAGATCCACCATCTTATTTAATGCCTTTTTGATCCCGATGCCCTGACCCCGTTGTACAATAATTCCATCTTCCGCTGCCATCACCGGTTTAATACTGAGCGTAGAAGCCACAACAGCCTTAATACCGGTAAGCCGACCGTTCTTCCGAAGTGTTTCTAAATTATCCAGTACAAAATAGGTGTGCATTTCATTACGGAAATGACGGATTTTCTTAGTGATTTCCGCAAAGGTAAGCCCCTGCTCCTCCAGTTCCATAAGCTTTAATGCAATCTGTGTCTCCCCGCAGCTTGCAGAACGTGAGTCTACTACCAGTATATTTTTGTCCCCATACTGTTCTTCATATAAATTTTTCCCAAGAACTGCGCTGTTGTAGCTGCCGCTCAGCTTTGAAGTCAATGTCACCACGTAGACTCTCTCTGCTTCCGTACGATAGGCGTTCATGTAGCTCTCCGGGGACGGACAGGAAGACTTCGGACATTTGGGGCACTCTGCCACCCTTCTTAGGAAATCCTTCTGATCAAAGTTTTCATCATCCAGAATACGATAATCGTCGCCGACTTCTATTTCCAGAGGAACTCTTTCAAATCTCTCGTCATCCCGCAATTCCTCCGGTAATTCGCAACAGCTGTCTACTACGATTTTATAATTATATTTCATATCTGATTTCCATCCCTTTCCTAATCTGCGCTTTTGTGCCCGTTTCAGGTCTTTTTACAGAACTTGTATTTTTCTCTTTTTGTCGCGTTTCGCAGAACTTTCGCAAATAGTTTTCATTACTATGTAATATAGTAGCACATTTCACATGGACTGTAAAGGGAAATGGAAAGTTTAATAGATTTCTAAGATTTTGCTGTGTGAGATATTCTTGTGCGATGGATTCATCCGCACAAAAATATTCAATTAAACCTACGGACAGTGTGGTAATTGATCCGTCTTCTTTAGCCTCCTCTAAGTAATTATTATTTTTTGTGTCTTTTGAGTGTAATCTAAAAAAAATAGTTAGTCAGATGCCGAATTTGATTTTCTCTTCATTTCAAGGCACACCATCTTTCTGCATTACAGCTATTCTAATTCCCGAAATTTCAGATTCTAATTCTTTAATATATCTTTCTTTATCAATAAATGTACTTGGAAAGTAAATATACAATGTTTCAAATGCATCTTTAGTTAATGTTGTTACCACCTGCCTAATTGTAATTGGTGCCATAGCATCATCATGATATTCTATTCCATTTTTTAAATGATCAATCTGGTGGATGCATGCCTTTAACCTAATTTCTTTTTCATCAGACCATACTCTTACTTTTTGAGAGCGTTTGCTGACACCGGATTTCTTCTTTATTATACCAGCAAGTTCTGGAAAAAATGCTATTCCTTTAATTTCAGTTCCATTCAAATCCAATGAAATACCGCATTTTATACTCTTGTTTTCTTTATCAGCATATAAAACTCCATAAAAATCGAAATCATCAATATAATATGGATAGCAATATCTATTATGGTTCAACTCATTCTTTTGGAAATCCATCACCTCACGTATGCTATGGAATATTCTAAAAGTATTCCCAAAATCAGTCCACTCGATATCTCCACTACCCAAGAAATGTACATCCTTTGTAAACCAACTCTTTTTCATTGCAATAACAACAGAGTCCCCCAATTTTCCATATTCTTCTGTATGATCGAAAGTATCAATTATCTCCGAACTAAAACAGCCAACATAAAATGTATTTCGGTACTCATTTACATCAATTGCCTCAGCCTCTTCATCATCATTAACATAAACAAGATTTTTTAAATAAAACTCCTTGTTTTTGAGTATGCTTATCAGCGCATGTCTATCAGTACAGTGATACAACCACTCTTGATCTGCAATTTTTCTAGATTTTTCAAGAAATTCTGATAATTCTTCTGCATTTTCTATTTTAATAGTTTTACCTTTTAACTCATTCTCTACATTCTCTATTTTCTGTATGTATTCATTCAAATCTTACACCTTCCAACATATATACTGAGTTAGTATAAATACCCATGAGTCAATGCAAACTGCTCGGTCATTGAATATAGGACTTTACTTATGATTTTTAATCTATACGAGCATTTATAAAATCATTTAACTCCCTCTGTTCAATGTACCTTTATTCCACATTGCAATACTAATCTCATCACTTTCGTGTTCATATACTACTTCATAATGCGGAGGAAAAGGAACATCTATATTTTCATTAAGCAATTGATATGCCAATCTAAATTCTACCGATGTATACTTATCTATTCCCTCTGGAATCTTATTTTCATATATAAAATTAAATTCTTGTTGCCCTTTTTTCTTTTTATCTATTTCATAGGTCGTTGTACGCTCCGTATTTACATACCCATCAATTTCTATATTTATAAAATGAAATCTTACTCGTTTATCTGTTCTATTTTCAAATATAAACCTAAATGCTTTCGCTTTCCCAGTATTTGAATATACAACATTTCTCCAACCTTGATAAATAACACTAACATTGCTATCTTCATATATAGTGCCTTTTGCATATGGCTTCAAGATATCTTTTTCTTTAACTTTACTTAGATATTTTTTTTCATCTTCAAATTCTATTTTAGGACATTTCTTATTATAAGCTGCACACCACATATTTATTGCTTGATATGCGTATTTCTCCGCTGTGCCAAAGTTTTCTTCCATTATTTTGATGTACCTATACACATCCGCATTTGTAACTTGGCTACTTCTTGATATTTGTTTTTGAATACCAATTTCAAAAGCTTGAATAACTAAATTAATATCCAAGATATTTCCTGGAGCTATATCTTTTAGCAGCCCTCGTAACATTGTTTTATCATTAAATATATCTGGATACTTTTTTAACAGCTCATGTAAATCAATTTTATCCATTAATGTTCTCCTCTTAATTACAAATCATCTTTATTCATATTTTTATAATAATTACCTAGAGCAAATTTATGGCTACTTTCAGGATATTCCAGTAAAAGTGAAGAGTATAAACTCATTGCATCATAATACAAACTAGTGTCCTTATCTACATCTATATTTTCAAGAAATAATCTGATATAATTTTCCGCTCTAAGTTTATTCCTCGCAACGCCTTTGCCATAAGCAAAGTTTCTTGCAAAATAATAAAAAACTTTATATCTTATATTAGTATTAAAAAGCATATCACATGTCTTTAATTTGTCGTTTAAAAAAATGTCATCCACAAGTAACAAATGATTTTTTGCATCAACAACACTTATATTATCATCAAGTTCTCCATTACACTCCCACACCACCATTGCAAGTTCTTGACAATGGTATTCATCAAAATTAACTAATGCTGCGCCCTTATCAACAGCAATCTTTTTATAATGATCAGCATCAATATCGTCTTGAAAAAGGTTATCTAAATCAGAATAATACCAATATAAATATTTCGCAGCAAATTTCCAACCATGATAATCAGCTAACAACTTTAATTTATCAAGGCTTTGAACTGAATCGTTTATCACTAAATCTTCATAATAGCACTGTATAAGAAAAGGTACACACTGAATTACTACATATTGATCATCCGCCACCAATTCAAGTTTGCCATTTCTATAATCCATTATGTAAGATTCAAAATACTTTATTGCCGATAAAATATCCCCCTTTGTTCCCCAGCCATAATACATCATCTGTCCCATCATATATTTGTAATCATTATCTCTGCCATTTGAAATATATTTAAAGGCTGTATCAAAATTTTGCTCTATCACATCTCCATTTAAGTATTCAACTCCAACAATATATGAAGCCTTATCAGCTACGCCCCACGCTTCAGATACATTAATTAGTTTTTCGAGAATTTTTATTCCCTGTTTCTTACTAACATACCAGTCTGCATCTAACATTCTTTTTGCTGCCTTAAATGTAATCTCCATATTGTCTGACGAAGTAGCTATTATGTAACAAATCAGCATTAGGTATTCATATTCCAAATCCCAATGTTTATTCTCTAACTCCGCCATCTTCTTTGCAAAGTAATCGCCTAACAGTATAGCTAATTCATATTTTTTAGCCCTCTCCATTTGTTCAAATGAATTATTGAGTGTCCCACTAGGATATATAAACTCCATCTCCCAGTCTATATCAAAATTATCCTCAAAAAATTCACATGCTGATAAAGCCATCTCATTACTGGCATTTGCGTATTTTTCAAATGCATCCATTATCGTATGAAAATATGAACTCGTGTGAGGACAACTCAATATTCCTAATAACTGATTTATGTAATACACAAGATGTGATTCAGCATTATAATTTTTTCCAATTTTCCAATATATCTCAGCTTTTTCAATATTCCTTTCTGTACTAATCCCATATGTATAATTCATTGCAACGATGTAGGCTGCCTCTTTAGCTGTTTTATCTGAATCTGCCAATAGTTTGTTCCAGCGAAGCCACTCTTCTTCATCCGTTTCCCAATTATACTTCCGAGCTAATTTTATTGTTTTTCGTATTGCCATTATATTCCCTATATTTGACGAAACAATAAAAAATTCTTTTGCAAGATTTTTTTCATTATAATTCCAATACTTTTCAGCAAGGTTCAAATATGTATTATCCTGATCCCGATAATTTCTTACCTTATTGTGCGAAACTTCCAAATCATCATTCAGTCCAATTGCATACATAAATACGCTTATAATAAAATCTACTCTATCTTGTGTTAAACCAATATCTTCTGTAAGTAACTTTATAGCCCTACGCTTTTGTGTATTAATAGAAGTTTCATCTGTGTCTAACATATCATAGAATATCTCACCAATTCCTTCCATTACTACTATTTTAAGAAGTATTTGTTCCTTCGAGTGATTACACATCAAATCAGATATATAGCCTGATAGTTTCCTCCTATTATTTAAAATATCAACACCATTATTCTCAACAATTTGCCTTAACACAGACGCACTATCTTGTATAAAATCCATTCTAGAGCACCCACAAAATGGGCATTTTCCCGGATATATAAAATCAGTATTCTCTTCTATTCCCATTATTGACCATTCTGCCCCACAATGTGTGCACTCCATAATCTCACCTTCTTTTTCAGAATATCATCTATCTATTCCTTTCCTAAATCGCCTATGTATATCGTATATATCCTACCAATCTTATTTAAGCTCATCTCATAATCAACCTCTATTGGTGTCCCTGGCCTTGGAACCGTTTCTGGTCTTTGTGTATATATCAGAGAGTTGTTTACAAGATACTGCGTCATCATGGTTATATATTTTGACCAGCATATCTGCTCCTCAGCTTTAACTTTTTCATCCGCAACCACCATGGCCTTTCCGAAAGTTTTAAATAGCTCAATAACAATTTCACTAATTCCTTGTTCAACTTTGTGATCATTCTTAATCATGTGATTATCAACCTTAACCGCAATTCTTAAACACTCCGGTATTTTCTCATAATAATCGTCTTTTCCAATGTTATGTTCACGATTAAACTCTTTAATATGAACAGGATACATTTCGATGTCAAAATACTCTCTTATAAGTTGTGCTTCCACTCTAGAAATTCTCCCATCACTAGCAGATAAGCAACACAAGAACGACATCAACTCGAACTTAAGAATATTACAAAGTTCGCCTTTTGCATTTGCCTTTTCCATTATTCCTGTCTTTTCATCAATCAGATTGAAAAGCTCACATGTCTTTTCAAACATCACTTTTAATTCTGCATGCATGACATATCCTCATCTTTTTACATTACCCTAATGCTTCTATCCACTCATTTACAACTTCTTCAGCTTTAAACATTGCCATTCCATAATTTGACACAAGTACTTTACAAAATTTACTCTTTACAAATGATTTATCCAAACTACCGTCTAATAAGTCTGAATAAATTCCTTCGTCATATGCACTTAAAATCATGTTTCTATGTCCTCTGTCTCGAATGCAATCAGCTAAATAAACCTCAAGCTTCTTTCTGCTATCAAAAGCTTCAGGATAATGCGAATAAACATACGCCAATCCCCCTGCCCCTTCACTATTATTTTCCACAGTTCTTGCATTTTTCAAAGTTTCGTCTATTGACTCAAGAAGTCTCTCTGTATGGTCTAAATAGCTCGGCCAATATTCCCTAACATTTTCACTGGACATATATGTATTTTTGTATCTATTTACACACAATAGCCACATAAGCAATGCATAATAATCGTGTTCGGTAAATAACTTTATTCTTATGCTTGAATCGTTGTTAGGATTATGAGATATAAATACTGTTTTCTCATCTGCATCTCCAAAAAAAAATTTCTTTTTGGAGTTCAAGCACTCTCTAAAAAGCTCTGATACTCCTCGGCTATTTTTTTCCTCTAATTTATTTAAAGGAATAAACCTGATATAAGGCAAAACATCATCTTCACTTGGAAGAAAACTTGCTTTGATTTCGCTTATAGGTTGAAACCACTCAATACTCTTTTGTGGTTGTCCAACTAGTCTGTCAGAATAATATCCCCCGTTACCCAGATCTTCTTCTGTTTTTTTTGCAACATATAGGAATAGGGTTCCTTCTCCATGATATCTGCTTATTTCATTGTTCAAATGATCTAAACTATCACATACGCAAAAACTAATCGATAGTGGAGCTCTGCTATTTTCATCAAATATCAATGCACTATTTTCGCTTATATAATCCGGAATAAAAGTCTTGCTTATATTTAATTTCTTCCTTTTCTTCACTCCATTTTTCTTTTGTTTATCCATTTTTTGCAAAAGAATAAAGTAATAATTGTACATAAACGGTCTATCAAATATCAGAGTAAAATCTGGTATATATATTTCATGCGTTTCAGGATTTCCTTGAGGATTAAAATTTCTATCAGAAAAATCGAAATACTCATTTACTTCGTTATCTGGTGCATATCCATATCTATCATGGGTATCCTTGGATAAAATAAAATATTGATATTCCTCATTTAATCTACCTTTATATAATATAGTTTGGTTTTCTTTCTTTATATCAATTTTCTCACTAATATATCTTTTTTGAAAATATGGATGTTTTCTTTTTAATTCATCCAAATCAATTTCAGACAGCTTAGCATCATCAAAATAATATTTATTAAGTTGTTCCATAATTTCAATCGTTAATTCCATATTATGTATTTCCTTAAACTATTCGTAAGTTATCTCCATACTTACAATTTCATTGGGTCCAGTAGTGTCAATGAATCTACGGGTATTGATTCCCATGTCTTTCGAGACCTCACAATATGCCTTGTCGATTACTTCTTGAAATTCCTTAAAAGACATGTTAGTAAACTGGTCATTTATATTTTTATTTATTTTAAAATACAGGCAAGATTTCTTCTTTTTAAGACCATTCTCTATATATCTCTTCAATCTTTCATAATTTGATACGAAGCCCGCTGCCTTAATCAAATAATTATATTCTATTGCTTTACATTCTGGTATCATCTGCGGATTATCAATGTCATAATTTGTAATATCACTATCTTTAAAATTAAAGTAGTTATATCTCATCATCCCCGGATGAACCACTCTTCCCATATCCATAGTTACGTCCAAGTTATATGACCAATCGTTTATCTTCACAATATTCCATGCATGTTCATTTCCATCGAACTTTCCGGAAACAACAATGCATTTTACATCCAACATGTTTAATAAAAGCTTAACTGTCTTTGCAATTCCTTCACAAACAGCTTTATGCTCAACTAATGCTCCATAAACTGTATATGGTTGTATCTTTTTACCGCCATCTCCAAGCGTGTGATCATACTGGATATTGTTAATCACAAAATCATGCACAAAAACTTCTTTTTGAAAGTCTGTCATCCCCTGTAATCCAGGAACCGAAAGAATTTTGTTTACTTTGTTCTCTATCTGCTTTCGATACTTTTTCTCAGAAGAAGTATCACAAAGCGTCGTCATCTTTATACGTGATTTATCTTCATTGACAGCATGCCACATTGCATACTCCCCAACAGAAAAAATAAAGGGATTATCCCAAAGCACACAATGATATATCCATCCAACCGTACCTTCATGAAGATTGACTCCTGGCACTTCTACATACGACTTATAGTGCATGATACCATCATAGATAGCCTTGTATATTTTTTTGTCTTTTTGATTTAATTTATCATAATAGTATCTCGTCGTTATCATAGTTACCTCAAAAAAGGCAGGGTTATCAATACTTAAATGCCCCGCCTTTTATCACTATTACTGAAAATATGCAAAAACCGCTGTGATATCGTCGCCGCACCCCATCTTACTTGTCTCTGAAAGCCATCCTGCAAGATTACATTCAACAACTTCCGTTCCATGCTCCCGAATCATTTCAAAATAATCCTTACAGGTTTTGTAAAATTCCCCATCGTTCGAATGACTGTTAAGCCATCCATCTGTAGAAAGAATATACATAAACGGAGCTTCTGTAATACCTTCTAGACTAATCACTCTAGTAAGAACTTTTTTCCACGAGCTTGGCTTTGAAATCGAATGCGTTTCGACTCCTAAAATCTTATCGCCCTCAATAACTGGTGAAACACCATTTTTATCAACATACGTAATATCTCCATCACCAAGTTGCAGAGAAAACACAAAATCTTTAGTTATTAACATTCCTAATAAAGTGGTACCATATTGTTTCCATATTACTCCAGCATCAATATCTCCATTCTCCTTTTTAGGAATATCTCTCTTTGCTAGGTTTGCATGATAAAGAATAATTCTCTTTTCCCATTCAGCAACTATCCACTTAGCAATACGAGTAGTTTCTCCTTCACGATTAAGTGAAACAAAAAGCTCGTCCATGTTGTCTTTATATTTAGCTGCAAATTCAGCCATAATATCACAAAAAACATTAGCTGCTGTTTGAGAGCCAGTCTTACTGTATGGACATGATTCACTTCCATGTCCGTCAGCCACCGCAATCAGCTTAACATCATTGGATAATTCTCTATAAAACTTACTATTTCTATCATGCTTATGTACGCCATCGACAATCAAAAAGCTGTCTTGACGTTCAATATCACGCCTAATATGGGATTCACCTCTGACTGAGTTCCCAAATATTATTGGTCTCATAGGCTACCTCCAATTTTTTCACCACACATCATCATTATCATCTGGCTCTGGTATATTGTCCATATCCAAAATAAGTGGACCATTTCCTGCTGAATGTGTATTATCAGGCACTGGTGTTCCGTTGCTTCCAGCAGAACCATTTCCATTATCAGATAATACAGGCATAGTATCCTGTATTCTGTCTTCTGCTGTATTAGAGACACCTGATGATACTGCTGAAACTGCTGTAGAAGCCCACTTAATCATCTTTGCAAGCATCTTTGCATTATTTGCCTGGAGAACAAGTTCTCTATTACCAGTAAATTCAAGAAGCACATCATCGTCTGCATCTTGACCAATAGAAATGGCAATCTTAACCGCTTTCTTTGCCCAAGGCAGTTTCTGAAATTTAGTCAATGACTTTTTATAATCATCTGTAGGCTGTCCGTCCGAAAGAAGGACAATTACTGGAGGAAGAGCTCTTTCTCCCATCTGTTTAACATCCAACTGCGCTGATAATAAATCAAATGCCTTTCCTAAATCAGTTACTCCGGCAGCGTCCAGATCTTCCCATGCGTAGTCTTCTACCCTAACAGGACTCTCTGTAACCCATGACGCTCCTGTAGCGAACTTCAATGTCCTAATCATAAGTTGCGCATTTGGATTATCTGCGGCTTCATCTACCATTTCTGGTAAAACACTCTGGATTGCGTTATTTACTACTCCGATTTTCTCACCCCACATTGATCCAGAGCAATCAACCACCCAAAAGAAATGTAATGGTCTACTTGCTAATTCTCCACCTGGTCTTGCAATTACATCCGCCATTTTTGTTTTCCTCCTATCATTGTTCTTTATTCATCATTTCTTTATTCAAAACTTCCGGTTATCTTACCGAAATCTATAGTAACGCCTTTGGCAATTGTTGCAGCCTTCTCGCTAGCAACTGCTATCTGAGTTCCATCAGCTTTTATATATGTCCAATTCTCTTTTGTTTTATTGCGTACTCCCCATTTTGTATGGTCTTTAGGATTTGCTACAACCTCCCCAACAACTTTCTCCATATCATAATCGCCATTGATATGATGTGAAAATATCTTTGTCTCTGCTGTTATAGGAATACGTGTTTGCTTCTTTCCTTTTCCAATAACAATTTGTGATCCCATCTTAATAACTTGCTTACAATTTGGATTCCAACAGACATGTCCTGTCTTTCCTTTTACATCATCATAAAAATTTTCAGCACCACAACTCTGACATATAACAATTCCACTCATCAGTTTTGCAAAAGCATCTAGCCATTGGTTTTCGGTAACACGCTTTGCCGGTGTATTCAATCCAGTAGTAAATGACTGAATAAACAAGTCCTTAATATACTGAGGGTAAATCTCCCAATAAATCAAAGCATTTTCATGATATCCCGGTTTAGGTCTGTTTGTATCATTATCCGGATCAAAAATAAAAATTGGATTTGTTCCATACAATTTTCTCATTGCTGCGGGATCCATGCACTTAATCTTTGCTTCCTCATTTCCTTCGAGTGGATGACTTACCATCAGCATATAGAACAACAAAACAGCAAGTGAAAATCTATCTGTATTTCTAGATGGCTTTGCTTCTCCCCTTACAATTTCTGGTGCCATAAATCTTGGGGTTCCTTTTATACCACCTTCTTTTGCATTATTCGGTGTAACATTATCATTATCACAAATCTTTACATCTCCTGTGTTAGGATCGAAGAAAGCATTTCCGAATGAAATGTCTCTATACTGATATCCTTGCTCATGTAGCTTTAAATATCCCTTTGTTAGGTTGTAACAAGCTTTAATTAGGTTCAAAAAAGATGGGTTTGTTCTGCACTTCATCAAATCGACAATACCTTTATATTGCTTTTCACGAAGTTCCATAATATATCCAAAAGGCTCACCACTAGACTTATAAATCAAATCTTCCGGCCAAAGGAACAAATCTTTATTTTCGTTTTTTGTTGGAGAACCTTTTTCTATAAGTTTATCAAGAATTCTCTTCTGCGAATCTGTTGCACTTCCTTTAAAATACCATTTCAAAGCATAGTGTCTTGATCCGCATGACACACCATACACTTCGCCTTGACCACCAGCACCAAGCAGTTTTTCGACCTTATACTTATTGCCACACTCAGAAATTAATTCTGTTCCAATTGCCAACTGTCCTTCCATTATTATTAATCTCCTTCCGATTTTATCTATCACCACCAGCGTTAAATCCATCACCCTTATAGTCTACAAGCGTTCCTGTTTCGCCACACCAGCCACATGTAAATTCTTCATTGTTTGAATGAACATTACAATTTAGCCCCCCACAACTACAGATAATAAAGCCTCTACTTCCACAATAAGGACATCCTGGATAATCATCCCCCCATGTAATAAGACCTTTTAACTGCGTCTTATCATACTTCTCTCTCTCGGCCGTACCTTCCTTCTTTATTGGAAACGCCCAAGTAGCCTTCCATTCATTTTCATATTCTTCAAAGCGTACACCGAAAGCTTTCCTACTCTCTTTGCACTTACATAATGCTATTTTTGCATTAGGAAAATTCATCTTCTGCCTCCTAACTATTTTCTAATTTTAATACGTGATTGACTATCGAACCATCCGGCACAACCAGTTCATAAGTTTTTTCTCCGTATTGCAAAACCACAGCATTGCTATATGGCTCAATTGATGTCAAATATCTATGCTGCTTATCAAAGGCATTTTGCGGGGCTTGAAATATCACTCTCTTATTCGTAATATACAGAATTCCCTTTTGCTGTTTAGTCTCTTCATATTCGACTGGTTTAGATCGCCCAGTAGTAATTCTAGTTCCTTTAAACAATCCCGGTGAACTGTGTCCAATATGCTGTGTTACCCGTTTTTTTACATGAATATTTAAGATTGCCTTATCGATGTAAGAACACACTTCTCCTTTTTTCAAAAACACCTTGTCAGTGTTTAATTGTGGAAGTCTATTGGCCATTATTTCATTTTTTGCTGCAAAAGGCAAAATGCTATCAGATATCTCCATTTGCTGTTTAGTTCCAAATAATCCCATAGACTCTCTCCTTTAATCTTGTTCAGCCTTTGTTTTTCTCCAATTCTTATATTCTCCTGTTGTCACTCTCTGATCAACAGGTCTCTCTGCATCTTTTGGTATTGCCCAATCTCTTCCAAATTTTGATGCTCCAGGAATTTTCCCTTCAGCACATAATTTTTGAACACGCCGAGTCGTTAATTCCCATTTTTCGGCAATTTCTTTTATTGTAGCGTAGTCATCCATCTTTTTACCTCATCAATAAACAAAAAGCACCTGATATAGTCTGTAGAAAGATATCCCTTGATGCTTAATTAATATACTATGCAACTGGCTGCCATTTTACAGGTCCTATAGTTTTGCGTCGCACAGTTTCCTGTATTTTGCTAATTTGTATCCAATATTTGATTTTTGACTTAATATATATTATATTCTCTTTGGCGAATTTTGTCAATATGTAGCTGTCGTTCTCAGATCATAGAAATATTTCTATTCAATTAATATATTTCATCTGTTTTTCTCATTACGTTTTCTATTGGAATATTCAAGCAAACCTTCATATTTATTTTTCAAACCCATACTTATTTTACCACTAACCATCGTCTCTTTTGCATTGCTTCAATTCAAAAAAGGCTTTTTCATATTTGTAAGATGCATTCCTTACATGTGGAGCTTTGATATGATCTCTTTTTTAATTGTATTAACAAAGTCAACATATTCAAATTCTCAATGTTTTCCTAAATGCTTTTTCAAATATTCTTCATCAATGAATTCTGATGTATCTTATTATCACCAAGTGCTTTCCATACAGATTCATCAACCTTAACAACTGGATTTTTATAGAATTCCAATATCATTTGCACACTAATGCCTCCAAAGCAGCCATGTTATTATATTTGAAGTAATATCCAATAAGCTAAACCTCCACGTAACAAAATCTCATGAACAGATACATTCATTTGAATATTTCTGACAACTCAGACTTATTCTTTACATAAAAAATCCTCCAAATCCTACTAAGATTTGGAGGGTTCCATCTTATTATCGTTTCAAAAGACTTTGCCAGTCTGCTTTATTATATAAAATTCTGATTATGTAAACTGTGTCATTTTGCTCATTGTAAAAATAAAAAATATTGTAGTTATCAAAATATGTCATCCGCAAACCTACCCTTCTTAAAAGTTCATCGTTTACATAGGGATGGCTTGTGGGATATTCTCTTAACTTTTCAGCAGCATCCAATATACCGTCAGATACTCTTTGTGCTGCCTGCGGATTACACAAATCCACAAAAATATAATGTTCAATGTCCAGCAAATCATACTCTGCCGGCTCCGTAAATACTATTTTAGTCACGTTCTTCTCTTCTCTGGTTTAATTTATCTCTTACCTCATCAATAGAACTGACTCTGCCGTCCTGCATGGCTTTATAGCCTTCGCCAATCAATCGATAAAGTTCCAACTTCGCTGCATCTGTTTGTTGAATTGGTTGCTGTACCTTTGTTGCTAACATACCGTCACACCCTTTCTTTACAATCAATATACCATATTTTCCTTACCTCAACAATCACAAATTTTCCAAATTAACTCTTGCCTTTATTATGCGCAGAAAGTTATACTATTAGCAATACAATGCGTCGGTGTATGTATTCTGATTATCAAACCGATTACGCACTTCGTTTACAGAAAGGCAAAAAATGATTGCACTGCAGATTACCGGACTTAAAAATTTCATGAATGCCATGCTTACCGGCAATGTCTTTGATACATTTCTGTTAGAGGAGGCTTCTGTCACCACAGCGGTCACTTACCATATCGACGGACATGCCCAAAAGGACTTTTCGCCCTGCGAATATGAATTTATTCCCTGGGCAGATATCAAAGGTATCTGCTTCCAGTTAATCAAAGGAACCAGGGTTCCCCTTCATTTCCAGTTTGTGTTTCACCTGATGCCAAAGCATGTGGAGTCCATTCTGAAGGCAGCCGATGCTGCCGTTGACCCGTCGCTCATCCGTGCTTTTGTACTGACGCTGCGCTACAACGGGGAAATTGCGACGCTCTACACCGGCACGGCTTACACGACCTTTGTGGCGGACAAAGAGCCCGAAAAGCTCTGGGATGCCGCCTGTGAAAAATATTTGCTCAAAAAAGAAATTGCCTGCGAACGTCTATAGTTCACAGGCAATCTTTTTATTCTTCCGTTCCGGCAGCCTCTGTGCTGCCCGCCGTATTCTCTTTCGGTGTTTCCGTCTTGGGATGCGGCGCAATCCATTCCGGGTCTACCTTGGAATGGTATTCCTCCGGCAGCGCCTCTTCCACATACTTATAGAAATTCTGGTTCAAAATTCCCGCAGAATAATTATACAGACCCTTGACCTGGCTCTTCACGGCATCCAGATATTCGTCATCCGGTTCCACGCCGTCCGCCCATACAACTTCTTTGGATTTTTTATTGTAAGAAACCTTATCCGTGATAAAGCTTCTGTCCGCAAAGATAACCAGCGGAGAAGCATCCGACAGGATATCGTTTCCGGCATACAGTCTTGCATCATAATCAAATCCGAACAGATTAAGCAGAGTGGGTAGAATGTCCAGAGAGCTTGCCGTCTTTGTCACTTCCACGGTTTCCATTTCGCTGTTCCAGAGGATAAGATTGTTGTGGTAAATATCCAGTGTACCATCTAACGGTCTGCCTGCCAGTTCCTCCAGATTGCTTACTTCCATGCCGTAAGGATAATGGTCGGCGGAAAGGCAGATAACCGTATTTTCCAGCTTTCCCGCCGCATCCAGTTGTTCAATCAGATACTGCAGCGCCAGGTCCAGCTCCATGTTGCAGGCAATGTAGGCTCTTCCTTCCTCGGAATAAGGCAGATCTGCCACATCCTCTTTGTGCAGGGAAGACATCTTGTTGCCGGTGAAATTATAATTCATGTGACCGGAAACCGTCATGTAATACACATGAAAACGGTCCTCCTGTATGTACTCCGGTATCGTTGCTTTCATCATATCCAGATCCGACGCCGGCCAGTAATTGGAGTGTTCCATGGTAAATACCTGACCGCCGTATTTTTTTTCATCCAGATCTCCTAATTTACATGCCTTGAAATTGTAGCCCAGGTTCGGGTGGGAACGATATCTGTCGTAATAGGACAGGGAATTATTGTGGTAAGCATAGCTCTTTACCCCTTCGGAAGCAAAATAGGAAGCTAAGGAAAAGCACATGTCATCCTCCGCACTGCGCTTCATGGAAAACTGCTGGTCGGGGATAAGTCCCGTCAGGTTTACATATTCGCCGTCACTGGTAGATGTCTGCCACAGAGGCACGTAATAATCGTCAAATACAAAGCCCGAATGAATGAGCTTATACAAGGTCGGTGTCAGATTTTCGTCCACCGCATAGGGGGAAAATCCTTCCGCCGTCAGGAAAATCAGGTTGTATCCCTCAAACATACCGGTATATTCATTTCGTTTGGTGGGCGTCATGCTCTGCATGTAATCCGCTAATTTTTTCACCGTATCGGAATCTGCATTGTCGGAAAGAGCGGTAAAATCCACCGGCAGGACATGGGGGGAAGTATCCGGCTTTTTCGCCTCTTCCTGCCTGCTGTCGTCCCCGGAAACATCTCCGGCTTCCTCCGGTGTGGTTTCCGGCATTTCGTCACCGGCTCCCGTTTCCTCCGGTGTTTCCGCATAGTCGTTGTTTAAATCCACCCAGGTGTCCAGCCCGTCGCCCTTCTTAAACGCACCGGCAAAAACATCTCTTGTGATGGAGGGCATAACGCCGAATTCCTCAATGACACCCTGCGGGTCATAAAATCCGGCATATGCGTCTTCGTATTCCGCATCCGCAAGGGAACCAACCATCAGCACTGCCATAAAGCCCAGCGCGCCGGCTGCCATTACCGTCAGCTCCCGCAGTCTTTCCTTTTTCGTGTGGCTCTTTAAGCTCAGGGTATACATATGCAGAAGCAGCCCCGTCACTACAAAAGGCACTGCCATCAGAAGCAGCCAGCCCGACACATTCAAAATGCCCACCAGTGCTTCTTTCCAGTAGTTGGTCATGGCATCTTTTCCGCCGTTTTTAATGGCTGCCATCAGAAGCGGCTGTTTGAATATCTTAATATATACAAGCTGGGACGCAAACAAAAGGTAATCTATTGCCAGCAGAACCCAGAGGATAATCCGGTTTTTCTTTCTTCGGAAAAAGCCCATAAGCAGGGACGCAAAGCCCGCCAGAAACAACCATATAAAAACCGCAATCAGCGGATTGACCGCCGCAAATCCGAAGCAGGCAATATGGTAGACTGCCTCCATATATAAAAATGTGCAAAAAAACAATATAATTAGCCAGATCATAACTTTCTCCCTTTCTTTTCCACATATTAGCATATTTTGTCGAAAAAAGGGAGATTATATTTCTTATTTTTTTATTTAGATTTTCATTTTAGGCCGGAAACAGATGGCTGCCAGCAGTCCGAAAACAAGCGCCCCGCTGCATCCTGCGGCGCCAGCCTTGAAGCCTCCTTTGAAAAGCCCCAGAAAGCCTTCCGCATCCACCGCTTCCTTAACGCCCTTCATCAGTACATTACCAAAACCAAGTAAGGGAACACTTGCTCCGGCTCCCGCCCATTCCGCAAAAGGTTCATACCAGCCGAATACACTGATGATGGCCCCCAGGCAGACCAGCAGCACCATAATCCGCCCCGGCAGCATTTTGGTTTTTTCCATTAAAATCTGTACTAAGGCGCAGATAACGCCTCCCACTAAAAAGGCATAAAAATAATCCATGATGTATCCCTCCTACGGTTTTCTCATCATGGATTATTATGTATTTTGTTTTCGGTTTTATACATGCCCGCTCTGATTACGCACTCTTTACTCCGGCTACTCCAGAAACTTTGCTGCCCTGGCAGACACTTCTTCCGCCACCTCGCGCAGCTCCTTACCTTCGCAATTTATCGTCACAAGAGCATATTTTTCATACATGGGAATGCGTTCTTCGTACAAATCCCGGAGAGTCTGCCCTTCCTTTAAGGTAACGCCTCTTGCATTCAGATCGCCCAGACGTTCCTCCAATGCTTCATAAGAAAGTTTCAGATAGACCACCACGCCGATTTCGGACAGATGCTTCATGGCTTCTTCTTCGTAGCAGACGCTTCCTCCGGTTGCGATAACGGTCTGCTTCACATCAATGGATGCATTTACCTTATTTTCAATTTTCCAGAAGCCTTCCACTCCATACTCGGTAATCAGCTCATGCAAAAGCTTTCCGTACTCATCCTGAATCAAAAGGTCGGAATCCAAAAACCGGAATCCCAGCCGTTTGGCAGCCACGACACCCACGGTGCTTTTTCCGGCGCCCGGCATTCCGATCAGAACAACATTCTTTCTTCTGTCCATTTCTTATAGCTCCTTATAAATCAAAGGACGCATGGGTCAGGTCTGCAATCACTTCTACTTCGCAGAGAACGTTTTTCGGCAGGGTTTTTACCGCTACACAGCTTCTTGCGGGCTTGCCGGTAAAGTACCTTGCATATACTTCATTGAATGCCGCAAAATCGCCCATATCCGCTAAGAAGCAGGTGGTTTTTGCCACGTTTTCATAGGAAGCGCCCGCTGCCTTTAAGATTTCGCCGATATTCTTCATTACCTGCTCTGCCTGGGTTGCAATATCCGCTCCGGTAATCTCGCCGGTTGCCGGATTGATGGGTATCTGGCCTGATGCAAAAAATAAATGTCCTGCAATCACACCCTGGGAATAAGGGCCGATTGCTGCCGGTGCTTTGTCTGTGTGAATGGTTTCCAACATAATTTTGTCCTCCTTATTCAGGCCTTCGGCTCCGGTGCATCAAACTGTGCCGTCACATAAAAGCCTCTTTCATTTTCTATGATGTCTGTCACAATGCCTTCCCTCGCAAGCATTCTGTTGCGGAAGGGTATATTGCCTGACATGGCAAGTGACGGATCAATCGTATAATAATAGTTGCTGGGCAGTACTCCTTCTGTCACCGTAATCTTTTGTCCGACAGTAAGAAGTCCCGGCCGTTCCATCTTAAATTCCATGGTTCTCATAAAAACGCCCCATTTCTTTTCTGTCTATTTTACTATAAAGTTATCCCCTATTGCAAGACTTAGTTCTGCAAAACCAATTCTTTGCCGCTTCCTGTCCTCTACCTCAAAAAGACATATGGGGGAGTTCGTCCCTCATATGTCTTTCTGTTTATTTATCCTTTATTCAATTTTACCGTCATTTATTCACAAAGCCTTGAAAATGGTTTTTGCAATGGCTGTATAATCATCACTTGCCAGTTCCGCCTTCTTCTCTGCTTCAATATCGTCATCTTCTCTGCCGGGAGTCTTAAGATTCCACTTCTTGATGGCAAAGAGGATTGCCATGTTGTCAATCAAAGCGCCGCCGGCTTTAACCAGAAACAGTCCGATCAGATTTCTCGCACCAAGGATTTCACCGCCCTGCATGGTTGCCGGGCACAGATAGTATCCGATACCCATGAGCAAATCGCCCTTCTTTACCCGGTCTCCCGGCCTCCTTTCCGTCGACATACACGCCAACAATGTTTAGTTTTTTATCCAAAAGAACAAAATCTGCTTTTTTCCCGACATGGATGCTTCCCGTTTCATCAAATATTCCTATCTCCCTCGCCGGGTTCTCCGTAGCACACATCAATGCCGTTTCCAGGGAAATACCCACCTTGTTTACAACATAGCGCATACAGTCCATCAGATTAGTAGCCGAGCCGGCTATCGTTCCGTCATGCAGTGTTGCAAGATTTCCCTTTACCGTTACCGTCTGTCCGCCGAGAGTATACTCTCCGTCCGCCAGTCCCGTCGCTCTCATACTGTCACTGATCAGAATCATACGTTCTGCCCCAAACATGGCAAAGGTGGCACGTATCATAGCCGGATGCACATGCACACCGTCGCATATCAGTTCTGCGCGGCAATCCCCGGCATCCCTGACTGCCCCGATCACTCCCGGATTCCTGTGATTAAGAGGCGGCATGGCATTGTATAAATGCGTGGCATGGGATGCTCCATGCTCTATAGCCTCCTTTGCCGTTTCGTAATCTGCCGCCGTATGAGCCAGTGACACAACGACCTTTCCTTTCACCCTGTCGATAAACTCCATTGCTCCCGGTTCCTCAGGTGCAATATCCACAAGTCTGATCAAGCCTCCCGAGGCCTCCTGAAGCCGGCAGAAATATTCATAATCACAGGGCATGATATTTTCTGCCGCCTGTGCACCCTTTTTTGCAGGACTGATAAACGGTCCTTCCATATGGATGCCTGCAAGCTTTGCTCCTCCGCGATAAGAATATGCCCCCGCATTCTTCATGACTGCAAGCAGCTCATCCTTTGGGATTGTCATAGTGGCGGGACATATACTCGTCACTCCGACAGATGCCTCGTATGCGGAAATCATATCAAGCGCTTCTACGGTACCGTCGCACATATCTGCTCCCATACAGCCGTGGAAATGTATATCTACCAGCCCCGGTACCATATAAAGTCCTTCTGCCTCCACAACTTCCGTGTCCTTTGATACTTCTCCGGATATTGCGGAAAATCTGCCGTTTTTAATCTCAACGTTTTCTTTTACAAATCTGTGCTCCTGTGTATAAACCTCTGCGTTTTTTATCAGCATCCGACGCACCTTCCATCCATCTGTTTTTATCCGTCATTCAAGGAATCCTGCTGAGCGCAGCCTCATCCGCGACCAGAATAACATCGTTATGCAGCTGTAATATTGATGCCGGAACGTATGGGGTAACCGGTCCGAAAAAAGCCTGCCGGACAATTTCCGCCTTGCCTTCACCATTCGCCACAACCAGGATTTTCTTTGCTCTCATAATCGTTCCTATTCCCAGAAGCTGAAGATCTATCCCTCCGAGAGACCGGATCAGGGTTCATCACTCCATTTCGCATATTTTGCTGCGTACACCAAGTACCATGGAAGGAGAAACACTGAGCTCATCTATACCCATCCGGACAAATCTCTCTGTAAGGGTCGTATCCGCTCCCAGCTCTCCGCAGATACCGACCCATTTTCCGTGCTTTAAGTTTATATACATTTTAACCATTAAAGCACAATTTATCCAGCAAAATTTGTTTTTATATGCTTTCAATTACAATTCCGTGAGCAATTCCGGGCACACTCTGGCCTTCGTGGAACGTTACCTTGCTGAGCAGCGCACCTGTCGGTACAAACAGCACTTTTTTCCAGTTCTTTTCCGCAAGCTGCTTTAAAATATATGCTGAAAGAGTAACCGCACTGCAGCCGCAGCCGGAGCCTCCCGCATGCGTATCCTGGGTTTCCGCATCGAAAATTTCCAGCCCGCAGTCCATATGCCTGTCGGAAATGTCGTATCCCTTATCCCGGAGTAAATCTAAAAGCACGCGCTGTCCCACACTGCCTAAATCTCCGGTGATAATCTTATCGTAATCTTCCGGTTTTGCATGAAAATCCGTCAAATGGGCTTCTATCAGGTCTGCTGCCGCAGGCGCCATGCATGCCCCCATGTTCAGCGAGTCCTTCAGTCCGAAATCCACAATCTTTCCCACTGTCATGCCGGTAATTTTCCCTTTGCAGGCGGCTTCTCGTTCTTTTCCCAATATAAAGGCGCCGCTTCCGGTTACTGTCCAGGTGGCGGAGAGTGGACGCTGGTTTCCGTATCCAAGTGGAAAACGGAACTCTTTTTCCGCGCTGGCAAAATGACTGGAGGTCACACAGAGCACCTGTCCGGCAAAGCCTCCCGCCACCGTCATGGCGCCTAAGGAAAGGGTCTCTCCGCAGGTGGAACATGCTCCGTATACCCCAAACAGCGGAATCCGGTAATTCATAATGCCGAAGGAGGTTGCGATGGATTGTCCGAGCAAATCTCCCGCAAAAACATAGCGTATCTCCTCTGCCTTTTTTCCTGCCTTTCCAAGTGCCAGACTCACGGCATCCTTCTGAAGGCTGCTTTCCGCTTCTTCCCAGGTGTTGCAGCCGAACATGTCGTCCTCTCCCACCATATCAAAAAGAAGGCCGAGAGGACCCTCGCCTTCTTTTTTGCCTACTACGGAGGCATTTCCGTTAATATAAACCGGCTCATCCAGCCGGATACTTTGTTTTCCCTGCCAAAATTGTGCACTCATACTATTCCCTTTCCTGCTTTCCTCTTTTATCAGCCTGTGCTCTGCAAGCTGTTTCCACTATCCATTCCATGAGCCGTTTTTATTCAAACCTGCCCTCGGCAACCATGCGCACCAGTTCTTCCAGTTCCTCTTCACTGCCGGCTAAGCTGCTTTTCTGCCGCAGCACTTCTCTTTCCTCGTCCGTCATTTCACCTATTCTGTTACGTGCGCTTTCGTTCATGGCAAAAGCAATGGGAAGCTCCCAAAAAGGAGTCTGAAAACTATCCATACTGTCAATTCCTCTCTTTCCGGTTTTTTAAATCAGTATGAACCCCGTTTTCCGTATTTATGCATTAACGCTTCGTTTTTCTGAACTCTTTTTTATGTTCCGGAACTTTTCTCGGTACCGGATTTTTTTATTTTCTCAGTCCTTTCGGATAATGATTTTTCAATATGGCGCCTGCTGCCTTTCCCCAGCCTAAGCTGTATCCGTCCACGCAGACAAGACACCAGCCCTTCGGAAGAGCAGCATCCGCCATTTCCACGTCGCATCCTTCGCCGATTGTCAGCGTCTGTCCCTCTAAATATTTTCTGACGGCAGTCCCGTCACAGGCAAGATTGACAGCATGTACAACCTGTTCTTTTTTCAAAAACAATGCCAGTGCGTGGGACGGCTCAAACCGGTTCTTTTTCACCGTTCCCAGATGCAGTCCCGGACGCAGTACCTTAAGCCCCCTCAAGGACGGTGTCTCTGCCGGTGCCAGGTACAGCTGTTCTCCGAAGCGCAAAAGAATTTTTCCTTCCGTCAGTTCTTCTGCCGGTATCGTCAGGGCTTCCTTTGCAAAGTCCAGAAACTCCCTGCAGTCCTTCAGGGTAAGGGACTTCTCCGTTCCGGCAGTTGCCGCACTGCTAAGCTGTCCGCCCTCGCGGTGCAGGACGGCTAAAAAGTGCCCTTCTCCTTTGATCTTATGCGGCATCAGCCTTTCTTCTTTTTCCAGGCAAAAATCAGGGTGTGTTTCCAGAAAGCGGCTGACGGAGCCTTCGTCCTCCGCAGGCGCAAAGGTGCAGGTGGAATAAACCAGTCTGCCGCCGGGTTTTAACATCGTTGCCGCACAATCCAAAATACCGTCCTGTCTTTCGGCGCAGAGCGCCACATTTTCCTCACTCCACTCTTCTCCGGCATTGTCGTTTTTGCGGAACATTCCTTCCCCGGAGCAGGGCGCGTCCACTAAAATACGGTCAAAAAAAGCGATAAACCTTTTGCTCAGGCTTTCCGGGGTTTCATTTAAGACAATGGCATTGGAAATGCCCATGCGCTCTATATTTTCCGATAATATCTTAGCCCTCTGTGGATGAATTTCATTGGTAATGAGCATGCCGTGTCCCCGCATATATTCGGCAATCTGGGTGGATTTGCCGCCCGGCGCCGCACACAAATCCAGAACGCGTCCGGGCGTTGCAGGCTCCTCCTGCCGCTCCGGCATCGCTGTCTCCTCCATCAGGCACGGTACCGGCGCCATGGCGGACGGTTCCTGAATGTAGTACAAGCCCGCCTCATGGTAAGGGTGCTTTCCCGGCTGCTCCTCCTCTTCGTAATAAAAACCGTTTTTCGTCCAGGGAACCGGACTTAAGGTAAACGGTAGTTTTTCTTTTCCTTCCTGTATCCTGGTTTTCAGCAGGTTAAGCCGCAGCGCCCGGTAACGTTTGCCGGAAAGGCTCTCTAAAAAAGCCGGGTATTCCTCCCCCAACATATTCTGCATTCTCTCTAAAAATTTCTCCGGTAACATACTGCTCTCCTTTTCCTCCCGGGCTTCTGTAAACAGCTGTGCCCTTTACTCCTTTTTCCTGCTCTCAAAATACATAAAATGGTCGATTGCCTGCAGGATGTCCGCAAATTCTTCTCTGTCGGCAAGCTCCACGTAGCGGGTCAGAAGTTCGTTTTCCTCCTTACGGTAACGGCCGTAAAAAATGTCAAACAGATTGTGGCCTCTCATGTAAATTTTGATTTCTTCCATGTGAGCCTTCACGTCCTCCGTTGTGTTAAAATCCCTGCCTAACACAGCGGTAAGATGCCTGCCGCTTTTTAATTTATACAGATATTCCTTCCATTTGGAAAGAAAAATTTTATAAAACTGTTCCGGACTTTTCAAAACGCCTATCCGGCACATGATTTCCGGGTTCAGAAAATAATTTTCAAATGAATAATATTTTAACACCAGTACATTTTCGGGCTTCACACGGGGCAGTCTGTCCACATCCCGCGCGTTCTGTTCCTCATAATATTTGCATAAGCCTCTGCGGAGATCTTCCGCATTTTTGCCGTCGCCGTCCCTTATCATAAGGAAGTGATCCTTTATGTAAACCTGGTTCATGTATTTTAAATTGGCATAGGTCTTGATGTTGGTACAGCTGTTGGTGGTGATGATAGCTGTCCGGGAAAGTCTGCCGTCCTTGTCATAAATTTCCGAATAGTACTTCTTTAATAGGATAGGAAGTCTCGTCTTATCCTGCCGTCCCTCTACGATAAACACGAAATCCACGTTCATCAGATCCCCCGCCGTATAGCCGAGGTCATTCAAAATGGCGCTGATGTCAGTGTCTTTTCGCACGGCAGGCATGCCGTCTTTGTCCAAAACCATCTGACGTATCTGTCGGATACTGAAATTCGGCAGCAGATTGGGGGAATGGGTGGAAAAAATCACCTGATGCTTTTTCGACAGCCGGTACAGAATATCCCCGGTGGTCTTCTGCATGGACGGATGCAGGAAAATTTCCGGATCTTCCATCATGAGGATGCAGTCCTCCGCATTTTCATCCTCCGCATACGCCTCCAAAACGGACAGCATGTAAATACTGCGCATACCCTTTCCCAGCCGTTCAATGGGCCGTCTTGTTCCCTCCTGCCCGCTGCTGAATTCCGTTGTCACGGTAAGCATGGCATCCGTATTGTGGCTCATGGAAAAGAAAATAGTGTCCTGTCCGCCGTTCGCCGCATAGGCTTCGTTGACTTTTCCGGCAAAGGTGTTTAAGTTCCGCTGATACAGTTTGTAATTAAGAAGCCGGAAGGTTTCCAGTGCCGTCAGTTCCTCCGGTTTCTTCTGATTGATAAGACCGATACAGGAAAAGCAGTGGGTACAGGCTTTGGCTCCGTTAAAAAGGCACCTGTTTTCCCGGATGCTTTTTAATTCTGCGTCCTCCTGCAGATACAGCATGTCATTCTGGAACTGCTCCGGGTTGCGCTCCGCATCAATATAATAAATGGTAGGAAAAACATCCCGGATGTACGGATTGTTTTTCTTAAAGCCGTCATCAAAGCGTTGTCTGCTGTCCCGGTTTACAATGTAGGTAAATGTAAGTGTTTCTCCATCAAAGGAAGGCAGCTTTTTCTTTACATCGGCAAGAAAAGAATCCCATCTCCGGTAACTGCTGACTTTTCCCCTCTTCTGCAGCCTTTTTAAGTCTTCCTCACAAAGGGACAGCCTTACTGTAATCTCTATGTTGGCGCCGGACTCATCAAAATCCTCCGGTACAATCCGGTAATCACCGCCCACTGCCCGGATGGCGTCCAAGACCGTGGTTTTGCCGGTGCTGTTCTGTCCCACCAAAATAAGCGCCTGGGAAATATCCTCAATTTCCAGACAGATTATGGATTTGAAACGACAAATTTTCAGGTATTCTATCTGCATATGCTTACCCCCTTTTTTTATTATGGCACAGGATGCAGTCCCGGGCAAACAATTTTTGTGTCTGCCGCTTTCCGCAGCCGTTTTCTTTAGACATCCATTCCAATCTATGCTATAATCATGCCATGAAAACCTTAAAAAACATACTTATTTGCATTATTCTGCCAATTACATTATTTCTGACCGCCAGCATCACGGCGGACGATGCGCAGCCCGCGGTGGCACCGGCAGACACTTCTGCCAGTACTGAAGCTGCCGGCGATACGGATGTCAGTTCGGCTGACACGGCTGCCGCAGCGGAGATGCCCGGCAATTTAGGACTTTACCTGGCACAGGATTTTTCTCCTCTGGCTAAGAACATTCTTCCGGAAGTCATGCCGGAAATGGACAAACCTATTTCCAAAGAAATCACGCTGATGGCAGTGGGCGATAACCTCATGCACATGGGCATTGTCGCCTCCGGCAAACAGGCGGACGGCAGCTACGATTATTCCATGCTCTATGCGGACATTGCGGATTTTCTGGCGGCTGCGGATATCAAAGTCATCAACCAGGAAACCATTTTAGGCGGCAACGAGCGGGGCTTTTCCGGCTATCCTCGTTTCAACTCTCCCACAGAGGTGGGGGATGCCATCGCTGCTGCAGGCTTTAACGTAGTGCTGCATGCTTCCAACCATTCCGCCGACCAGGGCATTGCCGGTCTGCTCTCCTGCATTGCTTTCTGGAAAACTCACCCGGAAGTGCTGATGGTGGGCATTTTTGACGACCCTTCCGAAGCCGAGGAAATTCCGCTTCTTACCATTGACGGCGTCACCTTTGCCATCCTCAATTATACCTACGGACCCAACGCGGAGATTCTGCCTTCTTCCATAGAAGGGCACCTGAATATGCTCTGTGCTTATGATGAACGGACCAATGTGATTGACTTTACCACCTTAAATCCGCAGGTGATTGCCGATATTGAAAAGGCGGACGCACTTGCCGATGTGGTTCTGGTCTTCCCTCACTGGGGTACGGAATATGTCACCACGCCCTCCACTTATCAGAAGGAATTTGCCCGGCAGATGACAGAGGCGGGCGCCGATATCATCATCGGAACCCATCCCCATGTGGTGCAGCCCATTGAATGGGTGGAAGCGGATAACGGCAACAAAGCCCTCTGCTACTACTCCCTCGGCAACTATGTTTCCACCCAGAAGGATGCCATCAGTATGTTAGAGGGCATGGCATGGGTGACCTTTGAGGCAACCGCAGGCGGTGTTACCATCGATGAGGAAAAGTCCGGCGTCATCCCTCTGGTATGCCAGTACAAGAGCGGTCCCGTGCGTTTCGACCACATTTACCTTTTAGAGGACTATACGCAGGAGCTTGCCGACGCACACGGTATCCGCGGATACGGCGGTGTCAGCTTAAAAGCGGACAAGCTGAAGGAATGGAGCACGGAAATCTTCGGTGATTTCGTACTGCCAAAATAAACAAATCTAAAATTTTTATAAACTCATTGACAATTTAAATTCCCTTTACTATAATCTGTAGCGTGCTACATATATTTGTGTAGCACGCTACATTTTTTTAAAGAAATTGTTTATGCAAAGAAAGGAGTTTCCCATGCAGCAACCGGAAACCGGAGTTTATTTTAAATTGATCACAGACAAGTTACATGCCAAAGCCGATGCTGATTTAAAGGCGCACGGCCTTACCATGACACAGTCCCGGGTCCTCTGCTTTTTATCCGACCACGACGGAGAAGCCACTCAGAAGGAAATCAAAGAATTTCTTTCCGTAGCCCATCCCACGGTTGTTGGCATCGTGTCCCGTTTAGAGCAGAACGGATTTATTACCTTTCACCCGGACTCCGCGGACAAGCGCAACAAGGTGGTGGTGCTTACGGAAAAAGCCGTTCGGGTTGACAAGGAAATGAAGGAAATCATCCGCAGGCAGGATGAAAAACTGTTTGCTTCTTTATCCCAAGAACAGGTGAAAGAGCTTACTTTTTTATTACAAACCATTTATGAAAACTTAAATACCGAAGAGGAGGATACCCCATGTTAAAAACATTAGCCGGAAGCTTAAGAGAATACAAAAAAAGCTCTTTTGCAGCCATCTTTTTTTCCGGCATAGAGGTTATTTTTGAAATTGTAATTCCTCTGTGCATGTCCAATTTAATCGACAACGGTATTGAAAAAAGCAATATGTCCATGGTCTGGAAATTCGGCATTCTGCTGCTTGTTTTTGCCCTGCTGCAGCTTGCCACCGGTATGCTTTCCGCCTACACCGCAGCGAAAGCTGCCACCGGTTTTTCCGCAAACCTGCGTCAGGATATGTACGACAACATGCAGACCTTTGCTTTTTCCAATATCGACCGTTTTTCCACGGCATCCATCGTTACCCGTCTGACCACGGATGTGACCAACGTACAGAATGCTTACCAGATGTTAATCAAATTAGCGGTCCGCGGGCCCGTTATGCTCATTGTTTCCATGATTGTTTCCTTCCGCATCAACCGTCAGATTTCCCTTATTTTCCTGGCAATTGTACCGGTACTGGGCGTTCTGCTTGCCCTGATTGTACGCAAGGTGCATCCTGTTTTTGAAAAGGTTTTCCATACCTATGACGACTTAAACAACGTGGTGCAGGAAGACCTCCGCGGCATCCGCGTGGTAAAATCCTGCAACCGGGAAGACCTGGAAATCAGTAAATTCAAGAAAATTTCCCAGGATATTTACAAGGGCTTTGCCAAGGCGGAGCAGATGCTTGCCTTAAACTCTCCCCTGATGCAGATCTGTATGTATACCTGCATGATTCTAACCTCCTGGATTGGGGCAAAGGCCATTGTTGCCAGCGGAAACAACACCGCTCTGGGCTTGACCACCGGTGATCTGACCGCGCTCATCACTTATTCCATTCAGATTTTGTCCAGTCTGATGATGCTTTCCATGGTATTTGCCATGATTACCATTGCCAGCTCCTCCGCCGGACGAATTGCGGAAATCCTGCAGGAAAAAACAGATATCGCCAACCCGGAAAATCCGGTTATGCATGTGGCTGACGGCGAAATCAACTACAACAATGTAGAATTTGTTTACGCCTCCAAAGCCGATAAAAAGGTGTTAAGCAACATCAACCTGCACATTGCTTCCGGTGAAACCCTGGGTATCATCGGCGGTACCGGTTCCTCCAAGTCTTCCCTGGTGCAGCTCATTCCGAGACTCTACGACGTTACCTCCGGCAGCCTGACGCTGGGCGGTGTGGACGTGCGGAAATACGACCTGGATACCCTGCGCAACGCCGTTGCCATGGTACTTCAGAAAAACGAACTGTTTTCCGGCACCATTGCGGAAAACCTGCGCTGGGGCGATGAAAAAGCCACCGATGAGGAAATAAAGGAAGCCTGCCGTCTTGCCTGTGCGGATGAATTTATCAATGCCATGCCGAAGGGTTACGAAACCTATATTGAACAGGGCGGCACCAATGTTTCCGGCGGTCAGAAGCAGCGTCTCTGTATTGCCCGGGCGCTGCTTAAGAAACCCAGGGTGCTGATTTTGGACGACTCCACCAGCGCCGTGGATACCCGCACCGATGCCCTGATCCAGAAGGCACTCAAGGAGTATCTGCCGGAGACCACGAAAATTATTATTGCGCAGCGAATCAGTTCTGTACAGAATGCGGATAAAATTATTGTCCTGGATGACGGAAAAGTAGGCGCCGTCGGCACCCATGACGAGCTGTTAAAGACCTGCGGCATTTACCGCGAAGTATTTGCATCCCAGCAGAAAGGAGAGAGTGAAAATGCCTAACGAAAAAAATGAAACAAAAACCATGCCCGGCAAAGAACCCGATTTCGGCAAACGCCCCCGGCAGAAGTTAGATATGAAAACCTTAAAAAGACTGCTTTCTTACCTGAAGGCATACAAGGGCACCCTGATTTTCGTTACCGTCTGCATTCTGCTTTCCGCATTGGCAGGCGCTGCCTCCTCCATGTTTCTGCAGTCCCTGATTGACGATTACATCACGCCGCTGTTAGCCTCCGCCGGAGCACCCGATTATTCCGGACTTATCAAAGCACTGGCTGTCATGGCTGTGATTTACCTGGTGGGTGCGTTATCCACTTATCTTTATAACAGACAGATGGTAACCGCAGCCCAGGGCACCTTAAAAACCATCCGTGATGAAATGTTTGAAAAAATGCAGAAGCTGCCCATCCGTTATTTTGACTCCCACACCCACGGTGACATCATGAGTCTTTACACCAACGATACGGATGCCTTACGTCAGATGATTGCCCAGTCCATGGCGCAGCTCATTTCTTCCGCCTTTACCATTACTGCCGTGTTCGTCTGCATGCTGAACATCAGCATCTGGCTGACAATCGTGGTGCTTGTGGTACTTTTCCTCGTTATGCAGTTTGCCGGCATTATCATGAAGAAAAGCGGCCGCTACTTTATGGCGCAGCAGAAAACGCTGGCTGATCTGGACGGCTACATTGAAGAAATGATTAACGGTCAGAAGGTAATCAAGGTCTTCTGCCATGAAGGAAAAGCCCGTGAGGAAATGGTCCGCCGCAATAAACTGTGGGAAGAAAATTCCGCTAAGGCAAACGGTCACGGCGGCGCCATGATGCCTCTTATGAACGCCCTCGGTTACATCCAGTATGTTATCGTTGCCGTTTTTGGCGCTTACCTTGCCATTGCCAAGGTTCCCAATTTAGGGCTGACCGGCTTCCACACCATGACCGTCGGTATGATTGCTTCTTTCCTGACGCTGTCCAGAAACTTTACCCAGCCGATTTCCCAGATTTCCAACCAGTATAACTCCATCGTAACGGCTCTTGCCGGTGCTTCCCGTATTTTCACTTTCATGGACGAGGCGCCCGAAACCAACGAAGGCTATGTTACCCTGGTAAATGCCGTGGAAAACGAAGACGGTTCCCTTACCGAAACCGACCGCTACACCGGCATCTGGGCATGGAAGCATCCCCACCATGACGGCACCGTTACCTACACCCGCCTACGGGGCGAAATCGTACTGGACCATGTGGACTTCGGTTACAATCCCGACAAGGAAATTCTGCACGACATTACCCTGTATGCGAACCCCGGCGAAAAGGTTGCCTTTGTCGGCTCCACCGGTGCGGGCAAAACCACCATTACCAACCTGATTAACCGTTTTTATGACATTGCCGACGGTAAAATCCGTTACGACGGCATCAACATCAACAAAATCAAAAAAGCGGACCTGCGCCGTTCCCTCGGCATGGTGCTGCAGGACGTCAACCTTTTTACCGGCACGATTATGGAAAACTTACGATACTCCAATCCCAATGCCACGGATGAAGAATGCATTGCTGCCGCAAAGCTTGCCAATGCCGACAGCTTTATCCGCATGCTGCCGGACGGCTACAACACCGTCTTAAAGGGTGACGGCAGTGGTCTTTCCCAGGGACAGCGCCAGCTTATTTCCATTGCCAGAGCGGCTGTTTCCAATCCGCCGGTCATGATTCTGGACGAAGCAACCTCTTCCATCGATACCCGAACGGAAGCTCTTGTACAGAACGGTATGGATAAGCTGATGCAGGGACGTACGGTATTTGTCATTGCCCACAGACTTTCCACCGTCCAGAACTCCGATGTGATTATGGTACTTGACCACGGACGCATCATTGAACGCGGCAGCCATGAAAAACTGATTGCCGAAAAGGGTACCTATTACCAGTTGTACACCGGTGCTTTTGATTTGGAATAAAGGATTGGAAACGGTCCCCATTTTTACCATTCATCTCCCATTGCGTAATTGTTACAAAATTGTTACAATTCATTTGTGCTCAGGCAAGGCGTACTACAAGGCAACACGTCAGACGCCGGACAAACTAATCCATAGATACCATCTTCTGCAACGCAGAACCGCCGGGCACAAAATCTGAAAAGGAGGTAAATAGTATGTGTTTCAAGTTTTTCAATAACTGCAATCTGCTTAACCTTATCCGTAACTGTTTCGGATGCTAATGATAAAAGAGCCCTTGGAAAATTTCCAAAGGCTCTTTTTTAATCGATTACATTTTTAATTGCCAATATGTTGTCGTAGTCCGCTGCGCTGATAATGACTCCTTTTCTGGAATTGGCGGAATGGATAATCTGTCCGTCACCGATATAAAGTCCCACATGCGTACATTTGCTTTTGCCGTAGCAGATAATATCGCCCGGCTGGATTTCGTCGTAGCTGACACTTCTGCCATTGGTGGAATACTGCCCACCGGGAGTACGGCTTAGGGAATAGCCGAAGTCTTTATAGATATAGCTGGTAAAACCGGAACAGTCCGTTCCGCCTGCCAGGCTTCTGCCGCCGTGCACATATTTGTTGCCCAGATACTGCATCGCGTAGTCCACAATGGCTGTGCGCAGCTCCTCATTGGAAGTATACTGGTTGGTCGGGAAGGTAATGTCGCCAATCACCTCCGGGGTGCTCTGCTCCGCTTCCTGCGCTCTCGCCGCCAGCGCCTGCCGTTCCGCTTCTTCCCGGCGTTCCTCCTCTATGGATTTGGCATACACAAATTCTTCATGCACGGAAACGTATTCCGCCGAAACATAACCCTGTTTGCTGTCCGTGTACTGCACCTTCAGCCAGTCTCCGCAATCTTCCACCACTTTGACATTCTCGCCGTTGTCTATGTAACCAATCCGCCTGCTGTCCGCGGACTGCTCTTCTCTTACATTCAGACGATCCGCCAGTACCGTCGCATAATACGTTACATACTGGTCAATCACCGCCTCCGCTTCTTCGCCGTATAAGAAATATTCCGCTTTGATAAAGCCCTCCACATCGCCGGAAATAATCTGGAACCAGTCGTCATTGTCCCCTGCCGTTGCCAGCACCTGCGCCACGGAACCGTTATAAATCTTTCCCACAATCTCGCCGTCCGTGCTGGGCAGGCTGCGCACATTCACATAATCGGTAACCTGGGCAATCGCCAGGTTTGCATATTCCGACTCTTCTTCATCCGGCGCTACGGCAAAGCTGATGGCTTCCGGGTCCTGCACCTCGGCAAAGGAAACGCCGGACGCAATGGTCAGCGCCGGGAGGTCATTAAGCGTCATGCCCTCCTCCAGAGCCCGGGTGGAAAATGCCGCCGCGCCCGTCACTGCATCATTGCCGGAGACTGTGGCCGCATCGTTGCCGGAAACTGTGGCAGTGTCGTTGCCGGAGACTGTGGTCGCATCGTTGCCGGAAACTGTGGCAGTGTCGTTGCCTGAGACTGTTGTCTCCGTTGCCGTGCTGTCTGCTACCGGCTCCATGTCCTTTCCGGCTGCCGATACCACTGCGCCGTTGGCTGCTGCCACATGCGGATGCCGGTACGCCACAATTCCCAGTCCCAGCGCCAGCGCTCCGCAGCCGCCCGCTATATAAATAAGTAATTTCTTTTTCTCGTTCTTCATTTTAATCTTTCCATGATTTCATAGTTTCAAAACAGATACTTTTCTGCTCAGGTTCTTTTCTGTTTTGCATTTCGTTCCGGTGTTGCCGCTCTTTTCATAACTGCTTTTCAGCAGCTCCCGTAGCCGTTTTCCAGTCTCATCCGGAAATCCGCTTCACAAAGCGGCTTGTCAAATACATATCCCTGTACGATATCGCAGCCTGCATTTTCCAGATACCGAAGCTGCTGCTGTGTTTCCACACCCTCCGCAATGGTCTTTTTGCCCAGCTCACGCAAAAGGGTCACAATGTTGCAGAACATAATCATGTCCTTGTCTTTGCCGGAATAATCCGTTTCCAACGGAATAAAGGATCTGTCAATTTTTATCACCTTCAAATCCAGCTTCTTTATCATGTTCAGGGAAGAGAAGCCGGTTCCGAAGTCGTCCATGGAAGTACCGATTCCCGCTTCGGAAAGCTCGTTGACGATGTTCGTCATAATTTCGTAATTCTGGAAATCCTCACTCTCCGTCAGTTCAATTTCTATGTACTGATGGGCAATGCCATGCTCGTCCAAAATCGAAACAATATGCTCCACCATATCGTCCTCATCCAGATGCTTTCTGGAAAAGTTGACGGAAATACAGATGGGAGCATGTCCTTCGTCCATCCATTTTCTTAAGAAATGGCAGACCTCTTCCAGCATGTAATAATCCAATTTGATAATACTGCCTTCTCTTTCCAGTTGCGGTATAAACTGCATGGGAGATATCAGTTTTCCGTCCCTCTGCCATCTGACCAGGGCCTCCGCACCGCAGATTGTCTGATTTTTAATGTTGACCTTAGGCTGGTAATACACCTGAAATTCTCTTTCTTCCAGCGCCGCCATGAAGTTTGCAATAATGCTCTGGTTCTGCATCATGATTTTCTGGATGTCGTCGGAAAATTTCACGGCAACACCCGTACCCTTTAACCGGGCTGCCTGATAAGCAATGCTGGCTCTTGCCATCACATCCTGCGGTCTGGTAATACCGTTTAATTCACTGTAACCGATGGTTGCCCCAAACACAAAATTCTTGGATTTGCGGGGTGTTTCATGGAACAGCCTTACATTCTGCAGCTTTTCAAGCATTTCCGGCAGGCGTTCCATTTTTACCAGCATCACGAAATTATCGCCCCCAAGGCGGGCAAGCTTTTCCTCTTCCTGACAATAGCTATTTACCTCACAGGCATATTTTTTCAACACCTTATCGCCTTCGTCATAGGGAAACACCTTATTTACATATTTAAAATTATGAATATTAAAGAAAAGAATGGCATATCCATCCAGTTTTCTCTGTGCAAACAATTTTGCCGCATACCCCATAAACGCCGCCTGATTGGCTACGCCGGTTGCCATATCCGTCTGCATCACATGTGCCAGTAAATTCTGCAAGATAGCACGGCTGAACTGCTGGAATATTTCCTTGGAAATCATATGCAGTACTTTCTGTTCTTCTTCCGAAAAAGGCGCCTCGCCGTACGGATACCACTTGCACCGCACCTGTCCTCCGTCCGAAACCGGGTACACCCGTAAAAAGCATTCCTCGCAAACAGTGCCGTCTTTTCTGTCATAAAGAACGTTCGTTTGATATGCGCCCGAAGGTCTTAATGCCGACACCGGTGAATCCAGCGTCAGCTCCATTCTTCCGAGCCGCAGGCTGTCCGCCATCTCCGCGAGGGCTTCTGCCACCCTGCCCTTACATGCTTCCACCGTGGAATCGTCCGCATACAATTTATCATAAAAAGAAGCTAATCTGTCATCAATTTTTATTCTTTCGTCCATTTTCCAAACTCCTCGCATTTATCATACAACAGCAGGAGTAAAACCGCAATCCCTCCGGAAATGTATACAATCTTCAGTAAATTTTCTTTTAATTTGATTGCGGATTTTCTGTATGTCGGTTATAATAAATAAAATTGTTTTTTATTTTCTATTATACTCGATCCGCCTAACGGCGCCTTTTCTTATACTTTACTCTACTGTATTTCATGATTTTCCTTTTTGTCGTGTACCCGTTTATAAGTTTTAACCAACCTATTTTCAATTTTAAGGAGGTATTTTTATATGATATTTCAAGGACTCCAAAACCGCTATGACTACATTACAGCCAAATTGACCGAGATAGAAAGAGAGCTGCCGCATTTACCACCCGGAAGGCTGATATGTGGTTTTTATAAAGGACATCCCAAATATTATTTAAGTTCTGATAAAGTTCGAACCTATCTTTCTTCCAAAGACGCTACTCTGATACAGCAATTATCTTATAAAAAATATCTTCTTGCTTTACAAAAGGACCTCCTTGCAGAAAAGAAAGCCCTATCGCCTTATATAGAATATCAACGCAACCTCACCTGCCAAAGTGAAAAACTATTATATTCTAATTCGCAATTTCCATCTTTGCTATCGCCCTATATCATGCCAGTTTCAACCACCGCACGTCAATGGATGGAAGCACCTTTTGAAAGCAATCCTAATTATCATGAACATCTCATCTATAAAACAAATGCCGGCATCTATGTCCGCTCAAAATCAGAAGCTCTAATTGTGTCTCTTTTGGTTCAATATCAAATTCCTTTTCGCTATGAATGTCCTTTGCCTTTAGATGGCATTATCTATTATCCGGATTTTACAATCATGCATCCAAAAACAGGGAGGTTTTATTACTGGGAACATCTTGGACTGTTGGACAAGGAAACTTATCTAAAAGATAATGCTTCTAAGTTACAGCATTTTATTAAAAATGGGATTATACCTACCCAGCAGCTCATTATAACCTGTGAAACCAAGGAAAATCCACTTGACTTAAACTATGTAGACAACCTTATTCATTTTTACTTTTTATAAAATAATTCATTTTTTTACTTGTAGGCATCAATGTCAACTTTTGTTGGCTTAGTGCCTACTTTCTTTTTTTCGGTAGGCACTTTGGTCTACCTTTGTTCACTTAGTGCCTACTTTCTTTTTTTCGGTAGGCACTTTGGTCTACCTTAGCTCACTTAGTGCCTACTTCTTCCTTTAGCCGCTTTCACTTACCCAATCACGCCGGTTATTTTGAGAACCCAGTAGCCCAGACCCAGCAACCAGCTTGTAAAGATGCCGTATAGAATAACCGGTCCGGCAATGGAGAAAATCTTGCAGCCTACGCCAAAGACCCAGCCTTCCTTTTTGAACTCAATGGCAGGCGCCGCCACAGAATTGGCAAAACCGGTAATGGGCACCAGAGCACCGGCGCCGCCCCACTTTACAATTGAAGGATAAATGTTAAACCCGGTCAGGATAACACTGCACAAAACCAGAAGCAATGTACAGATTGTGGCAGCCGCCTCTTTTTCCATGCCCATCACATTCGTACAATAATTCAGAATGCACTGTCCGATCAGACAGATAATACCGCCGGTAAGAAATGCTTTTCCCATCTGCGCAAAAAGATTGTGTGTCGGCGTCATACCCTTTACGTATTCCTCGTAATTCTGTTTTTTTTCTTCAATCGTTTGTCTGGTAACCTGTTCGTCCATAAAAATACCTCCTTATTTCACCACTTCATGTAAACGCAAGTAAAAATACATCAACGATCCTGCCAGTTTTCCCGCTGCCATGGCACAGATAGCAATGCCAAGACCATGCCGGAAGCCAATCCGTCTGGTAAAAATGGGTATGCTGTCCAGCATTTCCGCAATGGCAAGTGCCAGACAGCCGATAAACATGCCGGAAAATAATCCAATTATACCCGTCACGAAATTACCGCCCACCTGCACTACGGAAAACGGCACCCCCATTCGGAACAGCCGGATACCGATATGAAAATACCGTTCAAAAATACTGACAATACAACCCACCACGGTTCCCCAGATTACCATATCCTCATAGAGGAGCACATGCCCTGCCGTATGCGTTTTTCCGGCAAACCGCGGGACAATTCCCACGGCAACAAGAACAGTAAAAACACCCGCTGCCGCCAAAAGCCCAAAGCTTGTTCCGAACACTACTAAAAATATGCTATCCCACATCGATGGTTCTGCCCTCCCTGTCCGCTGTGTCCACTAAAGTGGTATTTACATCGGCTTCGTATTTGCGCATTTCCACCTCAATGGGCGTGGGGTCCGTGGTAATACGCCTTTTCCCCACATGGTTAAAGAATACGATAATTCCTAAGGACAGCCCTATCGAATAGGAAACCTCCAGTACCGAAATGCCCGTCGGTTCCGTTCCCATTACAATACGGTGAATTTGGGAAAACACATTCACAATGCCGATGTCGTTGTGGTACGCCATGATGGTGAATGCGGTGCCGAAAAAACTAATGACGGAAACCAGCAGAATTTTCCAGAACTCCTTTGCCTTTTTGTGTCCGGAAACCTGCACCCATTCCGCCACAACATCGGTTTCTCCCACACTCTGCACCGTCACCTGCGGACAAAGCTCCTCTATCATTTCGGTAATCTTCAGCACACTGATAACACACCGGCTGCCCTGTCCCTTTTCAAAATGATGTAGTTTCATGCTTTTTACTTTCGCCGTCACCAGTTTGTCCGCACAGTAAACACTCCCCACATCCTTTAGGAATACCGAGTCCTCCATAACCTCCACATTACGGTTTAATTTAAGATAGCAGACTGTTCCCGCCATAACTCATCCTCCAAAATCCCTGCCTTTGCTTCACGATAAAGAATAAACACACAAACAGGGCATAACAAGAAAGTTCTTCACCTGCTTGTTATGCCCTGTCCTGTAAAAAATATGCATTTTTAACGATTACTTATTATCATTCCGGTTTTGAAACCCGGCCTCTTTCGTCTGTTCATCCTGATTTTCCGCATCCGTGTCCATCTGCTTTTGATTTTCCTTGAGTTGCTCCACAACCTTATTGGAAACAGCACTGACCCTGACACAACAATATAGTAAAAAATTAAACAGCACAAACAGGATAATCCCTACTGTCCAACTAAAAGCTGTCATGAATTCTCTCCCTATACATTATACTCAACATCTATTTCTTGCATTATGCATATTACATATTATATGTACAGAAAGCCGATACCCGCTCCCAGTGTATTCATGATAACATCATCCAGCTGACAAAATCCCCGTCCCGTGCGGAGCTGGCAATACTCTATAGCCACACTGCATAAAAATCCGACCGGTATCGTCCATGCGGTTTTCTTTTTCGGAAGCCAGACCGGGAATAAAAAACCAAAGGGCAGGAATAAAAAGATGTTTTCAATGACCCAGGCGTGATCCTGCATGGTTGTTCCCCATGTTCCCATAAACCGAAAATCGGTCCCCATACGGGAGCCCGGTTCTCTGCAGAAAAAGCACAATCATGACAAGCATCCACAGATAAATAACAAACAGATTGCTTCCAAGAAAATGTCCGGCATTTTTTAACCACAGATTCAGCCGTTCTGACAATGCCGCTCTCTCCGGCAGACCGCCGTTTTCCCCGGTCGGCTGCTGCCCATTTTCCGGCAGACCGCCGTTTTCCTCAGTCGGCTGCTGCCCATTTTCCTGTAATCTTCTTGCAAGCATACCTGTGATCAGAATCACCAGTCCATAACAGACAGCATAAATGCCGCACGCACAAACTCAGACTCTCTCCAGCTCATGCTTGTGCTTGTCATGGACGCTGATGTCCTTACCGATCTGTACCTCGATAAGCTGCAGCTCCGTTTCCGCAATGATCGTATGCCTGCTGCCGGCGGGCATGGTAATCACATCTCCCACACCGACCACCTGCTCCTTAATACCGATAATCGCACGACCGGTACCCTGAATGACTGTCCACACCTCATCCCTATGGTCATGGCTGTGGTAATTCATGCTGTGTCCCGGATTTAAGGTTACTTTAATGGTCAGGCTTTCCTTCCCCACATCCAGCACCCGGAAACTGCCCCAGGATTTTTCTGCAAACATAACCCTGTGGTCCAGGCTGTCCACAAAAGGTTTGATATAGCTTGACTGTTCCTTATCGGAAACTAAAATGCCGTCAGGGCTTGCCGAAACCACCACATCTTTAAGCCCCATGCAAAGAATGGGCACATTCAGTTCATTCACCACATGCACATTTCTGCAGTTTTCATTAAATAATGCTTCTCCAACCGCCTGCGTGTCCATGGCTTCCGTCAGGGTATTCCAGGTACCCAGATCCTTCCAGGTTCCTGCGAAACGCATCACTTCAATGGCAGGTTCATGCTCCACTACCGCATAGTCAAAGCTGATTTTCTGCAAAGAGTCATACTTATTATATAAATCCTGATAGTCCGTAAAATCAATCAGTTCATGTGCGCGTTTTAAAACATATCCCAGACGCAGGGCAAATACACCCCCATTCCAGAGGGCCCCTTTTGCAATATATGCGGCTGCCGTTTCCTTGTCCGGTTTTTCCTTAAACATGGAAACCCCGCTCACCGCATCCTTGGACTCCGGAATAATATAACCGTATTTTTCACTGGGATAGGTGGGTTCCATGCCCATTAAAAGCAGGTTGGCGCTGCTGTCCGCCGCAAGCGAAGCCAGTTTTTCAATGGCAAGAAAATAGTCGTTTTCCACATAAGGGTCAACCGGGCAGATAACCACCGCTTCTTCTTCCGGCACCCCCTTTTCATCCCTTAAATAAGCCGCCGCCAGGGCAATCGCCGGAAAGGTGTCCTTTCTGCAGGGCTCCACACTGATTCCCACATCCGGTCCCAGCTGGTTGTGAATGGCAGAAACCTGCGTCTTGGAAGTTGCAATAGTGACCGTTGCCTCCCTGTCCACCTCCTTTATCTGGCGATATACCCGCTGCACCATGGATTCCGCTTCCCCCGAAGGGTTGTGGAAAATTTTAATAAACTGTTTGGAACGGATATCATTAGACAACGGCCAGAGACGCTGACCGGAACCGCCCGACAATAAAATAATATTCATACTGCCTTACCTTTCCGCACGCATGGGATTGTTTAAGAAATCCTCATATGCCAGGCGAATACCGTCCTTTAACTCTGTTTTGTATGTCCAGCCTAAATCGGCTGCCTTGGAGACATTTAGAAGCTTGCGGGGTGTGCCGTTCGGTTTTGTGGTATCCCACTTAATTTTGCCCGTATAGCCGATGACCTCCGCTACCATTTCCGTCAGTTCCTTAATGGTGAGCTCCTTGCCGGTTCCCGCATTTACGGTTTCATTGCCGGAATAATGGTTCATTAAAAATACGCACAGGTTTGCCAGATCGTCCACATACAAAAATTCGCGCAGCGGAGAACCGTCTCCCCAGCAGGTCACTTCCGTTACCCCGTTTACCTTTGCTTCGTGGAAACGGCGAATCAGCGCCGGCAGTACATGACTGTGCGTGGGATGATAGTTGTCATTGGGACCGTAAAGGTTGGTCGGCATGACACTGATATAATCTGTACCATACTGTCTGTTCAGAAATTCACAGTATTTCAGACCGCTGATTTTCGCAAGCGCATATGCCTCATTTGTTTTTTCCAGTTCACCGGTGAGCAGGCAGTCTTCCTTCATGGGCTGCGGCGCCATGCGGGGATAAATGCAGGAGGAGCCTAAGAATTCCAGTTTTTTGCAGCCGTTCTGCCATGCAGAATGAATGACGTTCATTTCCAGTGTCATATTGTCATACATAAAGTCCGCCAGTGCCTCTTCATTTGCCACGATACCGCCTACCTTGGCTGCTGCCAGGAAAACATATTCCGGCTTTTCCTGTGCAAAAAACTTTTCTACATCATCCTGTCTGCAAAGGTTTAACTCCTTATGCGTCCGGGTCACAATGTTGGTGTAACCCTGTCTTTCCAGCTCTCTTACAATAGCGGAGCCAACCATTCCTCTGTGGCCCGCCACATATATTTTTGCATTTTTATCCATCATTTCACTAATCGCACCTTTCACTGTCATGCAGAACCTTTTCTCTTTTTGCAAGTTTTCTGTCATGCTCCGCCATAATCTTCACCAGTTCCTCGTAGCCGGTCTTCTGGGGATTCCATCCCAGAACCGTTTTTGCCTTGGTCGGGTCGCCCCAGAGGTTATCCACATCGGTGGGCCGGAACCATGCCGGATTTACACATACCAGCATTTTACCGGTAGCGGCATCGTAACCCTTTTCTTCAAGCCCGGTGCCCTCCCAACGGATGGTAATGCCGTTTGCCGCAAAAGCTTTTTCCGTAAAATCACGGACCGTATGCTGCACACCAGTTGCAATTACAAAATCATCCGGCTTATCCTGCTGCATAATCAGCCACATACATTCCACATAGTCCTTTGCGTAACCCCAGTCACGTAAAGAATCCATATTTCCCAGCTCCAGATGATCCTGCAGACCTTCGGCAATCCGCCCTGCTGCCAGTGTGATTTTTCTGGTAACAAAATTTTCTCCGCGGCGTTCGGACTCATGATTAAATAAAATGCCGTTTACCGCAAACATTCCGTATGCCTCCCGGTATTCCTTCACCATCCAGAAACCGTACTGCTTGGCAACCGCATAGGGACTGTACGGATGGAACGGTGTGGTTTCCCTCTGGGGAACTTCTTCCACTTTTCCGTAAAGCTCGGAGGTAGATGCCTGATATACCCTGGTTTTCTTCACAAGACCGCAGACACGGACCGCCTCTAAAACGCGGAGCACGCCCAGTGCATCCACATCCCCGGAATACTCCGGAGCGTCAAAGGAAACCTGCACATGGCTCTGTGCCGCCAGATTGTAAATTTCATCCGGCTGCAGCTCCCCGATAATACGGATAAGTCCGGAGGAGTCGGATAAATCACCGTCATGCAACGTAATGGAATGCTGCTCCAGCAAATGGTCAATCCGTGCGGTATTGGAAATGGACGCACGGCGGACAATGCCGTGAACCTCATACCCTTTTTCCAGTAAAAACTCTGCCAGATAGGAACCGTCCTGTCCCGTAATGCCCGTAATAAGCGCTTTTTTCATCTCTCTCTATTCCTTTCCAAAGTTTTGTAAATCTACTCTGCCTGTCAATGTTTATAGCTTACACCAGGAGCAACTCCTGTAACATTCATTATTTTGTCATAAACTTGTATTATATTGGTTTTTACCATTGTTTCCGATATTCTCTCGGACTGATGCCTTCCACCTTCTTAAAGGTACGGCTGAAATAGTCCGGCTCCGGCATTCCCACCATACCGCCGATTTCCTCTATGGTCCGGTCCGAAAATCGCAGCAGCTGCTTGGCCCGGGTAATCCTTTTTTCCAGAATATAACCGCTGATGGTAATTCCCTGCGTTTCCTTGAAAATCTTTGTCAGATAAAATTTATTGATAAAAAAAAGGGCTGCCAGCTCGTCCAGACTTATCTTTTCCGAAAAATGCTCATTCAGATACTCCCTGACGGCAATAATCTCTTTCTTTTTTCCGGATATTTCCCCGTTTTCCGGGTGCCAGGACTCTTCCATCAAAAGGGTAAGCAACCGGTTCAGTTCTTCATTGATGCGCATGTCCCGGATATAATCCGCTGACTTCGCCAGATTGTAAAGCTCCTGCAGAACATTCACAAATTTTTCGGAATTTTGCGGCCGGAATACCGGTCTGCCGCCCCTTTCCCTGTACTTTTCATATATTTCGGGCATAAGCTGGGAATAAAAATGGCACCAGGAAAGCGCCCAGAGATGTTCACCTGTGCTGTGGCTGTAAGCTTTTTCGCAGTTTAAGAATACACAGTCACCGGCTTTCAGCCGGAAATGTTCTTCCTCATAGACAAGCTCTCCTTCCCCTTCCCGCACCGCAAAGCACAGGAAAGAGGCAAGATTGCTTCTGGATGATGTATGCGGCTTTACCGCATACAGAGTACCCACCTCCTGCAGATGCAATAGAGAAGTCTTCGCAAATGAGGTGGGTGTATAAAGAATTCGTTCTGATTTTACGGATGCAGAGGGGGAAAATAAATTATCCATGAATACCGGTATCCTTTACGTCGTTTGTCTTGTACTTTATTGGTTTCAGTATACCATATTTTTCCCATTCCGGCAAAATTAAACCAATGTACAGTTCCATACGTCCACACCGCAATCCTCAAATGTCTCATGCAGACGTTCTCTAAGCATTTCCTTTGTCACATTCTTTTTCAGAATGACCTGCAGGAAACCGCCGCCTCCGGCACCGCATATCATTTTACCGTCCAGCAAATCTTCAATAGCTGCAAAAATCTGGTCAATACAGGTATTGGTACTGCCTGCATCAATCATCTTGGACAGCTCCCAATGCTTATTTAAAAGCTCCGCAAAGCCGTCAATATTTCCCCTCTCCAGTTCAAATACCATCATGGCCGCCATGCGCTGAATTTCTTCCAGTGCATACAGACTGTCGGGATTGTTTCCAAGATACCTGCCCACAACATCACGCAGAAGATTTCTGGCAAGCCGTCGCTGTCCCGTATAGATAAGTGCAAATCTTTCCTGCAATTCCCGTAGCGCCGGCTCAGGAACCGAAATGTGGCGTACGGACAAAATCTGTCTGTTTCCGGGTGCTGAGGTAATGTATTTAATGCCTTCCGTCATGCCGCCTACCTGGTCCTGCCACCCACCGCCGGTAGACATAATCTGCTCCATGCACATGGCATGGTTATACAAATCCGGTTCCGTGCAGGGAAGCCCAAAATACTTAAACAAAGCCTTTACACAGGCACCTGCTAATATACTGCTGGTTCCAAGCCCGCTTCCCTTGGGTACATTGTGCATCTGGGTGGAAAGATACAATCCTCCTATCCTGTCTGTAATGCTGTTTAAGCTGCCCCCTTCTGCCGGAATAATACCGCAGGCAATCAGCGCCGCTTTATGCAGGGCAAATGCATCAAACGGATTGTGGCAGTCCTGCAGAGCGGCTATATCCGTAAATTCTCCGTAAGTCCCCATATCCGCACTTTCCAGTATTACCTTCGGCTCCTTAAGCTGCCGAACGCAGACCTCTACCGGATACTCGCCATTTAACAGAACCGCCGCATTTAAGACCGTACCTCCATGCTCGTTACAGTACGGCGGTGTATCACTCCAGCCACCTCCGAAATTCACGCGAAGCGGAAGGTACACCGTTACTTCCTTCTCTGCAGGAACGGGAAGGGCAGACGCATGCACTCCCTGCCGCCAGGTTGCCACACCGGAAAGTACGGTTTTCTGAATTTCCGCAAAAGCTCTCTGCATATAATTTTCCGCCATGGAGACCGGTGCCTGCTTATTTTTCTGCCATATTTTTCCCAGGAAAAAATAAAGTCTGGTTCTTACGGCATCCGTGGAACCCGCTGCCTTTTCTTCTAACAGATTAAGCTGATAATCACTGAGAACCGCATCCCTGAAAACCGCTTCCGCTTCTTCCACCGTGCCGCCCTTTTGAATAATTTCTACTAATTTTTCCACTTTAACAGTCTGGCGCAGATGTCTTTCCCAGTCTAAAACAGCTGCCGTATCCGCCTGATTAAAAGAAGTACAAAGGCTTGTCCTCTCTGCCTGCCTCCATGTCTGCTTATTGCCTCTTCCCTGCGCTATTTCATAGACATTCAGGGCTGCCGTCACTGCTTCTTCCATCGTATCGCAGATTGGGTATATGTCCGCCGTCCATAGAGAACACTCCGCATTGGTAAAGACCTCTTCAAAGCTGCGGATATCTTTTCCTAAAAATACCGGTTCCTTGGGATTGTCCTGCACACCGTAAATCCTCACCACAAACCTGCCATCCTGCAGTTTCAGTCCATGCAGCACCACATTGTCCGGTATCACCTGTCCCGAGACGGTAACATGGGAAAGCACACTTCCTTCGCCCACTTCTGTTTTTCCGCAGATATAACTATCCTCTATATAGCAGTTTCTTCCAATCCGGCAAGTTTCTTCCACTATCGCATTGTTTACGGCATAATCGGAAACCTCTCTGCCGGACACACATTTTTTCCAGTCCAGAAAGGAAAATTGCTCCACTTCCTTTGTCATAAGCTCCCGCAGCTCCTGCGTAGTACCGAAATGTATAAATGCCGCCGGAGAAAGGCGGAGCAGACGCATACGATATTTATGCAATACCTGCCAGAGTACCGTTCTGCAGTCATGGAGTTCCTGTGTAAAACTGCCCTCCGGTTTTTCCCTATAAAACTGCTCCAAAGTAGCATGACTTGCCAGAGGATACAAAAAGTCACCGTAAAAGGAAAGTCTTGCTTTCTCATTCACATACACGGAAAACTTCTCATCCGTATCCACCAGCCCATACAAATCCCGCAGCATATCCGCACTGAAAAGTACCGCTCCGGTATCAATATCCACTTTCCCGCGTTCATTTACCGCTCCGTGATTTTGCAGGGTTTCTACCGTCTGCTTGTGCAGAAATTCACCTACATTCCCTTCTGCGTCCATGTGAAATACACCATGGTCTTTTCCGGTTTCCACGTCCTCCTTAAAAGAAATGGCGGCCGCTCCGGAGGCCGGTGCATCAATCTGCAATGGATTGAACAAAAGCAACACATCCCCGGACAGCACCAGCATACCGTCCTTCATCCTTGCCGGGACACCGCTCATGCCAATCATAAATTCATCAAAGAGTGTAGAACGTTTACCATTGGGAAGCTCCCGCGGCACAGGAGAAAACAATTTTCCCAACGCGCTGTACTGCGGCACACGTTTGCTGTCGCCTCCCGAATGTATGCATAAAATCCGTTTTCCTTCAAACGTATCGCTCTGCTGCCTGATATACCGCAGGACATTTAAGGTCGCGCCGCCGCTGCCCACGCGAAGACCGTCCGGGTCCGGCAATACCGCATAATGACTTCTGTCCGTTAAAAGCCCCTTGCTCACGCGAAGTGCAATCTGTCTGCGGTAGCTTTCCGCCTGTGCTTCATTGGATGCTGTCAGAATCACATAGTCCCATACGGGAAAGTCCGTACGGTTCATGGTTCGTTTATAATCTTCCCACGCATCCAGATAGGACTGACGTAAGAATAAAGAATACGTGTTGTTCATAGCTGTCTCTCTTTCGTGATATTCATTTTCTATACTATTGCTGTAAAAGCTGCCTTCCACTCCGCCTTGCCGGGCACCTCCGGCTGATTTCGGAACCCCATCAGCCCAGTTTGTTTCTTTGTCATGTGTACCTCCTTTTCAGGGAGATGACGGCATAACTCAGAAATCTTTTTCAACCTCCCTGCCTATTCAATTGAAGTTTGTGATGTAAGCAGTGAAGTTTGAATTTAAGAATAAATAGAATTTAATAGATTTTTATACAATGAAACGACTGCTTGTGTTTAGATTAACATATAGGCAGTCGCTTGGCAAGATGGAAAATATTAAGTTTATATGATAATCTCGTTTTCTCTGACATTATATGCACTTGACTTTGCAAAACATTTATTTTATTATACTCACAAGAAAGTAACTTACGAGTTATTAATTTTCAAGTATATCTTATGGAGGGAGTAAGAAGATGAATCGATTCTATTGCCGTGAAGATGAGCTTCGGAAACTAAATAAACGGTATACCGGTGATAAGTTTGAGTGCATTGTCATCTACGGCAGACGACGTGTTGGTAAAACGGCACTGATCAATGAGTTCTGTAAGGATAAACCGACTATTTTCTTCTCTGCTTTAAACACAACAGGAAAGGAAAATTTAGAGGCTCTCTCAAAGTCGATCATGAGCTTTGAACGGCCGGATGTGGAGTATTCACCTGAGTTCCGCTCCTATGATGCTGCTTTGGATGAGCTGACAGCACTTTCAAAAGAAAAAAGGATTGTCTTTGTTATTGACGAGTATCCGTACCTTGCAAAAGCAAAGCCCGCTATTTCCGCGATGTTGCAGCATATCATTGATCACAAATGGACCGAATCCAAAATGTATCTGATTCTTTGCGGATCGTCTATGAGCTTTATGGAGAGTCAGGTACTCGGCAAAGAAAGTCCGCTGTATGGCAGACGCACCGGCCAATTTAAGATTGAACCACTGAACTATAAAGAAACAGCTGTGTTCCACCCGAATCTGCCCGCAGAAGACAATTCTCTGATTTATGGAATCACCGGAGGAGTTCCTCACTATATTAACAAATTGGACGTGATAAATAGTGTGGATGAAGCTCTGTTGGAGCATTTTTTTGACCGTTCCAGTTATCTGTACGAGGAGCCCGGAAATCTGCTGAAGCAGGAACTCCGAGAGCCAGCCATCTATAACGCAATCATAAAAGCGATTGCAGATGGTGCTTCCCGAATGAACGATATCACAATGAAAGTTGGTGAAGAAACTTCCGTCGTGTCGAAATACCTGAAAACTCTGATTGGCCTTGCAATTGTCAAGAAAGAAATCCCCATCACAGAAAAACCGGGTAAGAAAACCATCTATCTGTTGGCGGATAACTTTTTCCGATTTTGGTATCGTTTTGTACCGGTCAATATGAGTGCCATTGACTCCGGTCGAATAGCGAAGACCTACCCTTACGTTGTAAAACAGCATCTTTCGGATTATATGGGGCTGATTTTTGAAAAAATGTGCCATGACTACCTACTTTATTACTCGGATAACCTTCCCATTGAGCTGAGTGAAGTCGGTCAATGGTGGGGCACAGACCCGAAGAAGAAAAAGCAGATACAGATTGATATCGTCGGAACACCTGTTAACGGTAAAGACTATATCATCGGTTCGTGCAAGTATAGGAATGAGAAAATTGGTGTGGATGAGCTCAATTTAATCAGAGATTACGCATCGGTCTTCGGAAAGGGCAACAACTACCACTACTACATCTTCTCTAAAGGCGGATTTACGAGTGGACTTCTTCAGGCACAGGAGCGTGGTGAAGTTCACCTGATAACCTTGGAAGACCTCTACAGATAAACGCTTCTTCGGCCCTGCCGGTAAACAACCGGCAGGGTATTCATATGTCCGTTTTTTACCTGTTTTTCCTGAATAATCAGATCTCCGTTTGCATTGATAAAAAACGTAAAACGCTATCCATTCTCATTCAGTTTCCGGTAAATTTCCTCCACATTGTACTCAGGTGCTGATTTCTTTACCGCATCATAGATTGGCTCTATCACAGAGATGTCCTCTTCCAGGTCTTCGGCAGTTTCTTCCACTTCTTCCTGAAGTTCACGGGTATAGGCATCTGTGGGAATACAAGTCTTAAAATAATCAAGCAGCCTTACTCTCTCATACTTTTCCTCGTAGTGAAAAAGCACACTCAATGTATCTATTTTCTATCCTCTGCAAAAGCATTTTTCACTTCTTTATTTGGATATTTTCCAACTAACAGAAAACTCAATATCTTAGAATGCTCAATTATTTTGGCCGCCAATAACGGAATCAAAAGTGCACATATGAATGATGCAATAACATTCAATGCATGATTATCAAAAATAATCATCCAGAACATTGCCGTTATTGGCCAACCAATAAGCCCAATCCATGTTATCCACTTCTTTCCACCAAATTTTTTCCAATACCGAGGCATTACGAATCCTATGGCATACCAAGTGAAATGTACTCTTACATAATAACTTGTATTTTGTTTTCTGCATTTATCCGGGAAGGAGGTTTTTTATGCCCCAGAACAGAATTCGTGAGCTTCGTCAGAAAAAAACCTTTCTCAGCTCCAGCTCTCTATAGAACTGGAGGTCACACAGGAAACCATCAGCGCCTATGAGCACAGCAAGCATCTTCCCAGTGTCATCGCTCTTATGAAAATGTCACAGCTTTTCGGTGTCAGCATGGATTACATTATGGGGCTTTCCTATGCGCTGGGTCTGCTCGATTCCGAATCCCGGTAGTTCTTTGTTATTTTCCTCCCTGCCTTGCAAATTTCCTTCCGCTGTACTAAAATATTTTTATGTATTTGCGTGTATTTCGTGTTCGGAGTATGGGCAGATTTTGAAAGAAAGGCATGGTGAATGAAATGGAAGGAAAGAAAGTAGCGGATTCTGTCACAGAACAGATTCGTGTTGTAATATATCCTGATATTAACGGATTCGGTCGCCTGTTCGGCGGCCAGCTTTTGAAATGGGTGGATGAAGTGGCGGGTGCCACTGCCCGCAGGCACTGCGGGCACAATGCGACCACTGCCGCCATTGACAATCTGCAGTTCAAGGCAGGTGCATTTTTGAATGATGTGCTGGTACTGATCGGACGGGTTACCTATGTGGGCCACACTTCCATGGAGGTGCGTGTAGATACTTATAAAGAAGAGCCGGACGGCAGCCGGCATCCCATCAACCGGGCTTATTTTGTCATGGTTTCCATGGGGGAGGACGGCCATCCCACCGAAGTACCGCCTCTTATTTTAGACCCGGATGACCCTGCCGAGCAGATGGAATGGGAAAGTGCAAAAAAGCGCAGGGAACTGCGTCTCCTGCGCCGTAGGGAAGGGTTTTAACTCCTACCATTCCTTAAAACTGATATTCAAATCTACATCGCCGGTGATACCGGGAACGGTACCTGTATCGGAATACTGCCAGATGGCGTATTCGTAAGGGAAATAAACGACGGGCGAATAGTAGGCATACCATTTATCCACATCTTCAAACTCCGACATGTTAATGAGGATGCTCCACATTTCCATGTTGGCGTATATCATGGGCGTATAGCCGGCTTCCTTGATGCGGTCGATAAAGACATGCGCCATACGGGTGCGTTCTTCCACCGTAAGCTGGTTCATACGTCCTTCTTTTGCCCCGGTTTTTTCCACATCATAAACGATGGGATAAGTCACATTCAGACCGTCAATGGCATCTATCACAAGATCCGCTTCCTCTTTGGCTTCCTCTTCCGTTATGGCCTGAGAGAAAAAGTAAACGCCCACCTTGATGCCCGCCTTGGAAGCGCCTTCAATATTGGTTTTGTACTTTTCATCGAGGGTAAGCTTTCCTTCTGTGCCGTAACCTCTGACGCCGACTCTTACAAAGGCAAATTCCACGCCGGAGTCCGCCACCTTCTTCCAGTCAATGGTGCCCTGATAGCGGGAAACGTCAATGCCTTTATGTGAAACCACTTCTCCGTTTTCCACATACTGTAGCTCACCGTTTTCCAGTACCTGCAGGTTTTCCTGCACAAGTGTACTCTGCTTTAAGCTCCTGTCAATGGGTACAAAGTGGTATTCTTTATTGCTGACCACTACGATTTTATCCTTATATATCGGACGCAGGGACTCCACCATGGTGGTGCCGCTCTCCAGCGATGCCTGCAGACTGTCAAGGATTTCGGAAGAAACCTGCTGTCTCGTGGAGCTTTCTGTAGTGGCAATGGCATCCGCCAGCATCATATCCACTTCCTCCTGGCTGTAGCTTACCACTTCCGGGTCCGCTGCTACCTGCTGTGCCAGCTCCTGTTCTTTTTCCGCCGCTTTGTCCTCTATAATTTTATCGTAAATAAGTAGCGCAGCAATGACCACGATTGTCATGGCAATCAGGCAGCTCGCTATGGTTATCACATAAAAGAGCAATTCTTTTTTCTTTCGTTTCATGTAGCCTCCCACGGTTCGTTTTTCTATAGTATATCTCACTTCCGTTTTCCTGTGAAGTGGAAAGAATGCGGATTCACAGAAAATTAAGAAAGCTCCGCATCTTAAACAGGATTTTTTTCTCCAGACGGCTCACCTGCACCTGGCTGATGCCCATGCATGCCGCCACCTCCGACTGGGTTTTGTCCTGAAAGTAACGCATTTCAATGAGTTTTTTTTCTTTTTCATCCAGTGCTTCCAGCACCTGTTTCAGCATCAGATGATTGAGCAGTGCTTCTTTTTCGGTGTCTGCCACGTTTCCGGCGCCGCCTACAAATGCCGTGGCGTTCTGTCCGTTTTTGCCTGCTACCTTATCCACTAAATAGACTTCGCTTCCGTCGTTCTGGTAGACGGATTTGTAAATGGACTCCACCTCGGCTCCCGCCTCCAGCGCCACGGTAATTTCTTCCTCCGATAGCCCCGACTCTTCCGCAATCTCCGAAATCCTCGGCTCCCTGCCTAATTTCTTTATCAGATTTTCCGAAACGACGCGCACCTTCAGTCCGTTTTCCTTAATGGTACGGCTTACCTTTATCATGCCGTCATCCCGAAGAAAACGTTTTATTTCCCCTAATATCATGGGGACGGCATAGGTGGAGAATTTCACATCGTAGGACAGATCAAATTTATCAATGGCCTTCATGAGTCCGATAACGCCTATCTGGAACAAATCCTCCGTTTCATACCCTCTTCCGGCAAAGCGTTTGACGATGTGATGCACCAGCCCCAGGTTATTTTCTATCAGTATACTTCTTGTCTCTTTATCCCCTGCCTGTGATTTTTCTATTAATACGGACAGTTCCTCCATGATTTCATTCCCGCTCCCCCACAATCCATTTTGTTCTGCATCCCATTCTGCACAGTTTCCTTTCTCTCATTCTCCCTCGGGCATTTTGACCCAGTCCCCGCATTTTAGCTTTTTCTTCATGCGCACAATGGTACCCACAAGCGGGGTGCTTTCCACCTCCAGCTCGTCCATGAAGGCTTCCATGAAAGAAAAACCCATGCCGGAGCGCTCTAATTCCGGCTTGGATGTGTACATGGGTTCCATGGCCTTGTCCACATTTTCCATACCGACGCCCTTGTCCTCCACTTCTATGTATAAAACGCCGTTCTCAATCCGGCAGCGCAGATACACCTTTCCGTCCCTGATTTTGCAGCATACCGGGCGCACCTCGCCGTGTCTTCCGTAGCCGTATACGTTTTCATAGCCGTGGATAATGGCGTTGGTTACCGCCTCGGATACTGCGGTCTTGATATCGGACAGTTCCTCCAGGGTAGGATTTAAGTGTGTGACAAAGGCTGCCACCGCCACTCTGGCAAAGCTTTCATTGTTGGATATTGCATCAAATTCCATGGACATTTCATTTTTCATAAATCCTTTTCCTGCCTTTTCGCAAACTTCCTGTGGTTTGATTTCAATCATCTTTTTTCTCCTTTTACTCCATAATCTCTATGATGCGTGTCAGTCCCGACATGGTAAGTATTCTTTTAATCTGTCTGTCGGCATGGATGGCAAAAACCTTCCCGCCGAAGCAGGAAATTTTCCGGTATCTTCCCATAATAACGCCGATTCCCGACGAGTCCATGAAACGGGTATCCTCAAAATCAAATACCACGTTACTCACCTGTTCCGCCAGAATCAGCCTGTCCGCATTTTCGCTGATATAAGCCGATTTGTGATGGTCAATTTCTTCCGGCAGCTTCACACACAGATAATCATCAATGACCTTAAAATCCTCCATAAATACTTTGCTCCTTTCCTCATTTTAAATATAAAAAGAGAACCTATAGCGTATCCTATAAGTTCTCTTTCGTATGTCATATTCTTCTGTGTTCTGTACTGCTCGCGTAACGAAATTTTTGCTTATTCCGCACTCAGTTCGTCGATATATTTCTGGGCTCTTGTGGCTCTGCCCGTATCGGGCAGAAGCTCAATTACCTTCTGATAGCATGCAATGGCATTTTCCTTCTGACCGTCCTGTCTGTAGGCGTTGCCAAGTACATTCACGGCATCACCATTGGTGGGGTCATATTCTACCGCTTTGGTCAGATTGTCAATCGCCTGCTTGTAATCCTTGTCATCATAGAAATCACTGCCCGTATTGTAGTAATTCAGTGCTACTTCCGGGCCGATTTTATCTATCAGCGCCTGATACAATGCCTTAAACGCATCGGATGTATCCTCTAAGTTGACACCCTCCTGTACATTTTCAATATGGGAAGCGGTTGCCATGGCATCCTGTGTTGTCAGGTATTCCACCGCACCAAGAAGTAGCTCATCCACGGTCTTTAAGGTACCGTCCGTGCCCACATACTCCTCCAAGTCTGTACGGAGCTTGGTGTTTTCCTCGGTCAGGCTGTCAATCTGCTGCTGCATGGTAGTAATCGTGGATGTCTTGGTATCAAGCTGCTCCCCGATGCTCCTCACCTGTTCCTGTGCCTTTTCCCGTTCCGCTGCCACGGAAGACGGCAGAATAAGGAAATACATGGTCGCCACACCCAGCACGAGACCGATGGCTACATATAAAAAGGTGTGCCAGCCGGCACTTTTCTGCTCTCTTACATTCAAGGGCTGGATAATGATTTCGTTGTCGCTCTGGTAACGCACTGCCTCATCATTCTTGCGCTTTATGGGCGATTTGCTGTTTTCATCCGGCTGCAGCATGCTTTCCACTTCTTTTAAATAACGAAGTGTCTGTGTGCTGCCGGCATCGATTTTCAGGCATTTTTCCAGCTCCCTCTTCGCCTTGTCCCACTGCTCCATATCAATGTAAAGCAGCGCTAAAAGCTGATGCGCTCTTACGAATTTGGGATTTAGGGAAAGCACCTTTTTTAACTGGATGCGCGCCAAATCCTTGCTGTCCTGCATACAATAGGCAAGCGCCTGGTTGTATTTTTTTATGGTCTGATTGATGGTTTCCAGGCGGGATGCATTGCTCTGCACCATCTCAATGTAAGTATCTGCTATATTTTTCTGGGGACGTAAGTTTTTGCTGATGACCCATTCGCTTAATGCCGCCACAACTTCGCCCATTTCAAAATAGACCAGTCCCAGAAGATTCCGGGCTTCTACGTTATTTTTATTGAATTTTAAACTCTGCCGTAAGCTTGTCACCGCGCCGGTCAGATCCCTGACTCCGGCCTTTTCCAATCCTTCGTTATAATACATATTGGAAACGCGCATAATCTTTTTGTACAGCGTGACATCCGCACCGCAATTCGTGCAGAAATCCTGTTCGGACAAACGGCAGCCACAGTTATAACACCTCATGCTACCTTCCTCTTTTACTTTTCTTCTGTCTTGGTTTCCTGCAACATTTTCACCAGAATATCCGCCATGTCGGTGATGTCCTGATTGTAAATCGCCTCTTCTGCATCTTCTACTTCAAGGCTGGGATGAAACTTTTTCAGTTCCTCTTCAAAGTTAATCATAGTAAACCATGCCTTTCTTACAACAACGCTTTTATCTCTCCCACAAGGTAAAGGGAACCTGCAAAATAAACCCGGGTGTGTTCTCCCGTAAGTTTTTTTGCCGCCTCTAACGCTTTCTCTACGGAATGGTATTCCCCAATGTTTCTCTCTGTATACGTTCTAAAGGTTTCTGCTATGCTCTGTGCGGAAAGGGCTCTGCCACTCTGTATCTGTACCACGGATATCTCCGTAAACAGGCGGCTTTCCGTAAGCTCTTTCACCATTTCCGTGTAGTCCTTGTCCTTCACTACCCCGAAAAACAAATATCTCTGTACCGCTCCGTCCCCTGCAGCCGACTCCAGAAAAGCCCGGATGCCGTCCGGATTGTGTGCGCCGTCAGCGAAAATACCGGGAAGCACTTCCTCCATGCGGCCTTCCCAGACAGCTTTCGCCACTCCTTTTTGCATGGCTTCCGGTGTAAGCTCTTTTCCGAGCAGAACCTCCAGCGCCCGCAGCGCTAATGTGACATTTTCCATCTGGTACGCAGCTTCTGTATGGACACAAAGCCTAACACTATTATAATAAAGGGAATGAAAAGAAAAATCAATGCTTTTATTGTCTTTCTTCAAGAACTCATAGTCGCATTTCGACACAAAAAATGCCGGATTTTGCACATTTTCCGCACACTTTGTCAGAACTTCCCTTACCGACGGGGAAGTTTCCCAGCACACTGCGGGTACATCTTTCTTAAAAATGCCCGCTTTTTCCCCGGCAATTTTTTCTATGGTATCTCCCAGATATTCCGTGTGGTCCAGCCCCATGTGGGTAATGACTGTAAGGCTTTTCTTCGTCACGGCGTTGGTGGCATCCAGCCTGCCTCCCAGCCCCGTTTCTAAAATCCAGTAGTCACAGTCCGTCCGGGCAAACAGGACCATTGCCATAAAAAACAGATATTCAAAAAAGGAGGGATGATACCCTGCTTCCGCATACATGTCGCCGGGCAGTTTTTCGTAAACTTTAAGAAACGCACGCAGAAAATCTTCTTTTTCCACCATTTTTCCTTCTATAAGAAACCGTTCCCGGACATCCACCAGATGGGGGGAAATAAAACGGCAGACCCGGTGTCCCATTCCGGTGAGCACCGCATCCATATAGGTGCAGACACTGCCCTTACCGTTGGTACCCGCCACATGGATGATATTCCTGCCCTTTTCCGGATTTCCCAGACACTGCAAGAACACCCCGGTATCCGCCAGGGTGTTCTTTTTGCTGAATTTCGGTATATTCAAGAGATATTCCACTGCTTCGTCATAGGTTTCTATGCTTTTCTTTTCCATGGATACTCCTCCGGTCAGAGGCATTGACCTCTGCCTTTTCTTACATTGCCTTGAGCTGTGCCAGTCTTGCCTTTACCTGTTCTGCCAGGTTCGTGTACTTGGCAAGCTTTTCTTTTTCCTCTGCTACCTTTGCTTCCGGCGCCTTGGAAATGAATTTTTCATTCTTTAACATGCCTTCGCAACGGGCAATTTCGCCGGCAAGTCGCTTCTCTTCTTTTTCCAGACGCTCGATTTCCGCCTGAATGTCCACCAGTTCCGCAAACGGAATGTAAAGAGCCGCGCCCGCAATCATAACGGAAACCGCATCATCCGCAATGCCGGTCTTGTCCTTCTGTACCAGTACTTCGGATGCATAGGACAGGGTGGCAAAGAACAGCTTTCCTTCTTCAAAGGTGCGGCGGATGCCTTCGTCTTCGCTGACAACGTATACCGTTGCTTTTTTGGAAGGCGCCACATTCATTTCGGTACGGATGTTGCGGATGCCTCTGACTGCTTCCTTGATGATTTCGATATCCTTTTCTTCCTTCGGATAATTCTTGTCTTCGATGTATTCCGGCCACCTGGAAATCATAATGGACTCTTCTTCGGACTGCAGGGTGCAGAAGATTTCCTCGGTAATGAACGGCATATACGGATGCAGAAGCTTCAGCGCATCAATGAGCACGCTCTTCAAGGTATAAAGGGCTGCATTCTGGCTCTTGGCATCGTCGGAATTATACAGTCTCGGTTTTACCATTTCAATGTACCAGTCGCAGAATTCGTCCCAGATGAAATCATAAACCTTCTGAACGGCAATGCCCAGGTCATAATTTTCCATGTTTTCAGTTACGTCTTTTACCAGAGTGTTGCACTTGGACAAAATCCACTTGTCAACGGGCTCTAATTCGGAAGCTGCCGGTACGGTAATTTCCTTGCCTTCCATATTCATCATAATGAATCGGGAAGCATTCCATACTTTGTTGGCAAAGTTGCGGTTTGCTTCTACCTTTTCATAGTAGAAACGCATATCGTTGCCGGGCGCATTGCCGGTAATCAGGGTCAGACGGAGAGCGTCTGCACCGTACTGGTCGATGATTTCCAGCGGGTCGATACCGTTTCCTAAGGACTTGGACATCTTTCTGCCCTGGCTGTCCCTGACAAGTCCGTGGAACAATACGGTCTTGAACGGTCTTTCGCCCATCTGCTCGTAGCCGGAGAAAATCATACGGATAACCCAGAAGAAAATGATATCGTATCCGGTTACCAGTACGTCCGTGGGATAGAAATACTTCAAGTCTTCTGTCTGTTCCGGCCAGCCTAAGGTAGAGAAGGGCCACAACGCGGAGGAGAACCAGGTATCCAGGGTATCCGGGTCCTGGGTGAAATGGGTGCAGCCGCACTTCGGGCAGACCTCGGGCATCTTCTTTGCTACCACTACCTCTCCACATTCGTCGCAGTAATAAGCGGGAATTCTGTGTCCCCACCAGAGCTGACGGCTGATACACCAATCGCGGATATTGTCCGTCCAGTTAAAGTAGGTCTTTTCCATACGCTTCGGAATAAGCTTGATGTCGCCGTTCTTTACGGCTTCTACTGCGGGCTTAATAAGCTCATCCATCTTGACAAACCACTGCTCTTTTACCAGAGGCTCAATGGTGGTCTTACATCTGTCGTGGGTACCTACGTTGTGGGAGTAATCCTCGATACGGACCAGAAGTCCCATCTTGTCCAATTCTTCCACGATGGCTTTTCTTGCCTCATAACGGTCCATGCCTTCGAACTTGCCGCCGTTTTTGTTGATGGTGGCATCGTCATTCATAATGTTGATAACAGGCAGGTTGTGACGCTTTCCTACTTCAAAGTCGTTGGGGTCGTGCGCCGGGGTAATCTTTACTACGCCGGTTCCGAATTCCATATCAACGTAGCTGTCTGCCACAATGGGAATTTCACGGTTTACAATAGGAAGAAGTACCTTTCTGCCGATGATGGACTTGTATCTGTCGTCGTCGGGATTAACCGCTACCGCCGTATCGCCCAGCATGGTCTCAGGACGGGTAGTTGCAAATTCCAGAAATTCCTTTGTGCTTACGCTGCCGTCTTCCTCAATGAGAGGATATTTGATATGCCAGAAATGGCCTGCCTGCTCTTCGTATTCTACTTCCGCATCGGAAATGGAGGTATTGCATACGGGGCACCAGTTGATGATACGGGAGCCTTTGTAAATCCAGCCTTTTTCATGCATCTTGCAGAAAACTTCCGTAACGGCTTTGTTGCAGCCTTCGTCCATGGTGAAACGTTCTCTGTCCCAGTCGCAGGAAGAACCTAATTTCTTAAGCTGGGAAATAATTCTGCCGCCGTATTCTTTTTTCCAGTCCCAGGCTCTCTCCAAGAACTTTTCTCTGCCCAGGTCATGCTTGTCAATGCCCTGTTCTTTTAACTTTTCGATAATCTTTACTTCCGTTGCGATGGAAGCATGATCCGTGCCGGGCTGCCAGAGGGCATTGTATCCCTGCATTCTCTTAAAACGGATGAGAATATCCTGCATGGTGTTGTCCAGTGCATGGCCCATATGGAGCTGTCCCGTGATATTTGGGGGCGGAATTACAATGGTAAACGGGGTTTTGCTGTGGTCTACTTCTGCATGGAAATATTTTTTATCCAGCCACTTCTGGTACAGTCTGTCTTCTATGCCCTTCGGGTCATAGGTCTTTGCCAATTCTTTGCTCATACTGTTTTCATGCCTTTCTTTCTATTTTATATTTTTATTTTTTGCAAATAAAAAACGCCCTCTGCCTACTTCTGTAAGCAAAGGGCGAATATCGCGGTACCACCTTTGTCTGCCGTATCCTCGCGGATAAGACCTCTGTGACTTCTTGTAAAGTCTTGTCCGGTAACGGGGACAAATCGTGAAAACTTACTGTGGCCGTTACACCTTCCGATGCAGTGGCCGGTTCTGTCTTCCGGTTCCAAAACTACCTTCCGCATTCCTTCCTTCAGATGACCTTTCAGCCGGTTTCCCGGGTCATCCTCTCTGCCAAGGGGTAATGCGTACTCCTTTTTGTCAATACCTTTTTCTTTTTATAAATATCACTATAATTCAGGTTTATTTTGCTGCAGGTGTGCCACACTTTGTGCAGAATGCACCGCCGTTAAGAGGTGCGCCGCAGTTTGCACATACATCTGCGTTAGCTGCCTGTGCGGGTGCCTGGGGAGCAGGAGCTGCTGCCTGAACAGGTGCCTGAGGAGCTACGGGCTGCTGGTATACAGGCTGCTGATATACGGGCTGTGCCTTTACCACGATCTTTCCGTATGCCCAGTTAGCAAAGCTTGAGAATACGGGAATACCTGCTTCCTTGCCCTTGGAAACATTGAGAATACCAATCAATGCAAATACATATACGGCGATGTTTACCAGCCAGTTGATTACGGAATTAAATCTGCTCCAGATAGAAGAAATGGTGTAAACAGCGGAGCCGTAGCTTCCCCATCCGAACCAGTTCATGAAACCTAAAACACCAAATACCGCGCTTACCATAGAAGGCAGTAAGCAGAGCATAAGTGCCTGAAGAACCTGTCTGCCTGCCCATTCATCCTTTTCTGCGATCAGGACTACTGCAAGAAGACCGATGATTCCAAGGTACAGACCGAATGCAGCTAAAATGAATGCCAGTACTGCGTAAACGGATAATCTGATGCCTAACTTTCCTTTTTCCATAGTTAAAAACCCTCCTTAGTTATGTACATAATAGTATCCATTTGATACAGAAAACATTATATCCCCATTATCACAGTTTCGTCAATTACAAAATATTGCGGTTTTTCGCAAGAACGGAATTCAACCTGCCGGTTCCAAACTGGTTATATAAAAAAAATGCAAAGTGGTACTTTTTCAAATGCCAAGAACGGCTATAATGGGTAGAAACAAACACTAATGAAGATGTGTGAATTTTTTTACACAGAGAAAGGAATGTATTATTATGAAAAAGAAAAATCCCGTTTTACTGATTGTGGGTGTCCTGCTCCTGATTGCAGGCATCATTCTCTCCGTTCACTTTTTCCGGCCTGAACTGGAGGACTTCTTAAATACAACCACCGGCAGATATTACGCATATTCCCTGCTGCTTGCCTTTATCGGCGTGATTTTAACCGTTGCCGGACTGTACCGGCTCTTTGGCAAAAAGGAAGAACTTTCCCGCAGGGAAAAGCTGCTCCGTGTAACACAGGCAGGTCTGCTTGCCGCTCTCTGCTACATCGGTTTCGCTTTCTTTAAGCTTGATATTCCCGTAGGTACTTCCAGCACCGCATTCCATTTAGGAAATGTATTCTGCGTTCTGGCGGCTCTTTTATTAGGAGGCTTCTGGGGTGGGCTTGCCGGTGCGGTCGGTATGACCATCGGCGACCTGACTACCATTTATGTAACCAGCGCCCCCAAGACTTTTATCTTAAAGTTCTGCATCGGTCTCATTGTCGGTCTGGTTGCCCACAAGATTTTCCATCTTGTTAAGTGCACCGATAAGGGAAAAATTATCGGGGTCACGGTATTTGCTTCCGTATGCGGCATGGCTTTTAATGTAGTTGCCGATCCTTTGGTCGGTTATCTGTATAAAACCTACCTTCTCGGTGTTCCCCAGGACATTACCAAAGCCCTGCTGAAAATTGCCCAGCTCACCACTTCCGTCAATGCGGTAGTCGCTGTTGTCTGCGCTTCCATTTTCTATCTGGCTCTGCGTCCCGCACTGAAAAAAGCCGGTCTTCTGGCGGATGTAAAGTAGGAAATACGAAAACTGTCACCATAAAGCTTAGATTTTCGGGAGTCCTTTTATGAAACCTTTTAAAATGGCAATGATTAATGATTTAACCGGATTCGGCCACTGCTCTCTTGCAGTGGCTATTCCTATTATAAGTGTTATGGGTGTGCAGGCATGTCCCGTGCCCACCGGTATTTTTTCCAATCACATGGCATTTCCGGAATGGCATTATACGGATTTTACTTATGAAATGTCCTCCTACCTTTCGGTTTGGGAACGGCTTTCCCTTTCTTTTGACGGCATTTCCTGCGGATTTTTGGGAAATGAAGCGCTTATCCCCACACTCTCCGGCTTTTTCAGACAACAGAAGGAAACCTACGGAACCTGTATCCTGCTTGACCCGGTTATGGGGGACCACGGCAGGGCTTATTCTTCCGTTACGCCCTCCTATCAGAAAGCACTTACCGGTCTCTGCTCCCTTGCAGACATCCTCACACCCAATCTGACGGAAGCCTGCTTTCTGACCGGTACCGCATACCCGGAGGAGCTGCTTACCGATGTTTCCGGTGCGCTGCTCTCCGGTCAGTCCGATGCTTCCGGTACGTTGTTCTCCGGTCTGTCCGGTGCTTCCGACAGGTCAGAGCCGCTTTTATTGCTGCTGTCCGGCATGGCAGCAAAGCTGCACGGCATGGGCATCGGCAAGGTTGTCATCACCGGCATCAAAATAGGAAACTTCTTTGGCAATTATGTATCTGTTTCCGGCAGCGGCGAGCTTCTTTTTTCTCCTGCCGGCGGTCCGTCCCGCCCCGGCACCGGCGACATTTTTGCCGCCATCCTTTCCGCCGATGCTGTGAAAGGTGTTCCTTTTACCGACTCCGTAAAAAAGGCAGCCGAGTTCGTCCGCATCTGTACGGAGGGCTCAGCCGCCTTAAATATACCTATCGTGGAAGGTGTGTGTCTGGAGCAGTATCTTTCCCTACTGCAGGACCCGTCTTTTCCTTCCTGAAGTGCTCTTTAGATATTTATTTCATCTTTTGTTCTTCTTTCTTATATAAAATCCATGCCGCAACAGCGGCGGCTGTTTCTGCAAACCAGAAGCAGTTCCAGATACCGTCCGCACCGAGCAGCTTTCCGAATACGTAAGCTGCCGGAATAATGGCAACGAGATACCGCAGCAGGGAAATGGCAAGGGACATACTGCCCTTTCCCAGTCCTTCCAGCGTACCGCTTACGGTCACGGACACCGAGGAAACCACAAATCCCATACTGATAATTCGGATGGCGGTTTTTCCGGCGGCAATTGTTTCCGCACCGGTGGTAAAAATGCCCATAAGCTGTCCGCAGAATACCAGACAGATAATCATGCCTGCCAGCATAATACCGGCTATCAGCCGCAGAGAGGTGAAGAATGTTTTTTTCACTCTGCCATACTCGCCCGCTCCGTAATTGTAACCGATAATGGGACGGATGCCCTGCACCATACCGTTTGCGGTAAGGTAAATAAAGGTCTGCAGTTTGTAGTAAATGCCAAGCACCAGCACGTAAACATCGCCGTATGTAGACAGAATACCGTTTAAGGCGGTAATCATAAAGGAAGGCAGCGCCATATTTAAGGTTGCCGGTACTCCGACACCGTAAATGTGCAGACAAAGCTCTTTGTCAAACATTTCTTTACGAAACTGCACCTTCAACGGCAGTTTTAATTTAAAATACAGAAACAGGTATACAACAAGCGGAATAATCTGACCGATACCTGTTGCCAACGCAGCTCCGGCTATTCCCATTCTGGGGAAGGGTCCGATACCAAAAATCATAAGCGGGTCTAAAATCACATTGGCAACACACCCGCAGATCATACTGAACATGGAAACCTTCATCTGTCCTTCTGCCTGGAAAATTTTCTCATAAGTAATGGCTATGGTATAAGGAACCGTAAAGGCAAATACCACGCAGGAATAGGTAAGTCCGTATTCAATTACCAGATTATCCTTACTGAACATGCGTAAGAACGTGGGTGCAAACAGAAGGTTGAATGCCATCAGCAGAATGCCGTGCACAAAGCTTAAGACCAGGCCCACCGACACGGAATCGTTGGCTTTTCCGTCATTCTTTGCTCCCAGATAAAAGGCGGCAATGGCATTGATGCCCACACCAAATCCAACAGCCACCGCTGTTTCCAGTAGCTGCAGCGGATAAACTAAGGACAATGCCGTCATGGCTTCATCGCTGATTTTTGCCACAAAATAACTGTCCACGATATTATACAGGGCGTTTACCAGCATGGAAAGCACCATGGGCATGGACATGGATAATACCAGAGGCAATATTTTTTTCTCTTTCATAAAGGTCTGTTCCATTGTTTTTCTCCTTACATCCGCAGTTTTTCATCGTAGCATGTTTCCTGGAAGAATGCAAGCTTGCTCTTTTGCCCATACTCCTATATAACAGGAAAAAGAAAGGCAGGTATGTTATGTTACAAAAGCCGTTTACCATTGAAGGTCTCCGCCCCATCCGGAAGGGCATGACCGTTTCCCATGACTCCAAACTGGGAGACAAAACAAAAGTCACTTATTTTTCGCTGGGGGAACATACTTCCATCAGTCAGGAAAGCTATGACAGAGTGACCATGTATGTAGGCGCTTCCGGCAGCGGTACTTTTCTTTTGGGAAAGGAGCCCGAAAAAGTAACCCTGTCCCCTGACCGGGCTCTTGTAGTTTCCGCCGGCACTCTTTGCGGTATGGAAACAGAGGAAGGTCTTGTTTACACCGAAATTATTTTAGACAAGGAGAATGTTATGAACGATATCGTAAAAACAAACGAAGTATTTACATTAAAGGATTTGATTTCCTATGAAGAAGGCAGCATTGCCAACATGGATGTGGTGAGCAACCCTACCATGAAATATGTGCTGATGGCTTTTGATGAAGGCACCGGTCTTACCCCTCACCGTGCTCCCGGCAACGCCATTGTTTTTGCACTGGAAGGAAACGCTACCATCGGTTACGAAGGCAGGGACTATGAACTCCATGCCGGCGAATGCTTCCGTTTTGAGAAAAACGGCCTTCACAGTGTCACTGCAAACGGCCGTTTCAAGATGGCTCTTTTATTGGTGTTAGAATAAGCTGAAAAGCTTCTTATTTTCCGTTTATTGGAATTTCACGGTAATGTTGCCCATGGCACATTCCAGCTTGTAGGTATTCGCCGCTCCGTTGTCAATGTCACTTTCCGTGGCAAGTCCGGCAAAGGAGCGGTTTCCTATATCAATATTGCCTGCAGAACAGCTCACTTCATAGTTGTGTTCTTCCATCGTGCTTCCGATAAACGTCATTTCCGTATTTCCCATTGCGCAGGAAACCTCTGCATTTCCCTGTATGTTTCCGGTCAGCCGCATTTCCCCTGCTCCGATGTCCCCGGCAAAGCTGCCTCCAATCTGCGCATCATTTAACAGCATCTGTCCGGCGCCGATTTCACATTTTGCGTCTTCACTGCAGACAAGCCTTTCTATCTGCAATCTTCCCGCTCCGATATCAATCGTTACATTTTTTACCGTCAGGCTCTCTATGGAAAAATCTCCGGCTCCTAAGTCAATATCCACCGTATCGTAGCAGAATGCCTCCGGTATCTGTATGGTAATCTTGGTCCAGTTTCCCGAAGTGACGCCTTTTCGGTCGGTGCTGGTAATGTAAAGGGTATTGTCCTTTACTCCCGTCTGGATTTTCTTGACTTTTTCCGCTTTGATATGCACATTTTCATCATCGGAAGAAAGTATTTTTACCTCACAGCCGCCAAGCTGCAGCACCATACTGCTAAATTCCGCCGTATCAAAGTCTTTTTCGTAGCTTTCCGTATCCGTAACAACCGGAAAGTCCGGCAGATATTTATTTTCCTCATTTACCGTGATTTCCGGGTTATCATTGGAAGAAACATAGTTTCCGATGATATTCTTCAAATCTTCATCCGTAAAATTAAAATCACCGTTCACAATCTTCTGTACGGTCTCGCTAATGCCGCCTCCGCAGCCGCCCACAGTAAAAAGACCGATTCCTAAAAATATCATAATGCCCGCCGTAATGGCGCTTACTTTCATAAAATTTCTCATAATTTTCCTCTTTTCTTAATCTTACTTAATCTTATCTATAACATTTCTTATGCGTTTTTTAGTATGCTTTCTGCTATTCATAGCTTTCTTTCATGTCTGTTTTTTCATGCCTGCTTCTTTCCGATGATTTTCTTCCATAACCAGGCAATTCCCCTGCAGCATCCCGGCAGGGCATATCCGCACAGCCACACCGTAAGCATCATGAACAGTATGCCTATCCCCGTACAGATAAGTCCGCTGCCCGCCATAATCAGGCACACATACGGAAAAGAAAACATACAGGTAAATCCCATCACCACGAAGGCAATGCCACACAATATACAAGTCAGAGCGGCTGCTCCGAATGCCGCTATCAAAGAAATCAGCACCAAAAACCAGGCAATCAGCAGAGATAAAATCACACTGGCAAATGCAATCAGAAGCGGTGATGCACATATAAGAAGAAACACGAGTCCGATAGTTTTCCACACAGAATGCTTTTTCGGCGGCTTCTCCGTAACATCTAGCCCTTCTTTTATTTTGGCAGCCACCTGCATGGGACTTCCTAATTCTTTCAGCACTTCCTGTTCTTTTTCCGGTCCTGCATCATGAAAGTATTCTTCATAAAAATTCAGCGCCTCCTGCCTTTCCTGTGGGGAAATGTCCCCCAGCAGCCTCGCTAACTCCTGCATAAAGCTCTCTTTGTTCATTGCCTGCTTCCTCCTTCGAAAATACCGGATATCTTTTCAGAATAGATTATCCACTCTCTCACGTATTCCCTAAGTTTTTCCTGCCCGGGGGGTGTAATCTGGTAATATCTTCTGTTTCTGCCGGCGCATTCCCTGTCGTACACAAAAAGCATTTCATCCTTTTGCAGCCGCCTGAGCACCGGGTAAAGCGTGGACTCGGATACTTCCAAAACCTGCCTTACGTCCTGCGTTATTTTATATCCGTAGGTTCCTTGCGGCTCTCTGGATACGACCGCCAGGACAATAGCATCAAGCAGAGCCGCTCCTGTATTAAAAACCATACAGCCTCCATCCTTTCTGTCTGTTCTATGATACTATGTAATTTGTAATAATATATCTTTTGTAATACTATACGTCGTATAATATATAAAGTCAATAGGGAAAGGAAATATTTGATATATAAATTTCGTATTTTTTATTGTCTAAAATCTAACTCCTTATCCCAGTACTCCCGTCATCCGGTACACCGGCATGGCATTGCAGAAAATCATCAGTAAAAGTGCCAGCACCACAAACATCATAATTCCCATAAAAAGGATATTCTTTCTGCGTTCTCCTGCTTTCCGGTAAAACGGCAGCTTCTGAAATCCGTAACAGAGATAATACATAATGGGAATGACTGCCGGCATCAGATACCGTCCCTGTGCCTGATAATCCACGGTGTATGCATATTTCAACAGTAAAAGCAAAGGCATCAGAATACAGAAAACCATGTTTATATGGAAGAAAGCCGTGTGAAATCCTTCCGTACCTGCCTTTCTTTCCGCATCGAATGTTTTTTTCGACTTTTCCCCGGGGATAAAGAGCCCCACAAAAGCTGCACCGAAAAGAAGAAGATAGCCCGCATACATAATTTTATACATGTAAATGGTCCCGGAGCCGTAATTTCCCAGAAAGCTGATAATTACCTTGGGGACAAAGCTGGTGTGGGTCAGCATATACGCAAGAGAATAGCCGCTGCTCCGGAAGGTATCCCGGGCAATCCCGTAAGACTGGATAAATGCCTCCTTTGTCCGAAGTCCGATAAAATCCCCGTCATACAGCATGTAATTTCTCACAAAGGACCAACCGGAGAGAAGAATAACGGCAAGAGCAACCGGGCATCCCTTTTTCAGGAAATTTTTCCAGTCAAAGGTCCATTTTTCTTTTCTTTTAACAAAATAAGCCGTAAACAGCAGGAAACTGCTGACTAAAAATCCATACGCATTGTAATACGACAGGATGCACAGAACCAAGCCTGCCGTTAACAGCACACAGCTTTTTACCGAAAAGGCATCTTCATATCCACACAGGAGTCCGTAAATCATCAGGGCGGTGGATAACATGCAGATGGAATCAGGGTTCACATAGGTATGCATAAACAGGCTCTGCGGTAAAAAAGTTACCAGAAAGCAGAACAGCCACCGGATTTTATCATCCATAAACACCTTCCGCCCGATTAATAACACCAGATATGCCATGAACAGTCCGCTGACTACATTTACCATTCTCGCGGCATACAAAAGTGCCAGCGGAGAATGGGTAAACAGACTGACTCCCTTCATGACCGCCCCCTGTATCATATAGGGAAGAAGGGTATAAAAACCGTATGTCCATCTGCAGTCCCCGCTGAAAAGCTCTTCTTCAAAGCCGGTAGGCAGACTGCCGTGCTCTTCTATGTAAAGAGGCACCTTATAACGGGAATGCTCGTCAGGCGGATTACCAAACAGAGGCGGTGTATCAAAGTGCGGCTGGTGCAGGGCAATGGTAAGCACCGCTGCCAGATATAGGGCAAAATAGAAAAAAATAAGTCTGTTTTCTTGTTTCGATTTCATAAAAGGTGGTCCCCTCCTCTGTTTTCATGATATTGACCGATTCAGTACCGTTTTCGTCAGTTATCCACCGTGCTCAATGGAGAAAATGGAAATACTGTCGTATTTTTAGTGAATTTCTTAAAGAAATCCCCCATTTCCACATAGTTATCCACATATACACGTGTGTCAGTTTTTGTTTGATAGGTCCGTCAGATTGCATTTTTAGAGCCATTCATCCCAAAATCTTTCAATGCGCTCCGATATGGAGTCCTTCGTTACCTCTTCATAGGATGTCCATTCTCTGGGGAACAATCTCCGGTAGGAAATCTGCCGGAACCGTTCATCCAAAAGGACAATAATACCCACATCCTCTTCCGTGCGGATAACTCTGCCCGCTGCCTGCAATACCTTATTCATGCCCGGAAAGCGGTAGGCATAATCAAACCCGTTTTCTTCCCGTTCATCAAAATATGCCTTCAACAGCTCTCTTTCATTACAAACCTGCGGAATGCCGGTGCCTACCACAATGACGCCAATCAGGCTGTCGTGCTTTAAGTCTATTCCTTCGGAAAAAATACCGCCCATGACACAAAAGCCCAGCAGGATTTTATCTGTTTCGGAGGACAATTCTGCGGAAAACCGCTGTAAAAACTGTTCCCGCTCTTCTTCGTTCATAAATTCTTCCTGAAGGATGCATTCTATCTCACTGTCCTCTTCTTCGAGGAAATATTTTACGAAGCAGTCGTACACTTCCATCATGAAAGCCCTGGACGGAAAGAATACTATATAATTTCCATGCCTGTTTTTGATTATCTCATATAAATAACGGGCGATATTCATGTATTCCGTTTCATTTCTACGGCTATATTTGCTGGTTACATCTCTTCCGATATAAATAGCCCTCTTCTCCGGGTCAAATATGGATTTGGCATACACCTCGTAATCCTCTTTGCTGCCGCCCAGCAGATTTTTATAATACTGGATAGGCAGGAAGGTAGCCGAGAACAATATGGTGCTTCTTGCCCTTTCCATACATTCTCCCAGTGCCTTAGCAGGGTTGACGCAGAACAGTTTCAATCTGAACATCCCGTCATAAGGCGGTATTTCCATCATTTCGGAGTATATGACATAATTGTCGTCCAATAGCTCGTAAATGCCGAGAAAATGGGATATCTGAAAGTAAAAATCCAGAATATCTGCCCTGACCGGGTTGTCATCCGTCTCTTCCAGGTACTTGTTCATAGTGTCAAACAAGCGTGTCAGTACCTGTATAAAGGGGTCTATACCGGAAAGCACCTCGCATTTTTCACAGTCCTTCTTCAAAATGAGAAGCTCTTTATTGCATCTCTCCAGATCCCTCTCTAACTTTCTTGCAAAATCCCTTATTCTGCCAAAGGACCCGGACGGCATGGTAGAAACCGGAACCAGAAGCCCCGCTTCTGCCGCAACAATTTTTTTCTTCAGTGTCAGGAAATCTTCCTTGATAAGTTCAGCGCTGTACATTTCCCTACCTCTGTCCAACAGGTTATGCGCCTCGTCCACCAGAAAGATATAATTCCCATTGTTATTTTCCGCAAAAAATCGACGTAGATATACGTGCGGATCAAACACATAATTGTAATCACAGATAATCCCGTCCGCAAACAGGCTCATATCCAGGCAAAATTCAAACGGGCATACCTTATGCTTTCTTGCATACTGCTCTATGACTTCTCTGGTAAAGCTTGTTTCATGTGTCAGCAAATCATAAACCGCTGCATTTATCCTGTCATAATGTCCTTTTGCATAGGGACAGGCATCCGGATTGCATTCCGTTTCTTCCTGAAAGCATATTTTTTCTTTGGCGGTCAGTATGACACTCTTAAATGCCAGACCCCTGTCCCGCAGAATACTGTAGGTATTTTCTGCCACGGTCCGGGTAATGGTCTTTGCCGTCAGATAAAAAATTTTGTCCCCCATTCCCTTTCCCATAGCCTTTAGGGCAGGGAAAACCGTGGACAGTGTTTTGCCGACACCGGTAGGTGCCTCGATAAATAACTTCTTCTTATGATAAATCGTCCGGTACACCTGGGCTGCCAGTTCTTTCTGTCCTTCCCGGTAGGTGTAGGGGAATTCTAACTTTTCCAGAGAGTCCTGACGTATCTGTTTCCATTCATATTCATAATCCGCCCAAATCCGGTACTCGCATAAAAGCTCCAGAAACCAGTCCCGCAGCTCCTGTATGGTATAATCTTCAAAAAAATAACGGATTTCTTCGGTTTCCACATTGCAGTATGTCATGCGCACACGCATTTCTTCCTGCTTTTCTTTCATGCCGTAAATGGCGGCATACACCTTTGCCTGCGCCAGATGCACCCCGTTTGGACCTTTTAATTTTGCTATATCCTTATAGGTAGTTTTGATTTCATCAATAACGGTAACACCGCTTTCATCCGTGAAAATACCGTCCGCCCTGCCTTCTACCACAATCCGGTATTTCTCCGCATCATAAAGATAGCGCAGGGAAACCTCCGGCAGATAACCTGCCCCCATTCTGCTTTGCAGAAGCCGGTGCAGTCTTGCACCTTCCAGCATGGCATTATCCGCTCCACCCGATTTTCTGTTGTCTATATCTCCGCTTCGTAACAGAAATTCCACAAGATTTCTGACGGATATCTGTATCTCCATAAGAGCAGTCCTTTCCCCGGAAGTAAAAACTCCCTGCTTAGATAGTATACCATCTAAAACAGGGAGTCAATTTTGTTGTTTCTATTTTGTGATCCTATGCTCCATTAGCAGGCAATCGCCAGATTTGTCAAGAGCTTTTCTAATTCTTCATCATAACCATCATAGTGAACTGTCAGAACTTTTGTAAAGTCCAGTCCGTATACGCCAAGAAATGATTTGGCATCTACTACATATCTATTATAAGAAATGTCAATGTCAAAATCACATTTAGACGTAACTGCTACAAAATGCTTCACTTCATCCGGTGTCAATTTGATTCTACGTTCCATATAACAACAGCCTTCCTTTCCAAAAAACCTCGCGTTCCTTGATTTCTCCTGTATTATACACAGTATTTTCAAAAAGTAAAGACCCTTTTTCCACAAAGTATGTCTTTTTTTTCGTACATCACATTCCTAATTTCTGTCTTGAAACTCCGTCATATAAAGTCGGAAATGCAATGGAAGCAAATTCCTTTGTAATTTCAGATTTCTTCTCTCTTCAATACTTATATTATGACAAAAAGTCCGGAACAGTTCCTGATAACAGGCTTCCGTTTCCGACCATCCGGCTTCCGTCACTTCCGCCCTACCTGTGGGTGTCATCAGAAACCATGGCTTATATGCCGGATGGAGGGCATACAGATTCCTCCCCTCATCCCGTAAAACAAAATTTTCTCCGGGCAGTCTGTCGGCAAAATGCTCCGCAAGCTCCGGCAGAATAGCATTTTTAGGCGAAATCACCCCGTACAGAACGCCTCCCTGCAGTTCCGTAAAACGTGTAAAGCCTCTCAAGTGCCGATATTCATTGCCGGCGTTTCTGGCAAGCTCCATGGTGATACGCACATTATCGTTGGACAAATGTTCTAAAATACTGTGCCTGTACTGCCCTTTCAGTCCCCACACTATAGTGTGGAAAACCGCATCCGCCTTTCTTTCATCCGGAGAAGAAAGCGCATAGCAGATTGTCCGGTAATCCTCTTCGGAAAATTTCTTTTTTAAGGTACGCATGACCTTCTCTGCTTTCTCTTCTTTAGGCTTCACATATTCATAAGTCGAAAATAGGGATGGCTGCGCCACCTCCCCTACGGTAAGGTGTATGTTGTCAAGAGTCTGTCTTTTTTCGTATGCCTCATAAATACCCGTAAAAATCCCTTCCATGCTGTCTTCACATATAAAAAAAGTTTTCTCTGCCGTCATCTTTCCTCCTCTATATCTGTCCCAGCAATACCTTTCCACTGTCTGCCACGGTAGGATTTACCGTATACCGGTTGTCATCAAACAGGGATAACTGCCGGTAAGTCATACCGTCCTGTGAAAACTGCAGTTTGTCCCTGTTGTCCCGTGTAAGATTTCGCACGATTGCATCTTCCTCCACCTTTACCGGATACATCATACGCCCCTTACAGGTAATAAAATACAGGGCTCTTTTAAGCACCACTCCCATTTTTTTCAGGGAGTCAAAATCCAGTACCGCCGTGCGTCTGGCTTTGACAATCCTCTGGGCGCTTTTCACACCTATTCCCGGAATACGCAGAAGCTCCTCGTAAGAAACCTTGTTGATTTCCATGGGAAACAGCTCCAGATGCCGGATTGCCCAGTCCTCCTTCGGATCTAACATCACGTTGAAAAACGGTCGTGATTCACTGAGCAGCTCCTCCGCCCTAAACCCGTAGAACCGGAGAAGCCAGTCTGCCTGATAAAGCCTGTGTTCCCTTAAAAGCGGCGGTCCGCCCGGAAGGCTCGGCAATGCTTTGTCCTCATTTACCTTTACAAAAGCAGAATAAAAAACTCTCTTTAATCCGAAACCATCGTAGAGGCTCTCCGCCACCCGCATAATCTGGTAATCGCTTTCCGGCGTGGCACCGATAATCATCTGCGTGGACTGCCCGCCGCTGACAAAGACGGGCGCCTTCTTATATAAGGTAAGTTCATTTTTATTGCTTTCAATGCCATTCTGGATAAGCCGCATGGGTGTCAGGATTTTCTTCCGGTTTTTGGACGGAGCCAGGTTTTTAAGTCCATCCGCGGTAGGAAGCTCCAAATTTACACTCATACGGTCTGCTAAAAAGCCCGTCATCCGGATGAGCCGCGGGTCCGCTCCCGGAATCGCCTTCACATGAATATATCCGCCGAAATGATACTTTCTGCGCAGCAGATAAAGAGTCTGGTAAAGCTGCTCCATGGTATAGTCCGGGTTATGCAGGATACCGGAGCTTAAAAATAAGCCTTCTATATAATTTCTGCGATAAAACTGGATAGTCAGCTCACAGACCTCCTCCGGGGTAAAGCTTGCCCTTCTGATGTCGTTGGAGCGGCGGTTCAGACAGTATTTACAATCATATACACATTCATTGGAAAGCAGGATTTTCAATAGGGATATGCACCGGCCGTCCGAGCTGAAGCTGTGACAGATGCCTCCCGCCGCACAGTTTCCCATATGCTTTCCGTCGCCCTTTCTCTCCACGCCGCTGGATGTGCAGGCTACATCATATTTCGCGGCATCGCTTAAAACTGCCAGCTTGTCCATCAGGCTCATATTGCTGTCTGCCAGATATTCCATTTCGGTATCCGCGCCTTTCTGCTCTTGCAAATTCAGAACAAATGTTCTATAATTAGAATATCACATTCTTTATGAAAAAGCAACAGAAAAATAGAACAAACGTTCTTCTTGCAAAGTGAATGAAAAAGCAGTTAAATAGAATAGTTAGAGTATTATTTTATGTTTAACATAGAAAGGAACAGAAAATCCGTATGAGCAAGATGATTTTACCGAAGGGGTATAAATCAGAGCTGAATCTGTATGATACCCAGATTGCTATCAAGACCGTAAAAGATTTTTTCCAGACGCTGCTTGCCGAAAGACTTCATCTTTTACGTGTATCCGCACCTTTATTTGTTGACCCCTCTTCCGGTCTGAACGACAACTTAAACGGTGTAGAGCGGCCTGTTACATTTGATATATCCGGTCAGGACGGCCGAGAAGCTGAAATTGTACACTCTCTTGCAAAATGGAAACGTTACGCACTGAAAAAATACGGCTTCCATGTAGGAGAAGGTCTTTATACCGATATGAGCGCCATCCGCCGCGATGAAGAAGTGGACAATATCCATTCCATTTATGTAGACCAGTGGGATTGGGAAAAAATTATCGAAAAGGAAGACCGTACGCTGGATACCCTGAAGGATACCGTCCGCAGTGTATACAAGGTTCTCCGCAAGACCGAGAAATACATGTCCATTCATTATGACTACATAGAAGAAATTCTTCCTCATGATATTTTCTTTATCACTACAAGAGAACTGGAAGAAATGTTCCCGGACAACACACCGAAGGAAAGAGAATATTACATCACCAAAGCCAAGGGCGCTGTCTGTATCATGCAGATCGGTGACCTTCTGGAGTCAGGTGAGCGTCACGACGGACGTGCGCCGGACTATGATGACTGGTCCTTAAATGCGGACATCGTGGTTTATTATCCGGTGCTTGATATTGCTCTGGAGCTTTCCTCCATGGGTATCCGCGTTGACAAGGATGCGCTTCTCTCCCAGCTTGAAAAAGCGAACTGCTTAGACCGGGCTGAGCTTCCTTTCCAGAGAGCCATTATTAACGAAGAACTGCCTTACACCATCGGTGGCGGTATCGGTCAGTCCCGTATCTGTATGTTCTTCTTAAGAAAAGCTCACATCGGCGAAGTACAGTGCTCTTTGTGGCCGGATGACATGATGGCAGAGGCGGAAAAGGCAAATCTGCAGTTACTGTAATTTTATGAGCCTTAAGCCTGCATAGTGCAGGGTTCTTAAAAAACGAAAAATAAAAAACAGAAAAAGGACATGCGGCACAATTTCCCGCATGTCCTTTTTCTGTTGTTATCCTATCAAAATCTCCTTTAATTCGTCCACACTGTGTGCCAGAAAGTCCGGTTTTTCGGCAAGCAGCTCTTCTTCGGAACCGTACCCGTATGTGACGCCCACACTGATAACGCCTTCCGCCTTCGCCCCTATGATGTCAAACTTCCGGTCACCCACCATGTAGGTACATTTTCTTTTTGCTGCATCAAGCAAAGCAGTTCCTTCTGTTTTTTCTGCCTTCTCCGCATCCTTTTCATACAGCCTCTTAAGCGCCTCTGCCACCACTTCTTTTTTGTCCGTGCGTCTGCCGTCCAGTTCGCTGCCCACTACGGCATCAAAATAGCTGTCTATGGAAAAATGGGTAAGAATTCTTTTCACAAAGACCTCCGGCTTACTGGACGCAACGGAGAGAAGCATTCCTTCTTTTTTTAAGGAAGAAAGCAGCTCCGGGATACCCTCGTAAACTTCATTTTCAAAAATGCCCACATCCTTAAAACGCTCCCGGTATTTTTCCACCGCCTGCTCTGCCTTTTCGTCCGAAAAGCCGTAAAATTCCATAAAACTCTGCTTTAAGGGCGGTCCGATAAACGGCGTCAGCTTCTGCAGATCCGGCTCCTCTATGCCTGCCGCAGCAAGCGCATACTGTACGCAGGTAGTGATGCCCACCATGGGGTCCGTCAAAGTTCCGTCCAGATCAAACAATACATATTTTTTCATATTCCGTTCCTTTCTGCCTTACTTTTATAAATAATCATTGACAAATTTCTGCAAAACCCTTATAGTTTTCTTCGTAAAACAGAAACATTGCTAGGGGCGCATTTCGCTGAGATTGTATCTTCAGATACTAACCCTCACTACTTGAACCGGATAATACCGACGTAAGGAAGCAACGAGACATCTTTTCCGATGCTCATTACTTTGTGTCCCTCTTTGTCAACCAAGGAGGTTTTTTTATGTCTAAAAACAAAACAAAAATTCTTGTGGAAGGCGCTGTTATGGTGGCACTGGCTACCGTATTAAGCTACGTTCGTGTTTACCGTCTTCCCTGGGGCGGCTCCATTACCCTGCTGTCCATGCTTCCCATCGTGCTTTTCTCTATCAGAAGAGGATTGGGAGCAGGTCTTACCGTATCCTTCGTATTCTCTTTAGTGCAGTTTACCCAGGGTATCGTTGACGGTATCTTCGGCTGGGGGCTTACGCCCGGCATGCTCATTGCCTGCATTCTGCTTGACTATATCGTGGCATTCACGGTGCTCGGTCTTGCAGGAATTTTCCGCAAAAAAGGCCTTGCAGGCTGGATAGGCGGTATTTCACTTGCTATTGTTCTCCGCTTTGCATGCCATTTTCTGTCCGGTGTAATCATATGGAAGAGCTTCGGCGAACTGTGGAACGGTTTCTCCACGGACAACACCTTCCTTTACAGCTTTTTGTATAACGGAAGCTACATGCTCCCCGAATTAATCTTCACCCTGATCGGCGCTATCGCCCTCTTAAAGGTACCGCAGACCAAGCGATATCTGATTACCACCGAAGACTAATCCGGTGCGATGCGCACCCTTTTTAAGGGTCAGGACAACTTAAAACAGGCAAAAGTCATTCCCTATAGTTGCACTTCACAGCCTAAATAAAAGGAATAGAGGATACGCTCCTTCATCCTCTTTCCCGTTAGGTTGTGGAGTGCTTTTTCATAGTAATCTATCTGTGTCTGATACCGTTTAACCAATTCTTCGCCGTTTTCCACCACATCCGTTTTATAGTCTAAAAGTACAATACCGTCCTCTTCCTCAAAATACGCATCCACTATACCCTGAATAAGAACCGTTTCGCCTTCCTTTGTTTCCACACCGTACACAAATGGCTGCTCTCTGAAAAGCTTTCCCCTTTCCTGGGCTTTCCGCATTCTGCCTGCTAAAGGCGACTGTAAAAAGTGCAGGATTTTGTCCACTCTTATGGCTTCTTCGTATTCGGCGGACAATCTTCCTTCCTGCAGGAAATCCTGCATAACCGCCTTCACATCCTGCCAGCCCGCATAATTTCTGGTAAAATCCACCAGTTCCATAAGCCGGTGCATGGCGCTTCCTCTTGTGGTTCCGGAGATTTTTTCTTTTTCCCGCATGAAGCCCGGCACGTAGGGAACCACTTCCTTTTCCGGGAAAAGCTCTGCGGTTTCTTCCTTTTCCTCCAAGGCTGCCATTTTCAGTTCGGAAACCGTTGTCTTGGTATACAGATTTTGTAGATTCTCATAAGGATAAACAAACGAAAACCGCTCCGTCAGTTTTTGCAGAGCCTCCGCATCCGCTGTCCTGTCCGTAAGCAGTCTGCGTTTCCGGCTCTCCCTGTCCACTTCCTCTTTGATGGCACAAAGCCCTAAATCCTCCATGGTCACTACCTTTATGTTGGAAAATACCGGTAACAAAAACTGTAAAAAGCTGGTTGCCGATGTCAGCTCCGCGTAGGACAGCAGTCTGCCGTCGCCTTTGCCGGCTGTTTCTGCCCGGCTGTCTTCCCCAGGCTGCACCTTTTCTTCCGTCTTTTCCGTGCAGGCGGTCAAAATCAGCTTCTCCCTGGCACGGGTCATGGCAACGTACAGCACACGCAACTCCTCCGCCAGATTATCTAATTTCATTTTGGTTGCCAGAATATTTTTCCGCAAGGTCTTATTTTTGACACGGCTCTCCGTGTTCACATAATCCACGCCCAGCCCCAAGTCCATATCCATAATGATGGGGCTCGCCGCATCCTGCATGTTGAATTTTTTGGACAGACCTGCCACTATCGCCACCGGGAATTCCAGACCCTTGCTCTTATGAATACTCATAATCCGTACTACGTCCGCATTTTCATCCAACGTGACCGCTTCTCCGTAGTCCACGTCGTATTTCTCCAGCTGTTCCACATAACGGATAAAGTGGAACAGGCCGTAATAGCTGTTCTTTTCATAAGCCGCCGCTTTAGTAAGCAGCATTTCCGCATTGGCAAGCCGCTTCTCCCCGGCGGGCAGCGCCGATACATAGGCGAGGTAATCGTGCTCCTCAAAAAGGGTCTGCAAAAGCTCTAAAATGGTCATATAGGTCGCATATTCCCGGTATCTGTCGATTTTTGCAAGAAATCCTGCATATTTTTCTTCCGCATGACGCCGTAAATTTTCGTACAGCGGCTCGTCCTTTTCCTCCACGCTGCGAAGAACCGCCACCTCTTCCTCCGTAAAGCCTCCAAACACGGATTTCATTACGCCGTACAGGGGAATATCCTGCAGCGGGTTGTCCAATACCTTTAAGAATAACAGCACATCCTGAATTTCTTTGGATGCAAAATAGCCCGTTTTTCCTTCAATATAGGCAGGAATGCCCTGGGATGCCAACGTGTCCTTGAAGGGTTCGTCCCAGCCGCTGTTGGTACGGAGCAGAACGACAATATCCTTGTAACGGACAGGCCGCAGCGCTCCGGTTTCTTTATCCGTTACCCGAAAACCGGCAAGCAGCTCTTTGATTTTAGCTGCAATGAGAAGCGCTTCCGTCTGTCTGGCATCCAGTTCCGCTTCTTTTTCCGGCTTTTCTATCAGGAGCAGCTCACTCTCACAGCCGGGATTTTCCGGATATACGGCTCCGGCATAAAGTGCCGCTTCCTCATCGTATACAATGCCGCCCAGCTCTTTTTGCATGATTTTAGAAAAAACATCGTTTACCGTATCAATGACTTCGTTCCGGCTGCGGAAGTTTTTGTGCAAATCAATTTTCCGGTTTTCTCCGTCCGTCAGGGAATAGGTGACGTATTTCTCTAAGAAAAGCTCCGGTCTTGCCAGTCGGAATTTGTAAATGCTCTGCTTCACGTCGCCTACCATAAAGCGGTTCTTTTTGCCGTCTTCCTCTCTTGCCACCGCCTTTAGGAGATATTCCTGCACTAAATTGGAGTCCTGGTATTCGTCAATCAGCACCTCTTCAAAATAGTCCCGGTACTCCAGCGCCGTTTTGGTGGGCACCATATTGCCCTCTTCGTCCTCTTCCACCAGTATCTGCAGGGCATAATGCTCCATATCCGAGAAATCCAGCAGCTTTTTGTCCGTCTTTTTGGCTTTCAGCCTCTCCATAAATTCCAGGCTTAAGTCCACCAGCGACTCCACCGCCTCCGCTGCCGTTTTTGCCTGACGGAATACGGTTTCGAAGGGCAGGTTAAAATAGGATGTCTGCATTTTTTTGACCATGTTTTTTATCTTGTCATGCAGGTTCTTTACCTGCTCTCTTTTTTCCGCGGAAACGGAGTCGTCTTTTTTTCCCGGAAATTTTCCCGGCATGAAAGCCGGAAGCAGTTCGGAAAGACGCACTAAGTTTTCGGCACGGGCTATCTTTTCGATTGCCTCCCTCTCCTGTTCCAGCACCTCGCCGTACATGTAGGGGCCGTCCGGTTCCTCACAGATGCTCTCCGCCCGTTTCAGTTCCTCTGCGACACCGGCAAGCAGCTTCTGTAAATGTCCGAACAGAAACACCCCGGCATCCGATGCGGCAATATCCTCCACCGTTTCGTATACATAATCTTTTTTCCGTTCCCGAAGCCATTTTTCGGGGAACGGATAACTTAACGCATACCTGCAGAGCTGCAGAATGTGCGACTCCAGCACACTTTCCCTGCCGTTCGGACAAAAATATTCGATGGTATGGAAAAACCGTTCTTCCCCAGCGGCAAAATGCTCTTCCAGCATTTCTTTCATCACGTCCTGGGACAGCAGCTCCACTTCCCCTTCATCCGCAATCCGGAAGGCAGGATCCAGACCGATGTCCTCAAAATTGTTGCGCAGCACAAACAGACAGAAGCTGTCAATCGTGGTAATCTGGGCGTTGTGAATAATCGCCGCCTGCCTCTGCAGATGCTCGTTTCCGCCGTCCTCATTGAGCCTCTTTAAGATTGCCTGGCTGATACGCTCCCGCATCTCGGCCGCAGCCGCCTTGGTAAAGGTCACCACCAGCAGTCTGTCGATATCCACCGGATTTTCTTCCCGGCATACCATTTTCACAATACGCTCCGAAAGTACCGCCGTCTTGCCGCTTCCGGCTGCTGCCGACACCAATATGTTGCAGTCATGCAAATCGATTGCCTGCTGCTGTTCCGGTGTAAATTTTACTGCCATTCTTTCTCCCTGCCTTTTTTCTGTATCATTTCCATATGCCATACGGCATATTATGTCGCATATGGCACATTATGTTACATGCGGCATATTGCGCCGTATACGACATATTACACTGCTGCGTAACTTAGCTCAGCTTATTCCTGCTCCTCGTCCAGTTCCTTCCGGATATGCTCCATGACGGTATCCTTGTCCATGTCCGGCAGCACCCGGTAGGAATAGCCGTCCATGCCGGTATCAAAGCCGCACACGCCCTTGTAGGGGCAGTAGGTACAGGCGCTTTCCTTGTCCTTTTTGTAAGGGTTGCAGGACACTTTTCCTTCTAAGATTTCCCTGCCCAGCTTTTTGACTTTGCCGGTTACAAACCGGGAAATCTCTTCCATTTCCGCCTCATCCATCACATCCGAGCGGGAAGACAACGTTCCGTCTTTCTTAAATTCCACCGGAATGACATCGGACTTTCCGCTTTTTTCGTCAATGAGTCTGTCAATAACCGCCTCGTCCTTATTGATGACGCCGTTTGCCCTGAGATTTTCCCGGATTTTCCGGTTGATTTCCTCTTCCGTGAGCTCCGTCTCCGTTTCCAGACAGTCGTCCGCCACATGGTAGTAAAGCATGGCGGCGGGTACCACCTCTTTTCCGGGGTGCCTCTTTTTTTCCTGCTCCACGGCGGCATTCATATACAGCACAAGCTGAAGCTGCAGACCGTAGTAAAGCGCCGCAATGTCAAACTTTTTGTTGCCGGATTTGTAATCCACGATTTTAACAAAGATTTTTCCTTCAGACTCCACGGTGTCCACACGGTCAATCCTGCCGAGCAGCTTCATTTTTTCCTCTTCGGAAAGGGAAATGTTCACGCTGTCCAGATCCGATACCGCCGAGAAAGACATTTCATAGCTCTCCGGCTTAAAAGAGCCTTTCCGCAGCTGATACTGCAGCGTGTCCACCGTCCGCAGAAGAATACGTTCCATACGCTCCACGGCATAGGCATTGCGCGCCGTAGCATACAGAATGGTGTCGCCGTACTCCGCCGCGCACAGGCTCATGACCTCTTTTACGGTTTTTTCCGCAAATTCCTTCGGGAAGTCAAACCAGGTATAATCGCTGCCCTCCAGCGCATGGGAAAATCCCTCCAGCACACTGTGGAACACATTTCCCATATCCACTGCTTCAAAGCCGAATTCCTGCCTCTCCTGCAGCTTCAATCCATATTGCAGGAAATGCCTGTATGCACATGCCGCATAGGTTTCCACCCGGCTGACGCTGTTCATCAGGATACTGCCGTACAAAGCCTTTGCCACCGCACGGGAAAGCCCGTCCTCCCGGTAATGGTAAAAGGCGGCGTCCATAAGCTTTTTCACCACCGACGCATAGTCCACATTCTGCCGGTAAGCCTCGAAAAGGGTATCCGTCTGTTCTGCCAGACTCTTTTGTCCCCCGCCTTCTCCTTCGGCAAAAATACCGTCCTCCACCGTAAGGTCGCCCCTCTCCGCATAGTCCCGCAGGGACTGCGCCAGATAAGGAAGCCCTTCTCTCGGGGAATAAATCTGCTCGTACACAGGCGCCAGCTCCGGCAGCTTCACCTTCAGTGCGGGGAACAAATCCTTCACCACATCCACCAGATAGGACGGGCGCAGGGTCTTTCCTTCCCCGTTTAATTTACAATAGGAAAGATACAGCCTTTCGGACGGCTTTGTCATATTTAAGTACAGATAAAGCCGCTGGATATACATCTGCTGCCTGGGCGTGGGCGCCAGTTCGATTTCCGACTCCCGTAAAAATTCCCGGTCAATATCGGAAATAATACCGCCGCTGCCGTTATTGCCCGGAATATTTCCGTCGTTGATGCCTACGAAAAACAACACCTTTACCTCTTTTAAGCGGGTTCGTTCCATGTCGCCGACCAGCACCCTGTCCACGTTCTGGGGAATGCTGCCCACTTCAATTTCGCCGAAGCCTGCCTCTAAAATTTCCCTGAATTCGGGCAGGGTCATGCTCTCGCCCTCCAAAAGCTCCATCATCTGCTCCAAAAGCTGCATGGTAAGCCGGTAAACCTGCGCATATTCCCGCTCCCGGACCGCATCCTTCTGCCGGGCAAATTTCTCTTCGTAAGCAGCCGTTTTTTCCGCCGCTTTGTTCTTTACAAGAAAGTCGTACAATGCCTTCACATAGTCTTCCGTTTTGTCGGAATGCAGCATAAGAAGGGGCGAAAGCTCTTCCACCAGTCTTTCCCGGAGAGTGTCCATTTCCCATAAAAGGTCCACATTTTCCTTCATTTTTGCGGTTTTATGGGTAAACTGCCTCGTCCACGCACGTTTTCCCCGGATACCTGTCCGGATACAGTAATTCTCTAATTTGTCCACTTCTTCCCGGGTAAAATCCGCCAGTCCGCTCCGAAGATACCGGAATACACTTTCATAGGAAAAATCATAGATGAGAATTTCCAGCGCACTCTTTATGTATTCGGTCAGAGGGTTTAGGACAATGCCCCTGGTCCGGTCGATAAAACAGGGAATGTTAAGCAGCGTAAACTGTGTTTTTATCTGCTCCGCATAACCCGCCAGATCGCCGGCTACCACCGCAATATCCCGGTACGCATACCCTTTTTCCCGGATGAGTTTTTCAATGAGAATGGACATCTGCCGCACTTCTTCCCGAATAGTGGAGGCGGCAGACAATACGATTTCCTCCCCCGCAAGGTCCCCCTCGTATTTTTCGGTGGGATACCGGAACAGGGATTTTTCCAGATGCGCAAGGGGCGCATTTTCCCGAAACCGGGGATAGCCGCCGTCCTTTCCCATATACAAATCTTCGCCCCGGGGAATGCCCGCGTCCTTGGCAATACGGCAGACATCCGCTATGGTCTTTTTGCTCAGATGAAACAGCTTCTGCTCCCCGTCCGGGGTAAAAGGGTCTTCCCGCACATCCAGCGTCATGGTGAGCCAGACTTCTTCCGTACAAAGTAACAGCTCCCGGATGACCTTATACTGGATGGGGGTAAAGCCGGTAAAACCGTCGAACACCACCACACTGTCCTTCACGATTCTGGACTTGTGAATGGCTTCGCACAGCACATCCAGTGTTTCCTCCGTGGTGATGAATTTATCCCGGATAAACTGCATAAAACCGTCGTACAGCACCTGCAGATCTTTCAGCTTATAGTACAGGGCGCCCTTTTTCTTCGCATACTCCATCAGCCGGGAAACATCCTTTACCGATACGCCGTACTGCATGAATTCGGATATGGCGCTTTTGATTTCGTGGATGTAGCCCTGCTTCTGTAAATAGGTGCCGAGATAGGAAAGCTCGCCCCGGCACTGCCCCGCCACCTTCCGCAAAATCAGGCTCTTTCCCGTGTCGTCCAGCACCGGCAGATTCTTTCTGCCCACCTCCTCAAACACCCTGTGGGAGAGTCTGCCAAAGCTTAATACATCGATATTTAAAATACCCCGGCTTTCGTTGTCGGGGTGCACAATCAGTTCCTTCTGGGTCTGCATGGTAAACTGGTCCGGCACCACAATTAAGAAGTTCCGTTCCGGTTCTTTTTTTGCTCTTTTTAAGATTTCACTGTAAATCCGCATGCTCTTTCCCGAGCCGGAACTACCAAGTACAAAACGTAAGCTCATGCCGTCATCCTTCCCAAATCCTATTTTTTCAGGGTAAACCGCCACAGGTAATCAGCAGCTTCTTCCGCATAATCAATGCCAATCCGCCTGCCCTTTTCAATCTGTGCTTCCTCTACTTCTATGCCCTCTGTCAGGAAAAAATCTTCGCTTTCCGCCATGTCCACATCGTTGTCCTTCTTCGTAATGTCCATGGCAATGCAAAGCTTGCCCGGTCCGTCTGCCAGATGCTTCCGTACGGAAGCCGGAAGCTGCGCGCCCTTATCCGGCGCAGGCTGTTCTTTTGCACTCTTGTCCGGAATGTCTGCACTCTGTGCGCCTGCATGTTCCGGAGCTTTTTTTCTGTGTGACAGCTTCTGTGCCCGGAGTTTTTCCATGATTTTCCGGGATGCTTCGTCCGCCGGTTCCACCGCACGGATGAGAGCCGCCTGCGGAATTTCCGCTTCCCCCGCCGTAATATTCATACAGTTATACATGCCGTATATGAAATACACATAGGAAGTTCCGCCTATGTGAAACATGGGCTCCGTGCGTTCCGTCCGGCGTCCCATGTAGGTGTGGGAGCCTTTGTCCTCCACGCCCATATAGGCTTCCGTTTCGGTAATGATGCCCCTTACGGTTCCGTACAGAGTCCGGTGCACCATGATTTTTCCAAGCAGCGCCTGTGCCAAAACAAGGGCATCCGTCATAAAAAATTCTCTCGGCAATCGGTTCTTTTCCGGCATATTCCCATTCCACTCCTTTATCGGATATCTAATTCCACGGGGCAATGGTCGGAGCCCATGACCGTCGTGTGAATGGATGCACCTTTCAGCCTGTCCTCCAGAGCTTTGGACACCACAAAATAGTCAATACGCCAGCCTGCGTTCTTCTCTCTGGACTTGAACATATAGGACCACCAGGAATAGATACCCTCCGCATCCGGGTAAAAATAGCGGAAGGTGTCGATGTAGCCGCTCTCAAGCACCTTGTCAAAGCAGCCTCTCTCCTCGTCCGTAAAACCGGCATTGTGGCGGTTTGTCCTGGGATTTTTCAAATCGATTTCCTTGTGGGCAACATTTAAGTCGCCGCAGAAAATAACCGGCTTCTTTTCGTTCAGCCCGTTGATATAGGCTAAAAATGCCGCTTCCCATTCCATACGGTAGGATAGCCTCGTAAGCTCCCTCTGGGAGTTGGGCGTGTAAACCGTCACCACATAAAAATCCGCAAATTCCGCCGTAATCACACGTCCCTCTTTGTCATGCTCCGGGATGCCTATGCCGTAGGTAACGCTCAGAGGCTTCTGCTTGGTAAAAAGCGCCGTACCGGAATAGCCCTTCTTTTCCGCATAATTCCAGTACTGGTGATACCCCTCAAGCGGCAGGTCAATCTGTCCCGCCTGGAGCTTGGACTCCTGAATACAGAAAACATCCGCATCCGCTTCCTTAAAAAAATCCATAAATCCTTTATCCACACAGGCACGAAGTCCGTTTACATTCCATGAAATCAGTTTCATATTGCTTCCTCTTTTCTACTGTTTCTTTCTTTAATTTCTTATTTTCACTTTTCTCTTTATTTTACCATGCGGGGAAAACGGGGGCAAGCTATTTACATCTCCTTTCTCCGTGCTATATAATAAGGGCATTCCTGACATACTAAGAAAAACAAACGGCAAGGAGAATCCTTATGTGCGACATGAACAATCTGAAAAAAAAGAAATTGTTTTTATTTGATATAGACGGCACCATTGCGGTGGGAAACACCTTATTTGACGGCAGTGCCGAACTGATTTCCTACATTAAGTCCATCGGTGGCGCCGCCTGTTTTATCACCAACAACTCCACCAAAAGCAATGATGACTATGTAAAAAAATTTGCAGAATGCTTCGGGCTTGCCACGGAGGAAAAACAGTTTGCCACGGCAGGCTACGTTACTACCCTTTTTATGCAGGAGCATTTTAGCGGCAAAAAAATCTATGTGCTGGGAACCGCTTCCTATATTAAGGAGCTTCGAAGCAAAGGACTCCTTGTTACGGAACAGGCGGAGCCGGACATTGCCTGTATACTGGTCGCCTACGACAGCGAGCTCACCTATGAAAAGCTCATCAAAACCTGCGAGGTACTGACCACTCGGAACGTGCCGTTTTACGCCACAAACCCTGATTTATGCTGCCCCATTGACTTCGGCTTTATTCCCGACTGCGGTTCCATCTGTAACATGCTCACCTCTTCCACCGGAAAGAAACCGGTCTATTTAGGAAAGCCCGCTCCCGAAATGGTGGAGCTCTGTCAGAAAACCTACGGCTTTTCCAAGGAGGAAACCATTGTGGTGGGCGACCGTCTTTACACGGATATTTTATGCGGTATCAATGCCGGTGTGGACACCTGTGTGGTATATACGGGAGAAGCCACTCCCGAAGAAGTGGCCTCATCCTCTTATAAACCGACCTATGCCTTTGAAAATATCAGATTCTTTTACGAAGCGCTTGCCGATTAACAGCAGACTTTACAAATGCTTGCCGATTACCGGTATCTTTTACAGTACCTCCCGGTACAGTCGCATCACGTTTTTGCAGAAAATTTTATCAATCTGTCTTTCGGTAAATCCGTTCTTTTTTAAGGCGGCAAACAATCTGTCCATGCAGTCTGCTCCCGGCAGTTCTGCATGGGTATCAATGCCGTCAAAATCACTGCCCAGTCCCACGAAATCTTCTCCGCCGATTTTAACCATATGGAAAGCATGCCGCACAATATCGGCAATGGTTCCCGGATTTTTCACACCGGCTCTGCAGGGCGAAAGAAAGTCCGCGCAGAAATTTAAGCCCGCCACACCGCCTTTTGCCGCCAACGCCCGTATCATATCATCCGTCAGATTTCTGGTGCAGGGACAGAGTGCTCTCGCATTGCTGTGACTTGCCACAAAGGGCTTCTTTGTCATCTGCAGTACATCGAAAAATCCCGCATCCGACATATGGGAAACATCCACAATCATTCCCATTTTCTCCATGCACTCCACAAATTCCCTGCCCTTTTTCGTCAGGCCATGCTCCGTGTCGGGCGTATTTAAGTATTTCTGCAGGGCATAATCCTGTTCTTCCGGGGTTAAGTGCGGCTCCTCCGCCCGGATGCTGTTTCTGAGTTCGGCATACAGATTGGGGTGCCCCAGTTCATTTTTGTAATTCCACGAAAGCGTCATCATGCGGACACCTTGCTTATAAAGCTCCCGCAGGCATTCCGTCCGTCCGCCGCATACGCCGCCTTCCTCCACGGTAAGCATAGCGGACATTTTTCCGTCCGCCAGATTTTTCTCTATATCCGCATAGGAATACACCGGTGCGATAATATCCTGATTTTTCTGAAGTTCTTCTTCGTAGAGTGCCCGCAGCTTTTGTACTTCCTGCCAGGCATCCTTCACTTTTCCCAGGTTCACAAACAGGGCAAAATTCTGCAGCACATAGCCGCTCTTCTGCATCTTCCTAAGGTCCACATGACAGGTGTTCTGCCTAAGACCCGGCTGCGTATCTGCTGTAGCTGCCCCCTCGGACTGTCCGCCTGCCGGTGCTTCTGTGGTGTCTTCTGCGGCAGATGCCTGTTCTCTTCTCTGCCTGAGTAACTCCGATATGGTATCGCAATGCATATCCGCTATCCGCATATATTTACCTTCCTTATGATAAGATTGGGGGGAGTGTAACGACACCATACGGATTGCTCCGGGCTTTGCCCTCCCGCAATCCTGCCCGCAATTCGCATATCGGGGCGCTTACGCTCCCCTTTTATGCTCATTCCGGGGCGGGTAATGAAGCCGAAAATCCAGGCTTGTGCAAGCACAGCCTGAATTCCCGGCTTATTACCCTGGTGTCTTAGTAAAATTCTATGGCGTGGTCCATCAAAAATTGCTTCCAGATATCAATATAGGCTGCTTTTAAGTGTACGCCGTCAAAGGTATCTTCCTTTATCAGTCCGCCCGTATCATCACAGACAAGGGGATTTACATCCAGATAAAATATCTTTTTATTGTCCGCTAATTTGGCAATTTCCGCATTTCTTGCATCTATGCCGGGATTGTTGATATAGTCGCCCTTATTGGAACGCTCTGTGCTCACCCGCATGATAGCCTGCAGATAGATAATGGCATCCGGCTGCAGCTCCTGCAGATGCGCCACCACATCCTTATATTTTTCCATAAAGGTGTCCACCGTGCCGGTGCCCATTTCGTTAATACCGATCATAAAATAAATTTTCTTGAACTGATGCTCGCTTAGCGCCTCTTCCACGGTGATCTTATTCTTCTGTCCGGGCACGGAAACAATGGGCGCCGAAAAGACCTTGTAAACCGTAAGTCCCGTAGAGGCATAAAAGGTGGTGTTGGAAAGCCCCGCGTAATCGTACAGCCCCACGGTACGGGAGTCGCCGATAAATACCGCATCATCAAAATAGGACTCATCCACCGTCTGATAACGCCAGTGTACCGTACCGTCCCCGCTGGAAACACTTCCCGTAAGGGCACCGTCGCCGCCGGAAATGCTGTCTCCTCCGGATACACTGTCCCTGCCCGAAATCGAAGCATTGCCACCGGTCGCATCCCCTCCGGAAACCGCAGTATTCCCCTCCGAGGCACTGCCGGAGCCGTCACCGCCCGAAACCATACCGGGATTACCGCCGGGATTTTCCGTCTCCGGATGCAGGAAGCCGCCAATGACGTCCCTAATGTCCTGCCGTTCATAATACACAATTCCGGTCAGCACCAATATGAAAATAAAAACGGTATATTTTAAGTTCTTAAAAGCCTTCACTTTTTTTACGTCCTTACTAAAATCTCAGATACATAAAGGGATTGTTTCCTGCAGAATAAATCCGGTCCACACACATCCAGAACAAAATTGCCAGGATTACCATACCGAAAAAAGTGTTTTTGAATCGTTCAAAAAGCTTTTTCGGAAGCGGGGTACAAAGCAGTACTCCCACCAAAAGATACAGCCCATAGTTCTGAAGAGCCTGCAAAAAATCCCCTGCTTTTACGTTAACGCCGGCGACAAATCCAAACAGTCTGCCGAAATAGATCCGTAGATCTCCCAGATCGGGGATTGCAAAGCAGACCCATGTCAGAGGCACCACAAAAAGCACATACAGATGTCCGAAGACCTTGCTTCTATCCAGAACGCCGCCCATATCCATGATGCGCTCCAGCATAATGAACAGACAGAGCCCCAGTCCCCAGAAAAAGAAATGGGCGCCCGCTCCGTGCCAGAAAGAGGTGAGCAGCCAGACAATCAGCAGGTTTTGCAATGTCACGGCAAGTCCTCTCCTGCTGCCTCCCAGCGGAATATAGATATATTTGCGGAACCATCTTCCCAGAGTCATATGCCAGCGGCGGTAAAACTCCCGTATGCTTTTTGCCATATAAGGCATGTTGAAATTCTGAGGCAGCTTAAAGCCGAGCATACGTCCCAGTCCGACTGCCATTAAAGAATAGCCGTAAAAGTCAAAATACAGCTGCATGGAATAAGAAAAAGCACCCAGCCATGCAAGCGGCGTACTGATGCTCACAAAACCCGTTGTCTGCAGCTCATGCCACAGAATTGCCAGTCTGTCCGCTACTAAAATTTTCATGCCAAGACCGTACACAAAGGTCTTCAGTCCGCTGTCCAAATCCTTTAAGGTGACCCTTCTGCCATGCAGCGCGCCGGAAATTTCACTGTAATACACTATCGGTCCCGAAGAAATCTGGGGAAACATGGCTGCATACGTGGCAAATGAAATCAGGGATTTTTCCGCCGGGATTTCCCTCCTGTACACATCAATCAGATAGGATAAAATCTGGAAAGTGTAAAAGCTGATACCAAGGGGAAGCGCAATCTCCCCGCCCATCCATTTCTGCATAAAAGGCGACAGCTTAAAGAAAGCAAGTATCCCCACATCGACAAAAAGCGTCATCAAAAAGACGGCCCGCCGGTCCCCCTGCACTTTTATACGGTCAATCATCTTTGCCGAATAAAAATTCAACAGGACGGACATTACCAGAAGCAGGACATACCAGGGCTCTCCGCATGTGTAGAAAACAAGGCTGCCCGCAAGCAATACAAAGTTCTTTGCTTTTGCCGGTGTAAGATAATACCCCAGCATGAAAAAAGGTAAAAAATAAAGTAAAAAATGTATACTGTTAAATGCCAAAACCAATCACACCACAATCTGTTATTCTAAACAGCAAACCGATGCAGAACCATCTGCTCCGGCTTGAAGCTTTGAAGTTTATTATAAAGAATTTTTCGTTAATTATTCCTCTTCTTAGATTGTATAGTTTCCCCATACTTTTCACAATAGCAAAATTCTTAGAAATTTGTAACTTTTTTGCACAGAATATGTTAATAATTACACCAATCCGTACAAAAATATTTCCTATATTTTTCATTGCCTTATTTACTATTATCCCCTACAATGAAAATAAGAAAGGCAGGGTTTAAAAATATGAAAGAAAAGCTCTATATGATTCCCCTAAACGATGCGGTAAATGCCGATGATGAGTGTCCATTCTGCCACATTGAACGTCAGATTGAACAGGATCTGATGGATTTCGTCTTAGGCTCCGGCTCTTCCTACATGGAAAGCGATGTGCGTGACATGACGGACCGCGCCGGCTTCTGCCGCACCCATTTCCGGAAAATGTTCCAGTACGGCAATACGCTCGGCAACGGCTGGATTTTAAAAACCCACTACCGCCGCATGATCGAGGAATTCAGCAGACAGGTACAGGCCTACAGCCCGGAAAAATCCTCTTTCAAATCCATGTTCAAAAAGGAAAGCACCGAAAATCCGGTTTCCGCCTGGACAAAGGAAAAGGAAGCCTCCTGTTACATATGCAATTATTTTAAGGAGCATTACGACCGATATCTGGACACCTTTTTTATCATGTACCAGAAGGATGAGGATTTCCGCAGGCGCATTGAAAACGGAAAGGGGTTCTGTATCCCCCACTTCGGCGATTTGTGCGAAGCCATGAACACCACGCTTCCCGACAAGGAGAAGGAAAGCTTTTACCGTATGCTCTGTGATTTGGAAAAGAAGAATTTAGACCGTCTTTACGAGGATGTGTCCTGGCTTATCGAAAAATTTGACTACCGCAACCAGGATGCGGACTGGAAAAATTCCAGGGATGCCGTGCAGCGCGGCATGCAGAAATTAAAGGGCGGCTACCCCGCCGACCCCGTTTATAAAATGAACAAATAAATTTATTCTTCCGGCGGCATAAGGGCATTGCGGAAATTGTTTATATAGGAAATCACTTCTTCGTGCAGCATGTCCGCCTGAAATGCGCCTTTGCCAAACTGCTCGTTCATAATGCCGTCCATGGTGAAAAGAAGCATCTGCAGCAGTTTTTTCGCATCCGTGCCCGCCGGAAGTCCCTCTGCGTTCACATCCGCCAGTATTTTTTCATATGCCTCATCTAATTTTTCCTTCATGTCTTCCGTTTCCAGAAGCGCTTCCTTAACATTTTCGGTGCGGCTTTTCTGTAAAAAAGCCAGAAGGTATGGATATCCCTTAAGCACCTGCCATCTTGCCTGTTCCACCTGCTTTGCCATATCAAAGACATTCTTGCTGCCGCCGACCTTCGCCGCAGACAGCTCTAACAGGAAAAAGCGCACACTGTACTGATACATAAACGCATAGGTGCCTAACTTACTTCCGAAATAATGGAATAAAAGCCCCTTGCTGATGGAGGCCTCCCTTACGATATCGTCCGTGCTGGCATGCGCGTAGCCGCCCTCCGCAAATACCTTCAGCGATGCATTTATCATTCTGTCCTGTTTTTCTTTTTTTAAATCAAAAAATTTTTCGTTCATAAGAGTAAAATTCCATTCTGTGTAAACATTTCATTCCGAAATAAAGATTTCGTTCCGGATAAGTAAAATTGACCCTGCCGGTCATCTAAAATATAGCACACCCGCACATTCTCTGCAAGGTAGCAATTTTTTTGTTGTTGTGCTATGATGGGAATGGGGTTCTGAATAGTCACGATTAACTATAAAGCAGCTGTATGCGAGCTTTCCGTGCATGCAGCTGCGTTAAATATCAATGGAGGACAACATGTACAGACTGCTTATTATCGAAGATGATTTAGGAATAGCCTCTGCGGTGGAAAAGCAGGCATTAAGCTGGGATTTTTCCGTAAAATGCGTGGAAAACTTCCACGACGTCATGAAGGAATTTGCCGGCTTTGCACCCCATCTGGTGCTGTTGGATTTAGCGCTTCCTTTCTATAACGGCTATCACTGGTGCAGCGAAATCCGCAAAGTTTCCAAGGTGCCCGTCATCATTTTATCCTCCGCCTCCGACAACATGAATATTGTCATGGCAATGAACATGGGTGCGGACGATTTTATTGCCAAGCCCTTTGACGGCAATGTACTCATGGCAAAAATCCAGGCGCTGCTGCGGCGCACCTACGACTTCACCGCCGCCGTTCCGCTTTTAGAGCACCGGGGCGCTCTTTTTAATAAGGAAGACGGCTCCCTTACCTACGAGGGGCAGAAAATTTCCCTTACAAAAAACGAAGCCCGCATCCTTTCCGCTCTTTTGGAAAACAAGGGTAAGACCGTCAGCCGAGAAAAGCTGATGGAGCGGCTCTGGGAAACGGACAGCTTCGTGGACGAAAACACCCTGACCGTCAATGTGAACCGCCTCCGCAGGAAATTAAACGAAGCGGGACTGACCGATTTTATCACCACCCGTTTCGGAGAAGGATATCTGATTTCCGTGTAACCACAGAAAGGATGAAGCTTATGAAATTATTTCTGCATTATCTTTCTTCCCATAAAAAATCCATCGCATTTTTTCTTCTGACCGGCATTTTGTTTTCGGTATCCTTTGCCCTGTATCATCTGCCCGTCATGGCGGCGCTTTATCCGTTCCTGTTATGCCTCACAGTGGGGCTTGTGCTGCTTGTCATCGACTTTACCGGCTTCAAGAAAAAACACGACCTTCTTTCGTATCTCGAACAGCATACCGCTTCCTTAATACAGGCGCTCCCGCAGGCGGACGGCATTTTGGAAGAAGATTACCAGACTCTCCTACGCATACTGCAAAAGGAATTTCAGAATGCGGAAACTGCATCGGAGACCCGCTATCAGGACATGATTGCCTATTACACCCTGTGGGCGCACCAGATTAAAACGCCCATTGCCGCCATGAAACTGACACTGCAGTATGAGGACTCCCACTTTGCCCGCCAGATTTCCGGCGACCTGTTCCGCATTGAACAGTACGTGGAAATGGTCATGATGTTTCTGCGTCTCGGCTCCACTTCCACCGATTATGTCATCCGGGAATATGAGCTTACTCCCATATTAAACCAGACCATCAAAAAATTTGCCGGCGAATTTATCCTGCGCAAGCTCACCATCCATTACGAGCCCGTGGAGGCAACGGTGCTGACCGACGAAAAATGGCTTTCCTTCGTCATTGAGCAGCTCTTGTCCAATGCCTTAAAATACACCCGCAAAGGCGGCATTACCATCCGTTATGATGTGGAAAAACATACCCTGCATATAGAGGACACCGGTATCGGCATTGCCCCGGAAGACCTTCCCCGCATTTTTGAGAACGGTTATACCGGCTACAACGGCAGACGTGACAAGAAGGCAAGCGGTCTCGGTCTTTACCTTTGCAAAACCATCTGTGATAAGTTAAATCATACCCTTTCCATCACCTCCACGCCCGACATGGGCACCGAGGTTTCCCTTACTTTTCCGGTAAAACTTACAGAAATGTAAGATTTGCCCGCCGGATTGTAAGCCGATTCCATGGTATGGGTTCCTCTTTTTTCTTATACTGAAACCAGGTTAAATAAGTAAACAAAAGGAGGAGCTCTCACATGAGTATCTTAGAAGTGAAAGGTGTTAAAAAAGTATACACAACCCGCTTTGGCAACAACAAAGTCGAAGCCTTAAAGAATGTCAATTTTCAGGTAGAAAAGGGCGAGTATGTCGCCATTATGGGCGAATCCGGTTCCGGTAAAACCACCCTTTTGAATATTCTGGCTGCCCTCGACCGTCCCACCGGCGGCTCCGTTTTTCTGGACGGCCGCAATCTTTCCGATATCAAGGAGTCCGACATGGCTGCTTTCCGCAGAGATGAACTGGGCTTCGTTTTTCAGGATTTCAACCTTCTTGACACATTCCCCGTGGAGGACAATATTTATCTTCCTCTGGTGCTTGCCGGCAAAAGCTACAACGAAATGAAGGTGCGTCTGGCACCCATCGCCGAAAAGTTAGGAATTACGTCCCTCTTAAAAAAATATCCCTATGAAATATCCGGCGGACAGAAGCAGCGTGTTGCCGTTGCCCGCGCCCTGATTACCGGTCCCAAGCTTATTTTGGCCGACGAACCCACCGGTGCGCTGGACTCCAAGGCAACCGACGAACTGCTGTCTTTGTTTAACGAGGTCAACACCACCGGTCAGACCATTCTGATGGTTACCCACTCCGTAAAGGCTGCCAGCCATGCGGGCAGAGTTTTGTTTATCAAGGACGGCGAAGTGTTCCACCAGATTTACCGCGGTCAGGACAGCTTCTCCGCCCAGTACCAGAAAATTTCCGATACGCTGACTCTCCTTCAGCAGACAGGCGGTGATCGGGCATGAGAATAGGATTTTATATGAAGCTTGCCGCCAACGGCATGAAAAAAAACGGGAAATTTTACATTCCCTATCTTTTAACCTGTATATGCACGATTGCCATGTGCTACATCGTATCGGCGCTGTCCGTGTCCCCAACACTGGCTGCCATGCGCGGCGGCGACATGCTGATAAGCCTGCTGAAATTAGGCGTATGGGTTATCATTATCTTTTCCGTACTGCTGTTAAGCTACACCAACAGCTTTCTAAGGAAAAAACGGACCCGGGAATTCGGACTTTACAACATCCTCGGCATGGATAAACGGAACATCGGTCTTATTTTATTTTTTGAAACCATAATAATGGCTTTTCTGTCCCTGTTTTTCGGTCTGCTTGCGGGTATTCTCCTCTTAAAGCTTGCGGAGCTTCTTCTTGTGAATATGCTGCATGCCGGCGTCACGTATACGCTAATTGTATCCTGGTCCAGTATCCGCTATACCATTATTCTGTTTCTCCTTATTTTTTTGCTTAACCTGCTGCGCAATCTTTTCCGGATTACCGTGTCAAGACCGGTGGAACTGCTTCACAGCGAGTCCTTCGGGGAGAAACCGCCCCGCGCCAATTTCCTGATGGGACTTTTGGGCGTCCTTATTTTAGGCGGCGCCTACTACCTTGCCGTCAGCATTGAAGACCCGATTTCCGCTACGGTCTGGTTTTTCGTAGCTGTCTGCATGGTCATTATCGGAACCTATCTTTTGTTTATTTCCGGTTCCGTGGTCTTTTTGAAGCTGCTTCAGAAAAACAAACGCTACTACTATAAACCCAACCATTTTATTTCTGTTTCATCCATGGCCTTCCGCATGAAACGAAACGGTGCCGGGCTGGCTTCCATCTGCATCCTGGCAACCATGGTTCTGGTTATGACTGCTTCATCCTCCTGCCTGTTTTTCGGTGAAGAGGACAGTTTAAAGGAACGGCATTCCAGGGACTTCAGCATTACGGTGCAGGAGCGTCTGTCTTATGGCACTGTGGCTCCTGAAATCACGGCATCTATTGCTAAAAAGGCGGAGGATGTCATGCTGCTTCACAATGCGCAGGCTTCGGATTTACTCACCTATTCCTACCTGAATGTATCCTGTGTCTTAGATGGCAGCGCTTTGCCTTCCGATTTTGAAGAAGACTACCTGCGGACGCAGAACAACTTTTCCGGTATCTGCCAGCTGTATTTCTTTTCCCTTGACGACTACAACCGGATGATGGATACAGACTACACACTGAATACCTATGAAATGTTTTTATACAAAAAGGGAGGAAGGAATTATGCGTATCAGGAGCTGACACTGCCCGGACAGACAACCTATCACCTGAAGGCTGCCCTGAAGAGCTTTTTTGATGTGGAAGATACCAATTCCTATATCGGCAGCACCTATTTTATCGTTGTCCCCGATCTTGAAGCCGTACGCAGCCTGCTGCCCGAAGATTACTCTACTTTTCTTTGGTATTACGGCTTCCGGACACCCCTTTCCGCAGAGGAACAGGATATCATGATACACGATATGGAGGTGGATTTATCCGGAATATTTACGGAGAATTCCCTGGATGCCATGCTCTTTGTGGAGTCCGTGGAAAATGACAGAACGGACTTTATAGCTGCCTACGGCGGTCTGTTCTTCTTAGGCATTCTGCTTAGTGTGGCATTTATTTTAGCTGCTGTGTTAATTATTTATTTCAAGCAGATTTCCGAAGGCTACGAGGACAAATCCCGCTTCGCCATTATGCAGAAGGTGGGACTTACCGACAGAGAAATTCGGCGCAGCATCAATTCCCAGCTTTTAACGGTTTTCTTCCTGCCGCTTTTATTTGCCGGTCTGCACCTGTGCTTTGCCTTCCCGCTGATTAAAAAAATCCTGTTGTTGTTCGGCTTCTTAAACGACAGGCTGTTTATCCTGACCACTTTAATAAGCTTTGCGGCGTTTGCGGTTTTCTACACCGTTATTTACCGCATGACCTCCAATGCTTATTATGACATCGTAAGAGGACCCAGGGAAAACCGATAGGCGGCTCGACTGCGGTCTTGCAAAAATTCAATTTTGATGATTTTTTTATGGCGTTTTCCATGCTTTTCCACTATAATGAAAATGACGGTTGAAAATCAATCATCTGGTTATGCGTTGTCATTTGATGAAAGGTTATCATTTGAGGGAATTTGTCATTTGATGAATGTTAACAAAAATTAGGAAAAGGATTGGAGAATACTATGGAAATCGTATGTTTAGACTTAGAAGGTGTACTGGTACCCGAAATCTGGATTGCTTTTGCGGAAGAAACCGGCATTCCCGAACTGAAAAGAACCACCCGCGACGAGCCGGATTATGACAAGCTGATGAAATACCGCATCGGCATCTTAAAGGAGCACGGACTCGGCTTAAAGGAAATCCAGGACACCATTGCCAAAATTGAGCCCTTGGAAGGCGCAAAGGAATTTTTAGACAGTCTGCGGGAAATGACGCAGGTTATCATTATCAGCGATACCTTCTCCCAGTTTGCGGGCCCTCTTATGAAGAAGCTCGGCTATCCTACCATCTTCTGCAACTCCCTTGTGGTCGCCGACAACGGCGAAATCACCGACTTCAAGATGCGTTGTGAGAAATCCAAATACACCACGGTAAAGGCTCTGCAGTCCATCGGCTACGATACCATTGCCAGCGGTGACAGCCACAACGACCTCGGCATGATTCAGGCCAGCAAGGCAGGCTTCTTATTCAAGTCCACCGACGCCATCAAGGCAGAATATCCTGACATTCCGGCCTATGAAACCTATGATGAGCTGCTTGCCGCTATCAAAGAAGTAATTGGGAAATAAGATGAGGAACCACCCTATATGTGAGGTCTCTTAACCCTCTGAATACACACAGCCGGCGTCCAACTGAAGCAGGATACCGGCTGTTTTCTTTTTCATCTTCCTTAAAGCATTTTGCTTATTTTCTTGAATTTGCTGTTTCCTTTTTCATCTTCTTTAAAGCATTTTTCTTATTTTCCTGAATTTGCTGTTTCCTTTTTCATCTTCTTTAAAGCATTTCGCTTATTTCTTACAATTTGCTGCTTACTTTTTCACCTTTTTTAAAGCAAATTTCTCATATTTTTCTTTCTGCTTCTCATTATCTCTTTTTATTTAAAGCAAATAGTCCCCATTTGCTTTTTTTGCTTCTTACACCTTATCTTTGTTTAAAGCATTTGTTCTATTTTTCAGTATTTGCCTCTTTCTTTTCTATCATCCTTAAAGCATATATCCTGTTCCTTGGAATTTGCTGCTCTTACAAATCCACCTCATTGGGGCAGGATGTATAGTCGTAAATCTGCATCCCCAGTTCTTCCATCTCTGCCATGTTTTTCTGGGTGTCGAACTGTTCACCCTGGATAAGCCACTCCGGTGCATCAAAAAAGGCAGCCTTTGCCTTCGTTTTCTCGTAGAATTCCCGGCACATGGTATGGTTTCCGTGGTGGGATACCTGCACATAGTCCACTTCCAGTTCCGTGTCATAGTTTTGCATCATCTGCTTTCCCAGTGTTTCATCATAGCAGTCTCCCATAAAGAGCATGCTCTTGTCTTCCGACTCCACAGTAAACACCAGTGAACTGTTATTGGGCATATCCTTGGTGGTCTGCGACATTCCCTTCCTGTAACTGTTCAGGAAATGCAGGGACAAATCCGAAAAATGCAGAACATCCCCTTCCTCCACACTTTCCACATTGGAGGCTCTTTCCGTCAATTCCTCATATTCCTGCAAAACCGCAATGTCATCCCATTCCTGATCCACACTGTCATACTCTTCATAATCCACGCCATTATCATATACGGCATCTATTTTAATATCGTTATCCTCGTACAGTTTTACGAAGGCTCCGATGTGATCCGGATGAGGATGCGTCAAAATCCAGGCATCCACCTCACCACCGTTCTCCCGGATGATCTCTTTCACCTGTCCGGCGTTCTGTTCGGTACCGCCGTCAATGATAATCAGTTCTCCCCTGTTACTGCTTAAGGTATAAAAATTTGCCTGCAGTCCCGACTCATCGGCATACTGCGTCACTTTCCATTCGGTATTTTTCGCCTTTCCACAACCTGCTGCCAGTAAAACAGCAATACCCATTGCCCATAAAATATGTCTCTTTTTCATGCTCTTTCCCCTTATACAAAAAATGCCCGGTTACTTCTTTCCCCTACTATACACGGAATATCCGGCATATCCCATACCTTTCCGGCAGAATTAAATCTTTATTAACTTTTTGCCTTGGAATTGATAACTCATTTCCTCAAAAAAGAACTTTTCACCTTGGCAGGCACTTTTCTATTCTGATAACGCTTTCGTACCCACTATCCGTATACAGAGAATGCCGGTACGCATCTTTGCATACCGGCACTTCTTTTGTAAGTCAATTATGAACCAGACAATCGTCTGTCTTTTAATGTCTTAGTAATTGTAATCAATTCCCAGACTGTCAAGGAAATCATAGGCATCCCTGTAGTTCATGTTGATATAAACTCCCAGTGCGGAATTGGCAATCGTCAGTACCAGGAAGATGGAGCAAAGGATAATACCAGCAATAGCCATTCCCTTGCCGCCCTTTTTCATTCCGACAATACCCAGAATCAGACCTGTTACATTCACCGGAATACCGATAATGGGAATGCAGCAGGCAACAATTCCCACAATACCGAGTACCAGCGAAGCAATGGATAAACCGTTGTTCTGCTTGGTCGGCTGATTGTTGTACGGATAATTGTTGCCGGGATAATTGTAAGGTGCCTGATTGTTATAAGGTGCGTTGTAAGCATTGCCACTGCCGTATGCTCCGGCATTGTAGCCGTTGCTGTAGGTTCCGGTGTTGGCTGCATTTCCGTCCTGATAACCGTTCGCTCCGGTATTGTAGCCGTTGTTGTAGGCTCTGGTGTTGGCTGCATTTCCGTCCTGATAACCGTTCGCTCCGGCATTGTAGCCGTTGCTGTAGGCTCCGGTGTTGGCTCCGGCATTCTGATTTCCGTAGCCGTAACCATATCCCTGGGACATGTTATAGGCGTTGCCTGCAGGCTGTCCGTTCTGCGGCTCCTGCGGTCTTGTGTTGTCGTAGGTTTCAAATTCTTCGCTCATGTTTTTCTCCCTCTCAAATGCGTACTATGTAATTATCTTTTCTGGGTGCTGCTGCCGGTGCTTAAAAGCTCTTCCGACTATTGCACGAAAGTCCATGCTTAAAGAAAATTGTAACACATTCCCTGCTCTACTTCAAGCCGCTTCCCGATTTTACTTTTCCTTCCTGACCGCAAAATAAAAGGCAAGGAACATCATGGCAATGCCCCAGGACTCTCCGCCTCCCAGTACATGGGAGAAAACGAAATTACCAGTCACACCCGTTAATACTGCCGCTGCAACCTTACAGATTACATACAGAACCAAAGGACCGATGACAATAAAAAACTTCGGAACGGGGATTTTTCCCTTTGCTACCATAATAATGAATGCCACACCGGAAATAATATCGGCTGTTGTCTGCCAGATGGTGCCCACCGCAAACGGCACCAGTGCCGACTGTGTAAAATATGTGGCAATACTGTCTGCCGAAGCGCCTGCCAACAGGGCTGCCCTCACGTTCATCAGCGCCATGCAGCAAATGGAATGAATGCCGAAAATACCCACCGACATCATGGTTGTGCCAAAAGAAAATGCCTTATACAGTCCCGTTCTGTCGCCGTTCTGCCTGTCGAGTATGTAAAAGCATGCTGCGCGGGAAGCTAATAGATAACCCACACAGGCAATAATGCCGATGACGAACGAAGCCTGATAATACCACAGGGGTACGTTTACAATGTCAGCACTGATAATACCCGCCAGCACATGGGGTTCCCCATCTCCCATGTAGGACAGCAGGCAGTCACTGATGCCGCAAAGCAGCATAGCAAAAAATCCGATTAACAGATATGCTTTTCTTTTTGATTTCTGAATATAACCCATAATTTACCTCTTTCTTTTCCCGCGACGGATACCCACCACCCCAATATTACACAAGTTCAGACTGCTTTCCTTATCAAGTTAGCAACATCTAACAAAATGATAATACGGCCTATCTCCCACGTCAAGAATTTACTTGCTTTCCGCTACCTGTTATATTACTATAAAAATAATGACAAGATCAGCATGGAGAACGGCGAAAGGAGTGGGAGTATTATGAGCTTAAGAGATCAGATCGGATACGGAGAAAATATCATGTGGAGCGGAAAAAAAGCAGTGAAAGTGTCGGTGCTGGAGTCTGTTTTCAACCCCATGCTGCCGTTTGCGTTAATCTGGCTTTTGTTTGACGGAGGCATGATTTTAGCCATGAGCGCCACCGGTTCCTCCGGTCCCGGTTTCATGGGCGCTTTTCTGGGCGTCTTTTTCCTGATACACCTGATGCCGGTATGGATTTATTTAGGAGGCGTGATTACTTCCGCCTTAAAGGCCAGGAATACCGAATATCTGATTACCGATAAAGGCATTTATGTGCAGTCCGGCATTTTTACCAGACGTGTGGATATGAAACCTTTTACCGATTTATCCCACGTATCCATCCGCCAGGGAGTATTTGACCGTATGTGCGGCACCGGCGACATCATCAGCACCTGCGGCCACGGTCACGGAGCCGGCGGCGACATCTGCAACATCACGGATTATGAGCACGTATTCCGCCTGGTAAAACAGCTTCAGGAAGATATTTATTCCGATACCATGTACCCCAACGACATGCGTCCCGCCGAAAACCACGGTTACCGGACACAGTATACCCGGGAACAGGATTGGTAATGGTATTCGCACACAAAAAGCCCGCAGGCATTTTCGCTGTGGGCTTTTTCTTTTTTTGCATTATTTTGCATTTCTTTTTGGCTTTTCTTTTTGGCGTTTATTTTCCTCTTACGATAATCTGTGTCTTCTCCGGGTCTATTTTATCCTTCTCCATAATCAGTTCTTTGATTGCCTCTGCGGAAATCCTGCCGGCGGAAGGGTTCATCACACTGTCAATCTCCCCCGTAATGTCGGCATCCACACTGGAATACTCGAACGCCAGCGTAGTGTTGATAAGCTTGCAGTTTTTCATCACCAGATTGTCAATGTAACAAAGTCCCTGCAGACTTTCAATGGTACAGTTCACAAGTGTCAGGTTCTTCGCATTCCAGCCCAGGTATTCCCCGGAAATAAAGGAGTCGTAAACCGTTACGTTTTCACTGTTCCAGAACGCATCCTTGGAAAGAAGAGTAGAATTGCGGATTTCCATATTTTTAACCCCATCAAAGGAATAATTGCCGTCCAGACGCAGGTTATCAATCTTCATGTCCGAACAGTTCATGGCAAAATAGTCCCCTTTTGCGGTTACATCCTTCAGTTCCACCTGCTCACAGCTCCACAGGGTTTCCGCCGCATTAGCAAAATAAACATTGTTAAGCTCAAGTCCCCTGCATCGTCTGAAGTTCTTGGGCGCCTGAATCAAGGCATTTTCCACGGAAATATCGTTGGTGTACCAGACACCCGCCCTTGCCATCTCAAACCACTGGCAATCCTTTACGGTAATGTGATTGCAGTACCAGAGCGGATATTTCCACTTAAACATACTGCCCTCCAGCTCGATGTGGCTGCTCTCCTTTAAGGGCGACTCCCCGTCGTCAAAAATAGTATCTGTAATATGCAGATTTTCTGCGTGGAACAAGGCCCTCTCTCCCGTCAGGAACGCCCTGCTCACCTCTTTTGCATTTTCCATTCCCATCCTTACCTTTCTTTATTTATCCTTCTTCTTTTTGATTTCATAAATCAGATAATCTAAATATTCCAATTTTTTCTGCTCCGCATGCACACATTCCAGCAGACATTTCCGGTAGCAGTTCAATGCCTGAAGCTGCACATCCTCGTTTTCCATTTCACCTATTCTGCGAATTTCCGTATCCGGACAACCCGTGCATTTTAAGTTTTCAATCATATCCTCCGTCAGTTTCATGACAATCCCCTTTCCCGGCATCCGAAAGCCCTTCTTGGCATCTCAAAATCTCCCTGCATCAGGAAGCCTTTTTTCATGTCCAATTTCCCGGCATCTGAAAGCCTTCTCTGCATTTCAAATTTTCCCTGCATCAGGAAGCCTTTTTTCATGTCCAATTTCCCGACATCCGAAAGCCCTTCTTGGCATCTCAAAACCTCCCTGCATCCGAAAGTCTTTCTCTGCCCTACCACATGATTGTATCTCTTTCTGTTAAAAATGTAAAATATCTATAATTCATACTCTGTCATGTATTTTTCTCATTGCAAATAGTTTGCTTTTATTTTAAAATGGAATTCCGGAAACACTATCGTAAAGAAAATCATAACCGAAATTTTAAGATTTTACAGACACAGAAAGGCACAGGTATCGTTATGGAACATCGCACCCTACGGTATTTTCTCACTATCGCCCGTGAGGAAAATATGACAAACGCCGCCAACATTCTGCACGTTTCCCAGTCCGCCCTTTCCCGACAGATGGCGGATTTGGAGGCAGAACTCGGCAGGAAACTTTTTATCCGCACCAACCGGAAAACCATGCTGACGGAAGACGGCATGCGGCTCCGACAACGCGCGGAAGAAATCGTTTCCCTGGTGGAAAAAACCGAGATGGAATTTAAGGCGTCCGATGAAACCATTTCCGGACAGATTGCCATCGGTGCCGGCGAAACACGCACTTTTTCCCTGATAGCCCGGGCGATGAAGCAGACCCAGAGCCGGTTCCCCCATATTCATTTTACCGTATACAGCGCCAATGCGGTGGATGTAACCGAACGTCTGGAGCACGGCACGCTGGATTTCGGTCTTTTATTTGAGCCGGTGAACAAAGAACTTTATCAGTATCTTTCCATGCCCTGCGCCGATACGGTGGGACTCCTTGTTTCCAAAAAAAGTCCCCTTGCCGTTAAAGAAACCATAACGGAAGAGGACCTTCTTTCGGTGCCGCTTATTGTGTCAACCCGGTTCAGCCCGGATACGCTGCTTAGTGCCGTTTCTCCGGCTGTTGCGGAAAAACTCACCATACCTGCCACCTATAATTTAATTTATAATGCCACACTCATGGTCGAGCAGGGCATGGGAGCCGCTCTTGCCATTGAACACCTGGTGCATATCACACCGGAAAGCCCCTATGCTTTTCTCCCGCTCACTCCGGTCACCACCATGCGCACAATTTTTGCCTGGAAAAAATATCAAATCCTCACAAAAGCCGAAGAAATTTTTCTTAAAGAACTCTCCTCCGTACTGGAAAAAACAAAATCATGGGAAGCAGAAGATAAAAAATAACCGGAACCAGTACATCCCAGACGGTAATGCTATGGTAGGCAAGGAGGGATATTCCTATTTTTGCCGCTAAGATAAACAAAGTAAGAAAAAAACAGGGTTTTATGAATTTCTTAAACTTAAAAATCCGGTACTGCAGTTCGGATACCGGCAGGTATTTTAAGAGCTCGTTGACGGATTTTGCCGGACCATTCTGTTCACTGTAAATCGTAAAACGGAAGCACAGCATGCTGATGCCGTAAATATAAAGCATGTATACGGCAAGGCAGCTCCAGAACGCATCTCCATCCATCGCCTTCTGCGGAAACACCGCCATGATAAGAGATACTCCAATCAGTAAATATCCGCAGTACTTGTAAAAAATATTGTTGGCAAACCAGGTCTTTTCTTCCTCAAAAAATCTCTCCAGTGTTTCCTGCTGCTTTACATCCACTTTCATACGTCCGCTCCTTTCCGCTCTTCCTTCCCGCTCTTCCTCCCCTGTCGTTCTTCCTCCACTCTCATGTGCCTGCTCTCCTGTCCTTTCATACGCCTTGCCCTGCCGCGTCCTCATAGCCCGCAATGGTATCCAGACTCTCCTGAAAAGCCCCCAGGCGTCCCTGCTCCATAACCGCCACATAATCCGTCTGCTTATGGATTTCCGTCATGTTGTGACTGGTCATAAGCACGCAGCAGTCTTCCTCTGCTAACAGCTTCCTTAAGATGTCAAAGAATTCCAGCCGGAAAACCGGGTCCATGCCGGCAGTTGCCTCGTCCAACAGAAATAATTTGCTGTGATGGGCAATGGCAAATCCCAACTGAAATTTTATCTTTTCTCCCCGGGACATCATGCGGTAGGTCCGGTCCGCCGGTGCCTGCATCTTTTCCATGACGCGCTTAAACAGATCCTTATCAAAGTCATCGTACAGAATACCTAAAATCTCTGCATTCTGATTTCCGGTTCTGTCCTCGAAAAAAATATTGTCCTCGGACACATAGCCGATAATCTGCATCATTTTATCATGGTTTCCCCGCACCGGCTGTCCGTATACGAAAATATCCCCGCTGTAACGGGCATTTTCCTGCAAAATCGTTTGAAACAGCATGGTCTTTCCGGCGCCGTTTTCACCCACGATAGCATAAATATAGCCGCTTTCCAGCTCTGCACTAATATCTGACAATTGAAATTTTTTCCGTTTTCTGCAAACATTTGCAAGTTTTAATGCAAAATCCATAAAATTTACTCTCCTTCGTACAGGGTCTTTACCATGCTGAGGAAATCCTCACAGCTAAGCCCCGCTGCTTTGGCTTCAAAAATAATTTCCGAAAGCCTTTTTTCCAATGTCATGAGCTGCTTTTCCAAAAGGTAACCCGTATTGTATTCACACACATAAAAGCCCTTGCCCGCCACGGAGCGGATAAGCCCTTCTTTTTCCAGTTCCTCATAGGCACGCTTCGTGGTAATCACACTGACCTGCAAATCCGCTGCCAGCGCACGGATGGACGGCAATGCTTCCCCTGCGGAAAGTGCGCCCGTTACTATGGCATTTTTCAGTTGGGAAACAATCTGTTCATAAATAGCCAGCGTCCCCTGCGGGGAAATGATGATTTTCAGGTTCATATTACATGACCTCCTCAAAGTTCCTCTCTGCACACAGTTCTTTTTTGATATATTGGGAAAAACCGATAAACAGCGGCAATTCTATCAGGAAGAATATGGCATACAAAATAATCTGCACTGTCCGGTGGGGCTCCGGTCCCGAAATAACAACCAACTGCGCCATATTTGTCAGCATAATGGCAATCAGGAGAACCACCAGTTGAAAAGCTGCCTTTCCGTTTATCCCATATATCGGCACTATCGTACTCAGCATAAAATCATTGAGCAGCAGAAATACCAGACTTTCCCAGTGAAAAAATCCCACAGAAAACAGGAGCAGCAATCCCATCAGGAAAATAATCATATGAATTCCCACACGGAAATAATATGTCAGCCTGACAGACCGCGCTCTTTCTCCTTCCGTCTGCGGACAAAGATAACGCATCTTGCGCAGTCTGATGGGGTGTTCCATCACCGATACCATGACAATACAGATTGGCAGAAACATACCGATTGACAGTAAAGCATCCGTCAGTTGAAAATTTTCTCCCGCTATGGAAGCAGACATAGAAAACATCATAACAAATGCTGCATACATGCAGTTCCAGACCGCTTTATTTTCCTTCGCTCCTTCTTTTATTTTTTTCCAGCTCCAATCTGCCATATATTCCCGAAACATGCTTCTTTTCATAATGCCCTTCCTTTCCACCCATGGGTACGAGTGCGTACTGTCTTTTCAAGTGTGTACTGTCTTTTCAGGTTCGTACTGTCTTTTCAGGTCCGTACTGTCTTTTCAGGTCCGTACTGTCTTTTCAGGTCCGTACCCTTCTACTTTTTTCTTTCGTACAGGTACATAAACTCCTCAATGGAGGGATAGGTTACGGTAAGTTCCCTGTCGTATTCCCGGAATTTATGATGCCGCACAAGCGCTCTCGTTCCCATCTGCCTCTGCTCGATGCCAAGCACGCTGTCGCCCAGCAGTTTTATTTTATAATTTTCTCCCGCCACAATACGGTATTTTTCCCGGAAGCTTTCCATATCCCCCGCATATAAAATCTGTCCTTCCTGCAGATAAATCAGATAATCCGCCAGTCTGTCCAAATCCTCCGTCATGTGTGTCGCCAGAAGCACCGTATGCTCCCCATCCATGACAAACTCCTGTATCTTTTTCAAAAACGCAGCCCGAAACTGCGGGTCAAAATTGGCAGTGGGTTCATCCAGAAACAAATACTTTGGATGGCACGCCAGTGCAAAGGCAAACTGGCTTTTTAATTTCTGTCCTTTCGACAGCTTTCGGAATTTCTCCTTTTTTTCTAATTGAAACTCCTGCAGCAGGTCTTCATACTCTTTCGCATCAAATTTGCTGTAATAGGCTCCGTACAGCATGCCGTTCTCCCAAAGGGAATATGTTCCATCAAACAATTCTTCTACCAGAACCGTGCCGATTTCATCATGAATTTCCTTTTCCTGTTCCGGGTAATGCATGCCGTCTATCTCCAATTTTCCCTGCCTCATCCGGTACAGCCCCAGCAAAAGGTGCATGAGCGTCGTCTTTCCGGCACCGTTTCTTCCCACCAGCCCGCAAATATAGCCGTCCGGAATGGAAAATGAAATATTTTTCATTTGAAAAGAACCCTGATGTCTTCCCACATCTTCCATCACAATCATTTCCGCACCTCCTGCGCATCTCTGTCTATTATCCGTGCACCACTATACATTATCAGTGTATCTCTGTGCATTATCTTTGTATTACTATACAATATCTCTGTACTTCTACATAGTATCTCTGTGTATTGTCTGTATATATCTATATATACACTAAATACACAGCTTTGTCAACCTATTTTAAAATAAAAAAGCCGGGACTGTTTAAGTCCCGGATGATACTTCGTTTCAAAGGGTAAAACCCAATATCAGCAAACCGCCCACCGCCTGCCAGACTGTCATACTTTCCCCTAAAACCGTAACGGAAATCACAACAGCCACCAAAGGGTCAATATAACTTAAAGTTGTGAGTGATACTGTAGTATATTTTCATATGAGATATCGTTTTGCCATTGCCTCTATAATTTCATTATTTAATGTCGTCTGCCCTGTTTCAAATGTAAGAATTAATCTTTCTCCCGGAAAAATTCCGTTTTTCTCATATAACTCGATTTTCTTAACAGCCTTTTGCGCATATACAACATCATCCATCATACCATTGTGCTCCCAATACATTTCCTGTCTGCTTTTGGGCGATAAAAAAGTAAAATCAGGATATATAACACCATACCCTTTTAGCAGCAACAGATATTCATACTTGTATGGAATGCCGTGATAATAGAAATAGTCCGCCAATATCTTTTCTGACTTAGAGCGGACACGCTCTCCTTTTTGTGTATAGATTTCTATTGTATTATCCTGAAATCCCTTGCCTACATACTCTTTCTCCTGCCAATCTTTCAATTTGTCCTGCCATGTCTGTTCTATCGGTACAATCAATTTTTGTTTTGCCGCATGTTCCCCATAAAAACACTTTTCAACCTCATCATCCTCATAATCCTTAATGATATTCTCGATCTGTTTCAATCTTTTCTGTATAAGTTGCAGTACTTTGGAATTGTATTCCTTTTGCGCCAGTTTCTGGGCAATCTCCTTATCCTGCTTCCTTATGTAATTCCCCACCTTATCTCCTTCCTGACACCTATAATACCGCGGATACCCCTTGTCAACCGATACCCTCAAGGTTCCCTCCGGTAAATTTTTCATCTGGCAAATACTTTTTTCCATAAGGTCTTCCAATCTCTTTTTCTCTTCCTTTAAAATGCTTTTTAATCCAGCCATGCTCCCTCTTTCTTTCTACAATTTTGACTCTGTCTACTTTTTACACTTTCTATCAAATACAATTTCTTACTTTTCCACTTTCTTTTGACTCTACCTGTTGTTTTATATCATGAAGTCAAACTGGCATTTCTCAAATTTCTATTCTCTTTGACTCTATTCATTATTCTTTCCCTCTGGGTCAAACTAATTTTTCTCTTTCTTCTATTTTCTTTGACTCAATACGTTGTTTCTTCCCTCAAGGTCAAACTGGCTTCCGACTCCTTTCCTTTTTCTTTGACTCTGTACCTTGTTTCTTTCCTCAAGGTCAAACTGGCTTCCGACTCCTTTCCTTTTTCTTTGACCCTGTACGTTGTTTCTTTCCTCAAGGTCAAACTGACTCCCGACTCCTTTCCTTTTTCTTTGACTCTGTACCTTGTTTCTT